>OIZA01000821.1_pt1 | contig 13318 bp, 9 predicted proteins | sample 1588381 | NCBI WGS metagenome assembly OIZA01 (sample SAMN03283277) | human gut metagenome | biome: human-associated habitat; material: feces | host: Homo sapiens | place: Peru | collected 2012 | reverse complement strand
TTCAGATTCGCTTCAGACACACATTGTGTAAAAGAAAAAATGCTTCCAAGGAAAGCATAACATCCTCGAAGCATTTTTTCAACTATTTTTTATACATTTGCTTTATTTTTATTACAATTGCTTCACCCTTAGTTCTGTTCAGGCCTTCTCCCCGGTCATGAACTTTCTCATGACGAGCAGCGTGCCGATCATCAGAACAATCGCTATCGGCAGAACAATAATCGCATTCGGGATCAGTCCCGCAATAATATAGCTCACGAAGCTGACTCCTGCAACCGTAAACGCATAGGGCAGCTGTGTCGAGACATGGGTCACATGGTCGCACTGCGCTCCGGCACTCGCCATAATCGTCGTATCGGAGATCGGTGAACAGTGGTCTCCGCAGACCGCTCCTGCCATGCAGGCGCTGACGCAGACGACACCGAGCGGGTCAGTCAGCGGGAAGACTCCCAACGTAATCGGAATCAGAATGCCGAAGGTTCCCCAGCTTGTTCCGGTTGCGAAAGCGAGGAACGTTGCGATCAGGAACACAATAGCGGGCAGGAATACCTGAAAACCGCCTGCCGAACTCTTTACAACCGCCTCCACAAACTGCTTTGCGCCGAGGCTGTCTGTCATTGCCTTCAAGCTCCATGCCAGCGTCAGAATCAGAATCGCGGGAACCATGGACTTAAAGCCCTCCGGGATACACTCTGCCATATCCTTAAAGGACATCACTCTGCGGAGCAGATAGTAAATCATCGTGATTACAAGCGTGACCGCAGAACCAAGCATCAGACCTTCTGATGCATCGGAGTTGGAAAAGGCTTTGACAAAGTTCACGCCCTCGAAAAATCCGCCGGAGTAGATCATACCGATCACGCAGGCAACAATGAGTACAGCGATCGGAAGCACAAGGTCAATCACCTTGCCCTTCGGATTCTCTTTTTCCAACGCCGCATCTGCCATCTTTTTCATGCCCGAGAAAATGTCACCCTTCTCAGCAGCGTTTTTCTCGTGCTTTGCCATCGGGCCATAGTCCAGATTCGTCAGCGCAAGGAAAATCATCATGATGATTGTAAGCAGCGCGTAGAAGTTAAACGGAATCGCGCAGATGAAGAGATACAGACCGTTTCCGTCCTCCACATAGGAAGAAACCGCGGCCGCCCATGAGGAAACCGGCGCAATAATACAGATCGGCGCCGCCGTCGCATCAATGAGATATGCCAGCTTCGCCCTTGATATTTTACTCTTGTCAGAGACCGGACGCATGACGGAGCCAACCGTCAGACAGTTAAAATAGTCGTCGATAAAGATCAGTACACCGAGTGCTATCGTTGCCATCTGCGCTCCCGCTCTTGTCTTAATGCGCTTTGCCGCCCATCTTCCGAAGGCTGCAGAGCCGCCAGCCTTGTTCATCAGCATCACCATGACACCCAGAATGACAAGGAAGACCAGAATACCGACATTATAGGAGTCTGCCAGCGACGCTACAATACCCTCGTTGAAGGCATGTGTCAGTGTGCCCTCAAAGTTAAAATTAGAATAGAGCAGACCGCCCACAATGACTCCCACGAACAGCGAAGAGTAAACCTCCTTCGTAATTAGTGCCAGTCCTATGGCGATCACCGGGGGCAGCAGCGACCAGATTGTCTGATAAAATCTGGACACCGTCTCTGCCGCCTCCCCTGCCTCTTCGGCAAATGCCGTGATTCCCGGAAGCATGATGAACATACATCCGACAGCCAGCGCAAGCAGCCACCTGCCTGCTTTCATCTCTTTTGTTTTTCTCATGATAAACCTCTTTCCCGCGCAAGCTTTTACGTTTTTTCATGAGAAATATACCACAGGCGCTGGAGATTTACAAGCACTTTATCAATTTACCAGTAAAAAGTGTTAAAGAATTTCTTTTATTTGCCGAAAAGCTTTAAAAATTTCTCCCAGAGACTCAGCTGCTGAGGTTCATCTTCGACCGTCTGCACCACCTTCGGCTTCTCGATCGCCTCTGTCTTTATCACAAATTGCAAGGATTCCACGTTTGTGTTTTTCTCGGAGACAAATGACCGGATCTCGGCATCACTGCGCGAAATGGTATTCAGCATATCGTCAATCTTACCTTCTATCTCGCTGTCCATGCCGTCTGTCTTCTCATAAAACTCCTTTGTCCCATCATTCAGCTCTTTCGCTCCGTCATCCAGCGATACAATTCCATCATACAGATCTGCTGTTCCTTGTCTCAGGCTCGCAGAACCCTCTGTCAGTTTTCCGCTGCCCTCCACAAGCGCCTCCGTCGCCGTGACAATCTGTGAATATGCGGAAACAATGGAACCGACGCCTCCTGTGTAGCTGTTGATACCACCGTTCAGACTGCCGTAGTTCCCAGCAAGCTGGTCGACACCTGTCTTCAGTGCGCTGACATTATTTGCAATGCCCGAAATGGAATTGACAAGGTCTGCAATCGCTGCATCAACCTGTTCATAGCTGCCGTCCAGCTGTGCCAGACCGTTTACCAGCTCTGTTGCCCCTCTCTGCACTGCCCCGAAATACTGTGCCGTGCCGAGGATGACAGCATTACTTCCGCCGAGAAGTGTCACGATATTGCCCAGACTGGCGGCTTGCGCCTCCAGCTGTGCGAGCTGTCCCATACAGGTCTCGTCGCTCTCATATCCCGGTATGCTCTTTATCTGTTCCAACGCAGCAGATAATTCATTAATCTGCGCGGTCAATGTCTGTATTGCCGCCGTGTTTCCCGCCTGAAGCTGTGTCAGATCCAGCCCCGCCTCCTTCAACGCCGCCATATAACTTTCATAGGAAATACTTGCCTGCAGCGATGCCGCACCCTCATAGCTGCTCCTGATTCCCTGTCTAATTGCCGCCGAACTCTGTGTCAGCTGTGCTAACTGGTCAGTTTCCACAGACACCGACGAAAGCTCCGACTGAAGCGTCTGAAGCGCCGTAAGCATCTGAGCCGAACCGCCCGTGAGCGTTCCCGACTGTGCATTCAAATTATTCAGTGCCGCCTGCATAGCCTTCACTCCGTCATTCAGTTCCCTGATTCCTGCATCCAGCGTCTTTAACCCGTCGTCCATCGAGGCAGCACCGTCCGTTAAACTGCTTCCTCCGTCCCGCAGTTCTGCCGTACCGTCAGAGACGGCTGCCGCGCCGTCATCCAGATCTCTGGCTGCATTCATGATCTCCGTGACCTTATCCATCAGTTCTTCGTCATCGACCTCAATGTCAAGATCGAGCTTTATGCCGTTGATTGCTATCGCGTCCATCTCAAAGTCTCTGACATCCGCAGTCACCACCGCCTCCAGTCCTTTTCCCGGAAGAACCGTGTAGCTGATCTGCTTATCCGCGCCAACATTCGCAACCGTTGCCCCCTCCGCACTGATATTTTCACAGTTCTGCGTGGAGAGCGTCATATTGACCTGCAAGGCATAATCCTCATAGAACTCTCCCTTACAGGCATCATTTTTTTCAACCTTCAGCGCTATGACCAGCTGACCAGAGCTTCCCGCCAGTTCATCGGGTGATAGTTCTTTCCCGTCAAGTCTGTACTTCACCGAAATTTTCCAAGGAATCTGCGCATTTTCCAACGTTCCCTGATAATAGACCTTCTCCTTCTCCGTAGAAAATGTGACAACACCGTTCTCAAGGTTGATGGCGTCCGTGGCATTCAGCATCTTTACCGCGCTGTAGTCTCCGTAATCCGTCACATCTCCCTTTCCGAAAATATTGACAACATTGACGCTCTCAACCGTTCCGTCAGCGCCTGTCATAACATAGACGACCTCTTCCTTCGGCTGCGCATTTTCCGCCGCAGAAACTTTCATCCCTGACATTCCAACAGCGGTTGTCAGGACTGCCAGAGCAGTCATTCCCGCGATCACACTCTTTTGATTCCAGTTTTTTCTACTCATGTTTCTTTCCCGCCTTTCTATTCTTTTTTATAAAGGTTCCGTCAAATAAATACAGCATTCCCGGCAATACAAACAGGACGATTGCCAACGAACACAGAGTTCCCTTTCCCAGAAAATATCCCAGCTGTGAGAGCACTCCGTGACTCGAGATTGCCCCGAGCAGGAAGCCCACAACCGTCAGTACATTCCCCGACGTAAGGATCGAGACCGTCACCGCCGCCAATGTGTCCGTGATGGCATCCTTCTTTCCTCTGGTCTGCCTGTATTCCTTGTAACGCTCCGTCAGGAGGATCGCATAGTCAACGGTCGCCCCCAGCTGCACGGAGCTGATAATCAGATAAGAAATGTAGAACACTGTCGAGTCCGTGAAATAAGGAATCGCCAGATTGATCCATACCGCCGTCTCGATGCTCAGCACCAGAAGCACCGGCAGCATCACCGAGCGAAGCGTCAGCAGCAGAACGAGAAAGACCGCACCGATCGCCACGAGATTCACCTTCGTCATATCCTTTGTTATCGTATCCATCAGGTCATAGGTCGAAATGCCTTCCCCTGCCAGATACCATTCGCCCGGATAATAGGCTTCCGCCGTGTCCCGGATAACTTCGACCAACCGGAAGGTATCGCTGCCCTCATACTCCGCGTCCACAGATATTACCATCCGCGTGTACTGGTCGGAACACAGCTTTGCATAAGTGGCCTGATCCAGATAGCTCTCCGGAATCTCCATCCCCACCGTATCGACATAGGACAAAATACTGCTTACCTGTGGGATCAGGTGCAGGTCATCCGAGAGCTGCTTCTGTGTTGCCTTATCCTGTTTCGGAACCATCAGCACATAGGTGTCACTCTTGCCGAAAATCTCCTCGATCCTCGCCGTGTCCGCACCGGTCTTTGTCGTTTCGTCGAAAATCTTGGACGCTCCGTAATAAAAGCTGTTAGCATTCGAGGCAAGATAAGAGGGGACAATGACCGCCACGAACAGAATCAGCATCGGCAGCATAATCTTCTGTACAAACCTTCCAAATCCCCCGAAGGATGGGACAAACGGCTTGTGCTGCAGTTTGTCGAGCCATTTATAGGTTGCTAAAATCAGGCAGGGCATAAAGGTGAAGACCGTGATAAGGCTGATTGCAATTCCCTTTGCCAGCGCCCTTCCCAGATCAGGGCCGATCTGGAACCGCATCAGACAGAGGGCGAGGAAACCGATTACCGTTGTCAGTCCGCTGGACAGGATAGAGGAGGTAGACATTGTAAGCGCCTCCACCATCGCCTCCTTTGCGCTCTCCTGTTCCTTCCGGCATTCTGAAAAACGATGTATCAGAAATACCGAGTAGTCCATCGACACGGCAAGCTGCAAAATGGTGCCCGCCGCATTTGTCACGAAAGAAATCTCTCCGAAGATCAGGTTGGATCCGGCGTTGATGATAACGGCAACCCCAAGTCCGATCATGACGACAACCGGCTCGAACCATGACTCTGTTGTCAGAATCAGCACCAGAATGACAAAGCTTATCGCAATGGTTGATATTCTTGATATTTCCCGGATAGTGCTCTCCGTTGCCGCAGCCGTCGACACTGCGCTTCCGGTCATTGCGTTCTCTTCCCCGATGATGTCTCTGATCCCGCTGACCGCTTCGCTTCTGTATTCATTGGAAACCGTGACAGAATACAGAGCATTTCCGTCCCGGTAATAATTTTCGACCGTCTCCTGATCCATGACATCAAGGGGCTTTTCAATCGTCTCCGCATCATCCAGCCATGTGACCTCCGTCACGCCCTGAACTGCCTCTATCCGCGCTTTGTATTCCAACGCCTCCGGTATTGTTACATTCTCCACCATCACTCTGGCATTTGGCACACCACCGCCAAATTCCTGTTCCATAAGGTCAAGTGCAACTGTCGAGGCGCTGTTCTCCGGCAGATAATCATTCATGTCATAATCGACCCGGACGAAGCCCTTACACACGGCGCAAACCAGAGACGCTACTGCAAAGACTGTGATTACCAGCTTAGGATGACTTACAATCCAGTTGTAAAATTTCTTCATTTTCCCGCATCCTTTCTCTTAAAAATTGTTCCTATGCCGGAATTATAGGGACGGTCGCCTCTCCATTCCACGGTCAAACCGGCGGCAATGTGTAAATACGGACAAATTGCCCGATTTGATGGGCAAATGACATAGAAAACAAATTGCCTTTTTTATGGACAGTTGTATAATAAATGTATCCGGATTTATAACAGGAGGATATAGCATGACGCATCAGGAGACTTCCCTTCAGACAAAAAAGATGCTTTGCACTTCGCTGAAAAAGATCATGAAGCACAAAGCATTTTCCAAGATAACGGTAAGTGAATTGATTAAAGACTGCAATGTAAACAGAAAGACCTTTTACTATCATTTTGAAGACATCTACGGGCTGCTGAAATGGATGCTGGAGCAGGAAGCCTTCGAGGTCGTCAAACAGTTCGACCTGCTCGTCAACTACAGGGATGCCTTTGATTTTGCAATCAATTATGTAGAGCAGAACTCCTTCTTTCTGAACTGCATCTACGACTCCGTCGGCCGCGACGAGCTCAAAAGATTCTTCTATCAGGATTTTATCGGGCTGATTGAGCGGATTGTGAGAGATACCGAAAAGGAGCTGAACACCCACGTTTCCGACAGCTTCCGGCATTTTCTATGCAATTTCTACACCGAAGCCACCGCAGGGCTGTTGATTGACCTGTTCCAAAAGCCGGATGAGTATGACAAGACAGAGCTGCTTGACCACATCTCTGTCATGATCCACACTTCGCTGCCGACGGTGCTCGCTTCGGGCGCTTAAAGTTCTTCCAGATACAGCTGTACTCTGTTCTGGATAATCCCTGCGACCTCATGTGCGCTCTTATCTCCGGCAAAAAAAGCGGCTGCTTCTTCCATAATAATACTTCTGACCGTATTCCATTCCGTTTTTCTCGGAATACATTGTTCCATCAGCTCCAGATACTCCGGCAGATAGGAGGTTCCGTCCTCCCTGCCGGTCAACGGGATTACCTCTCTCTCACCCATGACAAAAATCGGAATCGGAGCCTTCTCTCCGTACAGCTCCACCTGCTCCTTCACACAGTCCTGTAAGACATCCCTTCTCACCCAGTCCGTACAGTACCGCCTCTGCGTCTCATAATCCAGCAGATAATTCAGGAAATCATCTATGATCTCCCTGTGCTCCGCACCGGTGCTGACCGCCACGCATCCATTGTAGAAATTGAAATAGCTGCCGCTATCGCCCTGTGTCGGATAGCCGACGCAATGATAGTCTTCTCCCATTGCCGCCAACGCTCTGCCAAATTCCAGAAAACCGCCATCGAAAGCATATGCCAGTGCCCTGCCCTCCGCCATTTCGTGCCGTTGTTCCTCCAGCGAAAGGTTGCTGTCTCCCGCCGTTTCCTTTCCGTAGCGTTTACACAGTTCAAGCAGCGCCTCAAACTCCGCTGTCCCGTAGCTGCATTTCTTACTTGTCACATCCAGAAAAGGGGTATTCTCCATATCCGCCAGCGCCAGCTCATACAGCATCTGTACTGCCGTAGTATCGTAAGGCAGACAGGCAAAACGTTCCAGCGCTACGCTTTCTTCCATTAGCGCCAGCGCCTCGTCCAGCGTCCACGTTTTCTCTTTCCATGTATTGTCGGAAACAAACAGTGTCGAAACCGAAGTCTCACAGGTAATTCCGTACAAGGCATTCCCCACCATGCCATTCTGCATCACTCCCGGATAAATCTGCGAAACCGTCTCGTCGCGCAGGACTCCGCTCAAATCCTCCAATGCTCCCTTATCCTGCAGCGCAAGGAGCTGCTCTCTTCTCAGCACCAGAAGCTCCGGTCCGTTCCCCTGGGAAATATCTGTCAGCAGCTGATTCAACAGCACATCTCCAAACACTCCGTCCGGAGACTTTACCTGTATTGTCACTCCCGGATGCCGTCTTGTGTACGCTGCCGCGCAGTCACTCACATACTCCCCGAAGGTCGTCATCAGGATTTCGAGTTCCACCGATTCCGCCTCCGGCTCATTTACCAGCCTGATCGCATACTGCTCACTGCTCTCCTGAAAGAATGCAAAAATATCTCCTGCTGCATTCTGTAAAATTGCATCGCAGCCGCTAGTCGGCATCTTATCATATATCATCTGACAACTGCCGACAGGAGCATTCCAGCAGAACAGTTCTTTTCCCTTCAGAAAATAAATCTCGCCGCTCCGGCTAAAATCCTTTTCTTCCCCTAAAAAGCCTGCTCCACTATATAAGACAGCCGTTTTCACACCGTCAAAGGCAATCAGAACATTTTGATCATCCTGCGTTCTCCAATACTCAAAGACCGGAATTCCCGCAGGCAGTTTCCCCCTGTAGTTCAGCAGCTCCTGCCTTTCCGTCGTCATCGTGTGCAGCAACGTGCCTTCCCGGTCAAGAATATAGACGGCTGCTCCGTCGGTAGCACTGACATACGCCCTTCCTTCGGCATCACAATAGCACCCGCTGATCATTTCTCCCTTCTGCACGCCAAAGCCTGCTGCCGTCAGCGCAGGCAGAAGCTCCACGGCAGACGATACGTTTCCGTCGCGGTCGGCACTGATTGCAAGCAATTGAACCGTTGCTCCCTCCTCATCGTGCACTTGCAGAAAATATCGGAACGCACCTGAAACAACGTCCATCCCGACAATATTCGCCCGCAGCTTTTCTATCGCTTCCAACGCGGAAGCAAGCTCAGCCGTCCCCTCCGATGCCTTCAACGTAAGCGGCTTCGTCTCGCCGTCCATCCTGTCCGTATTATATTCCGTCAGGAACCATTCTCTGCTCTGTTCGCCGTTGTGCAGTGCATAAAACTCCGACAGCACAAAATAGGATGCCCCGTCTGATGCACGGAGGCAGATACCGGGTGTCCTTCCCTCCGCCCTCGGTAGAAAGCCCTCCACATAGTCCGCGACCGACCACATATTCCCGGCTTCCGTTATCTCCCCGGAAAATTTCCACTCTGTCGAAAGCAAATCCGCTTCCTTCTGCTGTGACTGTTCCGCAGAATTTTCTGCGTGACTGCCTTCCGCCGTCTCTATGCCTGCCGTTCTCCCACAGCCTGCCAGCAGTAAAGCCGACATACCGACCAGTGCCAGAGCCTTTCTTATTGTTGACCGCATTCCCTGCCTCCTCGTGCATCATTATCTGGGGTTGTAATAGTGCATCTTGACGTTTTATTTACACAAATTATGGCTATCAAAGCAGTGGCTATCACTATGTTCTATCGCACAGGTTCTGAATTCTGTCTTAAGAAGTGCCCCACACCCAGAACAATAAATTTTGTGTTGAGCACTAACCGTTGTAACAACACATGTTCCCACATACCCATTCGGATACCTTATTGTATGTGTAGTTGTACTTCCATATTGGGTTCCACATACAACCGTCGTTCCCGTCGCACCACACTCTGGTGTTGCTGTGCACGCCGACGCATTTCCTCCTGCCGCAATACCCATTGCTATCACTAATCCCATGGTGGCAATTGCTTTTTTCAATCTAATCATATTTATTTTTCTCCTTTTGTTTTTTTCATGCGCATGAAATTAATTTCAGTATAGCAGAGATACTCTTTTCCACCATATCGTCTGACGCAATTTTTCTTTTCGCAATACGCTCTGTTTATTAACGCTGTTTTACTATATTCTTATCTTATACATACACATGACAACTTGTAGGGAGGCAATATTTATGAAAAAAGTAACCGTCAAATTACTTGTGATTATTATACTATGTACGCATACTCCAATTATACAACATCTCAAAACTAATATTTGGACTTTAACCCCATCACATTTAACGCAGTATTGCTTAATAGATTTAGACGATATCTATCAAGATTGTTGACATTTTAAATCGTTCAACTCTTCCTCTACTGCCAACGCTATTTTTTTCTTATCCAGTAATTTAAACAAAACAATTGCCTGTTCATAACGTTCTATGGCTAACTCGTATCTTCCAAGGTGTGAGTTAGCCACAGCATTATAGTAAAGTAATTGCGGCAGTCCATTCATTCTTCTATTTTTTTTACAGTAGTCAATCCCTTTTTGACTATATCTCTCTGCTTCATCATGCTTTTTAGCAATTTCTAATTGCTTTACCAAATTACAAGTCAACATATTATAATGTCTTCTGGTTATATTTTCACATAACATATCTTGCTCTAAAAAATCTACCAAAAACTTGAATATCCTAATCGATCTACCACCATTTCCTTCCTTGGCATCAATGAGAGCTAGATTATTTAATATTTCTATTTCTGTGGATGTCAATAAAATGGTCTTATACATCATTCCTTCATCAAACTCTGGAACCGTGAGTCGCAATGCATAGTTCAGCTGCTGCCTTATTTCCGTCAATTTTTCCCTTCTCTGATGTAAATTCTGAATTGCCACGGACATTATCAAAAACTGTTTTTCCAATACCCCCTCAGTGCCTCTTACTGTTATCAACCGTCGGTACTCTTCTATCAATTTCTCTGTATCTTCTAAGTCCATCATACCTAGCCTTATCTTTTCTTCCAAACGGTGCTTTTTAATTTCAAGACCATCCGCATAAATAATCAAGTTTTCGGTACTATGTCCCAAACGTTCTAATAATGCCTCCTCAACTTTCAAAGATGGCTTCTGACTTCCGTTTTCAATACGTGATAGGGTTGTTACTGAGCAAAGCCCAAAGCATAATTCTTCCTGAGAAATTTTCTTTCTTTTACGTTCTACTCTAATAATTTCACCTATCCTATATACTTCCATTACTTCCTCCTGCTTTATATACAATTCAGAATTACCTAAACATCTCTTGCTATCTCATTAAAGTGTGTCTCACAATAATATGATAACACAGACGTTTCTTTCTTGCAATCACTCTTTTCCGCAGTTACATCCCATTTCATGGTTGTAACTGCTGGAAGGAAGTGATATAATCCAAAAATCACTTCAAAATTTGTGTCTGCGCGCACTTGACACAAACTCGCTATGCGCAAAAAACGTGCGCAGAAATGGGAGAAAACTATGGAAATCAAATATAGGCCCGCAGAAATTGAAGATGCCGAATCCTTAATAGCCATCTACAATGCCTCTTTTTACAGTGATTATATGAAATATGGACAATGTCCTGCCTATGGTAAAACAAAGGAAATGATGGAACAATCAATTCTCAATTATCCCAAATTCATTATCACCTGCGATGACATACCCGTTGGCTGTATTTCCTGCAAAGAAGAGGAACCCAGAGTATATGATATTGGCTGTCTGTGCGTGGTTCCTGAGTTTCAGGGAAAGGGAATCGGAACACAGACCGTGAAATTTATAATGTCCTATTACAAAGACTGGGATAAATTCACGTTAATTACACCCGCTGACAAAGAAGAAAATGTAAAGTTTTATACAGAAAAATGCGGATTCGATATTGTGTCTACCGAAATGGATGGAAATGTAAAAGTGGTTCGATTCGTTCTGGAAAATCCCTCCTAAGTACCGGAGGGATTTTTTCTGCCACGGAGAGCGTAAGGCTGTCTAAATTGTGCCCATACTTTCCGGCATCCATATTTTCGCAGGTATAAGTGCCCGGTTTGTACATGCGCTTTCCACCTCTCACACTTACCGCAGGTACAGACGCTTGGTTTGTACATGCGCTTTTCCGCTTCTCCCACTTTCCGCAGGTACAGACGCTTGGTTTGTACGTGCGCTTTTCCGCTTCTCCCGCTTTCCGCAGGTACAGACGCTTGGTTTATACATGCGTCTTTCCGCTTCTCCCACTTTCCGCAGGTACCCTCGCTTGGTTTATACATGCGTCTTTCCACTTCTCGCGCTTTCCGCAGGTACAGACGCTTGGTTTATACATGCGTCCTTCCGCTTCTCGCGCTTTCCGCAGGTACCCTCGCTCGATTTATACCTGCGTCTTTCCGCTTCTCGCGCTTTCCGCAGGTACCCTCGCTCGATTTGTACCTGCACTTTTCCGTTTCTTCACTTTCCCCGGACATAATTTTAGGGACGCCTCTCCTGCTGCGGAAAGCGTCCCTCTAAAATTTCACCTATATGAACTTGCACAGAAATCTCAGTGCTCCTCTACTCATTCAAATTCCCACAATTCTGACCATGGCACAAGCTACATCCCCGCAGATTGGCTTAACTGGGCAACGATCTGTTCTGTAGTCTCTCCAAGGTCACTGATCTCCTGCCAGACCACGCTCGTCGTACTTTTGCTGTACCCTGCAAAGTAGTTCTCTGCCGCGTTTTCATACGCTTCCTCTGTGATTGCATTTCCGTCAGCATCCTCGCAGGTGACGGTCGGCACTCCCTCATCGTATATAGTCGTCCTGTAGGCTATCGGCACTGTACTGATCCTTCCGTCCGAAAGAGTGAGTTCACGGACATTCTCATAATATTCCGCTGCCCCATTCCTTATCAAATCGTATACGGCATAAAAATAGTGCCCCTGTTCGTCCGTATAGGTCTCCAATGTATCGGAAACAATATCGGGCTGGGAATCCCCTTCCACGAAGTCCGTCTCGCATTCATTAAGTCCGTCATAGCTTTCATTGACCTCATAGAAGCGGCTGTAGGTATAAATTCCCGTGCCTGTGACCTCGGTCACGATAATTTCATATCTTCCGTTATGGTCAAGATCTGTCACCGCGCATTGGCAAAGATCGCTTGCAAACTCCATCTCCTGCATCCAAAGGTCTCTGCATTCCGCGATCACCTGCAGTTGCTCGCTAAGACTTTTCCCCGACGGTTCTTCTTCCTGCAATGACTCCGTGGAATCCGTTGTCTCATCCGCGCTGCTTTCCTCTGTATCGCTCTGCACGATGTTCCCTGTATTTTCTGTTCCGGTCGGCTCAATATTTTCCTCAGCTTCCGTGCCGCATCCGGCAAGCCCGATCAGACAGCCCATAATAACCGCTGTCAAATACATTCTCTTCATCTGAATTTCTCCCCTGCTTTCATATTTCTACAGGGAACATCCTAGCACAGACGCACTCCTTCCGCAAGCAGCAAATCAGGACAGAGTATCCCTCCTAACGACAAAATACTGAAATTGAAAGCCTCATCTGGCTGAAAATGTCTGAATTGTTTTCAGGGTTTCGGAACCAAGTTGTGCTAAGTGTTGATCAAACAGCTAAGTACACTCACAAAAATCCTTAACTCGCTACGCTCAAACAGGCGGATTTTTGCTCATAACGCTCTTTTGTCACCACTAGGCACAACTAGAGGTTCCTACACATTCAAACAATTCGGACAATTACAGCCTATCAGAGCTCCCTACTCCAACACTGCGACAGAAGAAACGTCCCCGAAGACAGCGCAGCCATGGGCGGGAATGCTGAGCTGCAGCTTTCCATCAGACACCTCCGCTGCGGCTCCGGTCCAG
>OIZA01000820.1_pt1 | contig 13324 bp, 15 predicted proteins | sample 1588381 | NCBI WGS metagenome assembly OIZA01 (sample SAMN03283277) | human gut metagenome | biome: human-associated habitat; material: feces | host: Homo sapiens | place: Peru | collected 2012 | reverse complement strand
TTTGGTTACAACCTATTGATTTTGAATCGGAAACTGTTTAATCAGCAGACACTAAATAAAACCATGCAGGAACAGTTAAAAAAGGAAATAACATTTTATGAAGGACTGGGTACCCTCTTGTCTTTACGTAACTCCCTTTTTTCGGAGTTACTGGATATGAAAAAGGAACTAAATTGTGAAGAATTTAGTGCAATTCCGTTTTTAAACGCAGACGGCTATCACAGTAAAACCATAGCCTATTCGATATGGCATATCTTTCGGATTGAGGATATTGTTGCACATACCCTGATAAGTGGGGATAAACAAGTGTTTTTTGCAGGAAATTATCAGGAACGTATCCATTCGCCGATTCTTACAACTGGTAATGAGTTGATTGGATTGCAGATTGCAGAATTTTCAAAGCAATTAGATTTGGAAGCATTGTATCAGTATGCCGCTGAAGTAAAATCGAGTACGGAAGAACTGCTTGGAAAGCTGCCTTATAGGGATTTAAAAAAGAAATTTGGCGAGGCAGATAAGGAAAGATTGCGGGCATTGCAGGTCGTCAGTGCCGACGAAAACGCAAGCTGGCTGATTGATTATTGGTGTGGGAAAAATATTCGAGGACTGATTCAGATGCCCTTTTCAAGGCATTGGATTATGCACATTGAGGCAAGCTTGCGGATAAAGAAAAAGATTCACTTGGCACAAAATTAGGAGGAAAAGGTCATGTATGAAAGAATGTTGAACAAAAACGAGAAGCCGACCGCTGAGCAAATGGCGTCTTATTGTGGGGCAACATCGACAATGTTTACTGAATTAAACGAATGGATTTCAAATGGGGATTCTACGGTACAAACAATTGTCTTTCCCTATGGAAACAACTACGGATGGGGCATTTCCCATAAGAGAAAAGGAAAGCTTATCTGTAATGTATTTCCGGAAAGCGGTGCATTTACCGTTATGATTCGGCTGTCTGATAAACAGTTTTCGTCAGTATATGAGAAACTTGATGAATATGCAAAAGAGTATATTGACAACAAGTATCCTTGCAATGATGGTGGTTGGATTCATTATCGGGTGACTGCTGAAGAACAGCTTGCGGATATCAGTACATTGATTGCGACAAAGTGTGGAAAATAGTTTGGAGGTAGGCAAATGGCAAAAACAGCAAGTGAAATTCAAAAAGAAAGAATTGCAGAAATTGAAGATAAGGCAGCAAAACTGTTAGACAGTGTGAACATTGCTACATTGACATCAATTAATGAAAATGGTTATCCACGAACCTGTTTGCTGACTAAAGCAAGAAATGAAGGTTTTTCAGATATTTATTTTATTACATCAAAACGCTCTAAATTAAATGGAAAAGTAACTCATTTTGAGCAAAATCCCAAAGCAAGTGTCTGTTATTTTTCTGGTGGCGACAGTGTGACTTTGATTGGAAATGTAGAATTTGTAGAGGAACGGGAGCTTCAGGAAGCTGTATGGAAGGAGTCTGATCGTCGCTTTTTCAGCAAAGGAATCGATGATCCGAAGTTTCGGCTGCTGAAATTCCATACAATAGAGGCAACATTCTGGATTGAGGGAAAATTTAGAACATGTAAGTACAGGTAAGGAGAAGATTGCGGTGGAGATTGTTGCAGGTTTATTGTTGATTATACTTATGAACTATCTAATAATTACAAATATTGTGGATATAATTTTACTTGGGGCATTCTCATTTCGATTTTCGGCAGGATGCCATACGGAGCAATTTGTCATAACGAAGGAAAACAGAATAGATATGCAGAAGGGGTTTCAATGTTCTGCCTTTTCTACAGCATACGTCCTAAGGCATTTTGACAAGGAAGTCGATGGTGGTACTCTTTATTCAGTCATGCCTCACAAAATGAAAAGCGGATATGTTTATCCCAAAGGGGTATATGATATGTTGCGAAGCTATGGAATGAAAGTAAAATATTGTCGTGGCAATTTGAACGCTTTAAAAGTGGATTTGCAAAAGGGAAATCCAGTTATCGTAATGATACGGGTACAAAAGGACAAGGATTGGCTGCATTATGTTCCGGTAGTCGGATTTGACGAGGAACATGTATTTTTGGCGGAATCTCTGTCAGAATTGATAAATTGTAAGAATGTCTTATATAACCGTCGGCTAAGAAATGAGGAGTTTATGCAGCTTTGGAATACTGCCATGCTGAAACAGCCTTTTTATAAAAACACTTATTTTGTTGCTGAGAGTAAGTCGGAAACGGCTTTATAAAAATTAGAAAATTGGAGGTGTAACATGGCAGAGTTATTTCAATGTTTTCCGCATTTAGTGAGCGAAAGGCTTATTATTAGAAAAATGACCGAAGATGATATCGATTCTTTGAGTGAAATAACCAATAATGAAAATGTGTACCGATACATTCCGCTATTTTTATATAAAAAGAGTCGCGGCAATTTACTGGCAGCAATTAGAAACCTCGGTGGCAGGGACTTTGATAAAAAGAAAATGATTGTTGCAGGTATTTATCTAAGTGCAGAACCTGACAGGCTCATAGGACTTGCTGAAATGTTTGATTATAAAAAAAGAACAAACCAGATAACCATAGGTTATCGAATCAATGAAGCATATTGGCACAGAGGAATTGCAACGGAAACGGTAGCATTGCTGATAGCATATTTATGTGACGATATAGGGATTCAGACAATAAAAGCATTTGTTATGCCGGAGAATAAATACTCTGAAAGAGTTCTTATGAACAATGGCTTTACTAAAGATAAGAATATGGTTCAGGGTAAAAACTGGGGTGGAAAAGAAGTGGTTGGTTTGCACGTATTTAATTACAAAAACGGTCATGTAAATCTCTTTTAATAAAAAACATTGACACCAAATGTGACACCACATATAATATAGACAGGAGGTATTCACGATGTCAAAATGGGATAAACTATTAACGAGAATATGTGCTTTATCAAAAGACCTCCGGTTTGATGAATTGCGTAAGGTATTGGAAAGCTATGGATATGTAATGAATGCCCCAAAGGGCGGAAGCAGTCATTACACGTTCAGAAAAGCCGGATGTCAACCGATTACGATACCGAAGCATGAACCCATCAAAAAAGTGTATGTAGAGATGGTAAAGCAGATTGTGGAAAGTGAGGCGGTGAATGATGAAAACGCTGAATGATTATTTTGCAATGAATTATCGTATGGAAATTGTAGAGGATAAGGACGAGGGTGGTTTCGTGGTTTCATTTCCGGAGCTTCCGGGATGTATTACCTGTGGAGAAACAGTAGAATCCGCTGTCGCAAACGCTTTAGATGCCAAGAAAGCATGGTTGGAAGCTGCTATGGAAGATGGTATTGAAATCCATGAGCCGGACAGCTTAGAGGATTATTCTGGACAGTTTAAACTTAGAATCCCACGAAGTCTTCATCGTTCCCTTGCAGAACATTCTAAGAGGGAAGGTATCAGCATGAATCAGTATTGTGTATATCTTCTTTCCAGAAACGATGCAGTTTATTCAAAATAGTAGTTGCATACAGTATTTGCAATCGTTATAATGAAATGGCAACACTTTGGCAACAGAAAATCAGTAAGCCAAAATAAAATGTGCAAATGAAGTAAAATATCGGCAGATTTCAAATAAAACTTAAACAAAATAGTTTAAGCTAAAGAAGCGACTTGCCGAATTTGAATAGTACCACAAAAGCCTGAAACCAAGTAAAATCAAGGGTTTTGGGCTTTCTTTATGCCTTCGTGATACACTTTAGATACACTTTATTTTAGTGCCAAAAGATATCAAGAAACAAATCTTTGAATAATTTCAATACGCAGAAGAATTGTCACTATTGATGAGAACTTATTTTATTGAAACAAGTGATTCCTGGAATTGGTATGTTGGATGGCAGAGGAGTCGCATAGATCAGCTAGAAGATAGGAAGACGTATTTGAAAGAAATGAAACGCTTGGTTGCTGAGACTTTTTCTGAAGAATTGATAGCTGAGATAAAGTCTGCCTGCAGAAAGATTCGCAAGAATTATTCGAAGGTTGAGAAAACAGCTAAGTTGGATGGTATTATATCATGGCAACAGCAGAAGGATTTAATCAATAGAATTAGATATTGTTTTGCACAGATTAGTCTTGGCATGCTAAACCCAGATTTGGTTATTATGGATGAATTCCAAAGATTTAAAGATTTGATTGAGATTGATGAGAACGATTACAGCGATAGTGCTATGCTATCAAAGAAATTTTTGAAGGACAATACAGATAGTTGTGTATTGTTATTATCTGCGACTCCGTATAAGCTATTTTCTACCTTGTCAGAATTTACGGATGGAGAAGAGACACATATTAAGGGATTTATGCGTGTTATGGATTTTCTTGTAAATGGAGAGAATGAAAATGCCAGATTCCATAAGGTATAGGATTCTTATACAGAGCATTTGTCTGAAATAAAAGGTAATAATCTTAGTGTGCTTATCGCTTCGAAGGATGAAGCTGAGATGGAACTGTACAATCATATGTGCAGAACCGAGCGCAGAGATGCAGGTATTATCAATACAGATAAAGCAAGGGCAATGTCAATTGACAACATAAGTCCTGCTAATATTAGTTCTTACATCGAGTTGCAGACAATTATGCATGATTTGAGTATTGGTAATTTTCCAATTGATTATGTGAAATCTGCTCCTTACTTGATGAGTTTTATGAATTATAAAGTGAAGGAGAAGATAGACAATAAACTAAGAGATGAAAAGCAGCAGATTAGTATTGCGGATAGAGCAAGGTATATTAAGAAAATGCAGATTGCCTTTCTTAAGAGAACTCAGATAAACGGGTATCAGCAACTTTCAAATACAAATGCAAGACGTAATACTTTATTTGATGAAGTCTTTAGACCAACTGAGGAAAAGAAGATGTCGCCGGAGTTACTGCTCTGGATTCCGCCTGCTAATAAATATTATGAATGTGGACCAAAGAATATATTTGAACAGTGTGACGGATATTCAAAAACGTTGGTTTTCTCTAGTTGGGAGATGGTGCCAAGAGTGATTGCAACACTTACATCATATGAGGCTGAACGATTAGTGAATAATCGTATTGGAAATAAGAGCATTGAACAGCAGTCATATTATGCGGTACCAGAGAGCGATGAAATGGATGATGATGACAATCCGAAGAAAAATAAACGTGGTAAGACTCGCTTCTTAATTCGTGAGCAGAGAAAACTGGTGGCCTATCCATCTATATGGTTAGCAGGGTTATATGATGGAAAAAAATATTATGGTCAAAGTATTTCTGTGATAAAGAAGGAACTGAAAGCTGCTATTAAAGATGCTATGAGGCGTATTGCATCAGAACAAAAGTTATCACAGGGAAATATGGGTGCAAAGCAGCTCCTATCTTTGTTGGATTATATGGATGATTCCATTTTAGGATATGAAGATGCAGAGGTTCCAGAACGTGTTCCGAGTGATGATGACATTGATACACTTGTTAATATTGCAATCGGATCACCGGCAGTATGTCTGTATCGCGCTTTGAAAGAAATTGTTGATTTGGAAGAAAGAAAAGAAATTGCCAGAGATTGTTGCGACAAAAGCTTTGTTAGTATGTTTAACAGGCCGGAATCCCGAAGTATTATGGATGCAGTATTTGAAGGCAAAAAAGGATCCAGTGATGAAAAACACTATGAACAGGTATTTCATTACTGTGTTGATGGGAACTTCCAGTCTATGCTTGATGAATACAAATTTGCTTTAGGTGTATGCGGTGAAGAATTTGTGGAGGCGATAAAGGATGCATTTCTTCAGACGACAACGCTTCCTTATGTTTCACAGGAATATTACAGAGCAAGTTTTACGGATAGACCGCAGAGTAAAGCACCAAGACTTCGTGTACATTTCGCGGCAGGATATTTTGATGCAAAGACAAGTGATAAAACAATCCAGCGTGTAAACAATGTGAGAAATGCATTTAATTCGCCATTTAGGCCATTTGTACTTGCAACAACATCAGTAGGTCAGGAAGGTTTGGACTTTCATTTATATAGTAGGAAAGTTGTACATTGGAATTTGCCAAGCAACCCGATTGACTTTGAACAAAGGGAAGGCAGAATAAACAGATACATGTGCCATGCAATTAGACAGAATGTTGCTGCAAATGAAGATGCGGTTGATTGGATTGATAAATTTAATCAAACGAAGGAAAAGTATGGTAAGGATTCCTCAGATATGATTCCATATTGGTGCTTGCCAGATGATTATCCTTTCAAGTATCAGATAGAGCGTGTCGTGCCTATGTATCCGTTTAGCCAGGACAAGACCAAATACGATAGGTTAATTAATGTCCTAGCTTTATATAGACTTACGCTCGGACAGCCAAGACAGGAAGAACTGATTGCCATTCTGCAGAGAGAGGATTTATCAAAGGAGCAGATGGAGGAATTATTCTTTGATCTGTCTCCATACAGTAGAAATAAGAAGAAACAAAGATAAGAGGTGTTCGTGTGTCGGAATTCATAATTGAAACGGAAGAATTTAATATACGGAAGGTTATGGACTCTGACTACAAGGCCTTTGGGGAAATTGCGGCAGCAGAGTATTTATTTGGCAGAATGTACGAGATAGATCCAGAGTTGGCAAAAAAAGTTTACTGGGATACTATCGTGACAGCGGATAAAGATATTAATTATGCAGTGATTACAAAAGACAATGATTTGATTGGAAGAGTTGCGCTGCAGGGGATTGATATGGATGTACCTGAGTTAGCTATTGTTATCGTAAAAGACTATCAAGGGAAAGGTTATGGAGAGAAGATTATAAGAGCATGGCTTTCTTGGGTGCATGAAACAATGGGATATTGCAGAATCAATATAAAAATTGATAGTCAAAATTGTAGAAGTATACGACTTTTTCAGAAGCTTGGAGCGATTGTTGATCATGATGGCAGTGAGGTGCAATGTCATATAATTCTTCAATAAGTTGACTAAGGGGGTGTTAATATCAGGACGCAAGATATTGTTGATTTGGCTGATAAGTTAATATATGAGGAAGCTAGTGATTGGATTACATATAGCAAATGTTTTAGTGGCTTACAAAGGAAAAAAGAGTATGATGCGTTATTTCTTTTATATGCTATTTGGATTAATAAGAAGATTGATTGCGAGCTTTCAAAGATAAAGGTTGAAAAGGAGTATGATAAGTTAAACGAAAAAATATCGCCTAGAGAAATGTACGAGTACAGGGAAAAGATAAAAAGCTGGCAAGAAGAATTAAGAAACGAACTTCTGAAGAATATAGATTATTTTTGGAAATGCATGGTGGAGGAATACCCTAGAGTAGATGATATTCCCATGGGTTTGAAAGATTGTGTTTATATAGTTGGCAGAAATCTTGTCTATTCTGCAACTCATTACGACGAAAAATTTGAGCGCGATTGGAATATTATTTGCACAATGTTAGCTTTACAATATCCGTCATATGCACAGGAAAACATAAAAGAAAAATATCGAGACGAGTATATTAATGCAAATAGTTTTTTGATAGAAAACAAAGTGAGTCTTTCAAAATTTTATGTTTTATGTTGGGATATTTATAAGACAGCAGAAGACCATGATAGAAAAGAACGCGATGAAAGTTATAAGCATAATTTTGTTCGTATGTCAAAAATTTTGTCAGATTTGCCGGAAATATATAGATTAATTCTAGTGGGTAAAGAATTAAGGCCTACTCGTGATAGAAAAAAAGCTATATGCGTTGATGGAGAAGGAAATGCGGTTATGGAACAAATATTATCTGTCCCATTTTATTTGTATTTACCAAGTTTTACAGACAAAAAAACCAATAATGAATATTGGGATAATTATTCTCCTAATAAGGAACTTCAAAAACATCGTGTATGCCATCCATTAACTCAAGTAACGTTGCCATGTACAGAGTTGTTTTTAAGAACAGATGTTGATCTGTATATTGAAAGCATATATAGAAAGGTTGAGTTTCAAAGAATTGAAGAGCGTATTAGTAAATTTGAACCAAGATTATCTGGAATAGAAGATCAGAAGATTAGCCCTAATTTCAAAACAATAGAAATTCCAGAACGGGATACATTATTGTTAAAGTTATCAAATCGTGCAAATAGGACAAGCGAGTTAATGACCAAGTTTCAAAATAGGGAGAATGCGGTTGAACCGAAAGTTATTAGAGAAAGGCTTAACAAAGTCGGATTTTCTCGTAAAACTTTTTGGGAACTTACAACTTATCAAAGAGCGGGAGAGAAGAAAGCTCTGCCGGATAAAGATACATTGATTGCGGTGGCATGCGCTATGGAATTAAGTAAAGAAGATTCAGAGCGGTTATTGATTTCAGCAGGGTATATTTTTTCACCAGCGGTAGAAAGGGATATGATAATTCTTCATTGCTTAGAAAATGGTGTGTACGATATTGAAGCAATAAATGATATCTTAGTTGGAATCGAAATGAATCCGATACGAGGAAGGAAAAGAAAAAATGTTACTTGATAAGTGACAGAAATGAATTTTCAGAGTCGCTTATATGTGATAGAATCCAATCATCTTAATTAAGAAACTAAAGAGTGATTACGCTTTTGGGGAATAATCCTATGAGGCTGATTACGAAAGTTATTCATGGATAATGAAGAAAATGGCACATAAGTTCGAGAAGACCGTTGCAATTTTATTCTGATGGGTGTATAGTAATGCCAGAACAGATGTTCGACGATTTTGGACGCCTGTGATCAGCATAGAGTTGTGCAGTAGGGGATACTTAACTCGGTATCTATCGGAAAACCTGCTTCATTGGCCGAGTGATCACGGTCATAGTAACAATTGCAGAGAGTGGCACGAAATCCCTTTTCTCTCGAATAAGATGAGTATGGTTATCTTTTTGGAGGTGAATCACATGCAAGAGATCAGAAGTTCTAATAAGGAAAATATGGTGCATACTGACGAAGTTCATGTTGCTTGCCCATGTTGCAAGAATAAGAGATTATTTGACGCAGATCCGATGACAGAGGGGATAATTAAGATTAAATGTCCAATTTGTAAATCAGTAATAGCAGTAAGTTTTCATCATAAGAATATTCGTACTGAGCGAATCGCCGTATAGTGTAACCTAGAACGAGCAAGGCCTGACGGAATTACAAAGAATACAATCTTTGGGTTTTGGTCGGGCTCTTTTTTAAGTAAATAAATGTATTGCTACAATACAAAACAGTTGACAAAACAGAAATGTACTGATACAATACAATATATAAACGACAATACAGGAGGACTATTATGATAGATTATAGTTATTTTAAACGAAATCATTGTATGAATAAAGAAGATCTGACAGTGGATATTGATGAAACTCTCGACAAAATCTTAAAGAATGCAGAAACGGATCCAAGCCATTCATATGCGTATTACACAATATTAAAGAATCTATTGGAAGAATTGAAGAAAAAAATCTCTGAAGTTATTCTTATGGAAAAACTTGACAAGGGATGGTGCTACGACTGGGGTGTCTCTTATAAAGGTGCTGATTTACAGCTAGTTCATTATGAACTATATGATGGATATCCGGAAGAAGATCCTTCCCTAATAGAAATGAATCAAATGTTCTCTATATTATCGGTGCCTTCAAAAATGCTAACAGTTGAAGAATATGCAATCCTTAATGGGGTAGAGGTTGGAACTGTAAGGCAGTGGATAAGAAGAGGTAAAATACGAACGGCTAAAAAGTATGGAAATGAGTGGAAAATCCCAGAATTAACTGATACACCTAAAAGAGGCTATACTTCAGCGAGATATTCATGGAGTGGGAATATGATAGGTGTGCCTAGTGATATAGAATATTTAAATAACTATCATCAGGCTTTGTTCATGCAAGATGATGATGACAAAAAATTGTTTTATGTATATTTATATTGCAATGAAAATATGGAAGGTGTTTTAAAGGCAGATAAGGTGATTGAATGTAATTCATCTGAACGTGAAAGATTAGAACTTGCTATTATTTCACAACCGGAAGCAAATTATTATCAGAACTTTAGAGAGAATATTTGTATAGATTTAATGCATATTTACACAGAAAGAGGAGGAGAACAATAGTGATATTCAAAGTGCCAATTTTTAATAACGAATTACCAAAGCATCCACGAGTATTTGATGTTGTTATAAATAGCCTTGGAGAAATTCAGCGTTATGAAACGCAGAACATAAAAGGATGTGTTTTTGTGGATGAAACGGAAGTTCGCAGACAGATTCAAGATTTCCTAGATGAATTAAAAAAGCAAGTTAATAATGGATTGATCTACTGAGCAATCGGGTCCGATATACTGAGTCACCAACAGCCAGAGTCAAAATTTTCATTGAGTTTGTAGATTACAAACTCTGAAAGTTTTGGCTCTTTTTTATTTGTTTTTTTATCTTCCATATTTATAGAAAAGAGGAGAATCCCGATTTTCGTTCTTAAGATCTAAAATCTATAGACCCCATAATGGGTAGTGTAAAGCAATATTGTTTTCTTTTCACCAGAGGATATGAGTATCGTGTCTTCTTGTGAGCAGAAAAGCTCAAACGGTAAAGCCTACCGAGGACAGGCTATCTAAACAAATATTCTCAAAGCTTTTTGAGTGCGCATTAGAAAAGCGGCGGGACGCATATGGAACAAAGACAAAAGTGATAGGAAATTTGTCAGTTCATATGCTCCGACCGCTACTTGTGTTGCTCAAATATAAGTAGATGGAGCTGTCAGTTCATATGCGTCCCGCGGAGATGAAATTTCAACGCGAAAGGACGTATATTTATGAGAAACGAATTTTTACAGCAGGAAAATGAAAACACAAAGAAGTATTTAACAAGAGCAGCCAGAATCTATGATTCAATTATGAATGGTATACCTTTAGAGGATGGTACAGTGTTAAGAGATATAATGGATGATGTGGAGCAAGCTGAGTTCAAAGATTATTTGATGACTATTATGAATCCAATTATTGTGAGAGTTGTTGAATGTGAAGGTAGAGCAGCACATCTTACTTTTCAGGTAGAGGATATCTTGCTTTCAAGAGTGTATGAGATGGTGTTAAAAGATTTTGGTAAATTTAATAACTATAAGGAAGATTCAGAAGAAGAATACACACTTGCCAGTTTCATTAAAGGAAGGATTGGTGATGTCATCAGAAATTCTGTTTCGGAAGATCAGGGTATTGGGGTAAATAGAAGCCGTCAGCGTAATTATGTGTGTAGGGTTAGAGCTATAATTGCAAACGAAAAGCAGATTGAGGAGGAGCAGATTACTATTGATGAAATTTGCGAAAGAATTAATGCGGAGAATAAAAAGAAGAATACTCGTAATATATCAAAAAAATTGGTGATGGAACTCTTGGCATTCGAAAAGGGATTTGTATCTACCTCTGAAATGGAAGAGAAGGGGGAGCAGCTTGGACAGTTACAGAGTGGACTTGCCACAGAGTTTGATTCAGAAATGGATTTTGATACTAAGGAAATTCTTGATGAAGCCTTCAAGTCATTTTCAGGCTTGGATTACTATATTTTAATGAAGGAATATGGAATGCTTGGAGAACAGATTCGAAATCAGGAAATGTGTGATTTTGTTGTAACGTCTTTATTCCAGAAGCTTCTTATTGAAGATGAAACAATTCGTTCTAAGGCAGATCCAGTTGAGACTGCGTATAATAAGAAAAACAAAATCAAGAAAGCACTTGCCTCATTAAATGGCAAGGTTAATATGTCAGATCTTATTGGAACAATCGAAACTTATGTCGAGGATAAGTTGAAGTCTTATACAAATTAAACATATTGATACTTATGGTGCCCTGGGACAAACCTCAGGGCATTTTAATTGAACATACTTTAGTATTTAGTATTGGCAAAATACTAAATACCATGTATTCTAGTATTGGAAACAAAGGAGGTATCCATAATGCAGAAGGAAATATGTTTTACTATTGATTCTGATGTATACGAAAAGCTTACGATGGCATTGCAATTGTCAGGCGAAGATCAAGAATCTGTTCTTGAGAATTGCGTGAAGTCGTATATTGCAAAAACTTTTGGTGAGATATCCGAAGAGTATAGTCTTGATAAGAAAAAGGCGATTGCAGATAGAGATTATACAGGACAGGCGATTTCTTCGGAAGCGTGACTCTCGACACGATGGAAAAACTTTGCGGAGACAAGTCAAAATCTGAATTATATGTTGCTAATTTTAAGAATAATTATGCTCAGATGAAACTTGATGGTCCTAAGACGTATGGAAAAGTGTTTGAGGATGATGGGGAAAATGTTTGGATCTGGAAAGAGGTAGAAGTGGTACTTCGAAAATTTAAGGATGATTTCTTGGAATAGATGGGTGCAACAGCAATAACAATGATACGGATTGTAGTATTTGTAAGCAAGTATTAGATATTACATTTCATGTGATTATTATTTAGAGGAAATTTATATATGTATAAGAAAAGTGAAATAGAAATAGAAGTATTACCAGCGAACGAGGGGGACTGTATATTAATTACAATTGAAAAAGAAGATATACATATACTTATAGATGGTGGAACTGCAGAGACATATAGAAATTATTTAAAAACTCGTTTGATTCAATTAAGAAATGAAGGAAAGAAAATTGACTTATTAATTGTTACACATATTGATAATGATCATATAGGAGGAATAATTGAGCTGCTTAAGGAAAATGGCTCAGATATGGATTCTAAAATAATCAGAATTAAAAATATATGGCATAATAGTTACAGGCATTTACAGTTTGATAAAAAACAGACGTTAGGTAAATCTGAAAAAAATATATTGAATAAGATTATTGCTAATGGGGAAGTTCTCTTAAATTACAATTTAGGTAAGAGTAGTCCGATTAGTGCGATACAGGGAACAACACTTGCTGGGTTAATATTTGAAGGCTACTATCATTGGAATGAACAATCTGAGGGACAGGCTATCATTAATAATGGAATAAATTATCAGTTTGGAAAAGAATGTTTTATATCAGTATTAAAACCCAATATTTCTGACTTAGAGAAGCTTGGTAAGAAATGGAAGAGAGATTTAAAGAAATCAAAATATTCGTTTGTATTTTCGGAAGATAAGTTATTTGATGACGCTTTCGAATACTATTGTCGTTGTATGCCAACAGATGGAAATGGAAATAATGAAAAGATATGTTACTCGAACCATAATACAGAAGAAATGACTATTGAAGAAATTTCTAGGGAACCAATGAGTGAAGATAATTCTATTACGAATAGGTCTTCTATTTCAGTTATAATTAGTGTCTGCTGATTAATAGAAATATCAGCGAGAACCTGCGATTTTACTG
>OIZA01000818.1_pt1 | contig 13345 bp, 23 predicted proteins | sample 1588381 | NCBI WGS metagenome assembly OIZA01 (sample SAMN03283277) | human gut metagenome | biome: human-associated habitat; material: feces | host: Homo sapiens | place: Peru | collected 2012 | reverse complement strand
GCAACTGGCCGGTACAGATCAAACTGGCACCGCTGCAGGCTCCTTATTTTGACGGGGCAAAGCTGCTGATTGCGGCAGACTGTACGGCTTATGCCTATGCGAATTTTCATAAGGAATTCCTTCGCGGCAAAGTGGCGCTGATCGGCTGTCCGAAGCTGGATGCGGTGAATTACAGTGAAAAACTGACGGAGATCCTTAGGAACAACGACATTCAGTCCGTGACTATCGTACGCATGGAAGTGCCCTGTTGCGGCGGACTGGAAATGGCGGCGAAGAAGGCTATCCAGGAAAGCGGAAAGTTCCTGCCCTGGCAGGTAGTGACCATCTCTATTGACGGAGAGATTTTGGAGTAAACAGGATCGCCTGTGGGGAAAGCAGGCATCCGGAAACGGAGGTTTGTGGAAAATGCAGGGAGACAGAATCATCAGCGCCCTGATCGGACTGGTGGGAGCCGTATCCAATAACGGGAAAACGAAGCAGACCGACCAGGTGATCCGGGAGGCGTTTCGACGGCTGCCGGATGCAGACAGCCAGGAGGAGACAGTGCAGAAGATCCATACGGAGAAATTCACCATTGCGCCGGACTGTGCCACCTGTCAAAACCCCTGTGGTAATACCTCGGACTATGATATGACGCAGTTCTACGGGACAGATGCGAAGATCATCGCAGCGAAACGGGATCTGATCGAAGCCATCCGTCAGAATTTATGTTCTTCGGAAAACGTTCCGGAGGCTGTCTATCAGGGAATTGCCTGTCTGGGCTATGATCTGGAGCCGGAGGCTTACGCGCAGATACAGTCCAGAATCTGATCAATCAGCCGGTCCATTATGGAAGGATAGGCTTCCGGGATAAAAAGAGACTCCATCTGGAGAGAGACCGCCAGCAGCTTCATAAGGTTGCAGGCGGTTTTTAAGTCGGCATAACAGAAATCCTTTCTATATGACTCTGAAAATCTTGAAAGTCATTTTAGGGCCATTATACTATGGTTAGTAAAAACTAATTTTTCATTTACGTTAACACAATTTGCCGCCATAGTAAGATTATGCTATATTAAACTTACATAAGAAGAAATGAGCACAAGAGAGGTGCAGGTAATGGCTGGAATCGAAAAAGTGATCTTTATGAATATGTGCATGGTCTATGATAAAGAGGGCAATGTACTGGCGTTAGACAAGGTGGGAAAGGGCTATTCGGGAACCACTTTTCCCGGCGGGCATGTGGAACCGGGAGAGACTTTCAGGGAATCAGTGATCCGGGAAATCTATGAAGAGACCGGCCTGACGATCCAAAATCCCAGACTGACCGGCATCTATCACTGGATGACCGGAGACATACGGAATGTGGGATTTTTATATAAGACGGCGGAATACGAGGGAGAACTGATCTCCTCCGAGGAGGGAAAGGCCTACTGGATCTCAGGAGAAGATTTTTTGAAGAAGCCGCTGGCACCGGGAATGGAACAGGTGTGGCAGATGATGCATGACGAGGATGCACAGGAATGTCTGCAGACATTGACGGAGGAAGGCATCGTGTCAAAGATCCAGTAGCGGGATATTACACACCTGCCTTATGAAGATCAGAGTTTTGACGTGGTTGTGGCGGGCAATGTGATTCACTTGCTGCCGGAACCGCAGAAAGCTATGGAAGAATTATTGCGGGTCTGCAGGGAAGGCGGAAAAGTGATCCTTCCCACCTACATTAACAAATCGGAAAAAAGCAGCCGGGTCGCCGTGAAATTTCTGGAAAAACTGGGGGCGGATTTCAAACAGCAGTTTGATGCGGATTCTTATCGACGCTTTTTTGAGGACATACATTTGACCAGGACAGAATTTACCATTGTGGAGGGCCGGATGCCCTGTGATATTGCAATCATCACGAAAGAAAATGGAGGAAAATAAAATGATCAACAAATTACATCTGGCAATGATCGAACTTTACCACTCAGATGCAAAACGCATCCAGCATTTCTGCAAGGTGCACAGCTATGCAAAACTGATCGCGGAGATGGAGAAGGTGGATGCGGAGACCTTATTCATTCTGGAGACAGCGGCGCTGACTCACGATATCGGAATCCACCTGTGTGAAGAAAAGTACGGTAACAGCAACGGGAAACTGCAGGAAAAAGAAGGCCCGGCCATCGCCGAAAAGCTGCTGGCAGAACTGGGATTTCCCAAAGAAGTTTCCGAACGGGTGCAGTACCTGATCGCCCATCATCATACCTACAACAATATCGACGGAATCGATTATCAGATTCTGGTGGAAGCGGATTTCCTCGTAAATATGTATGAGGATGAGCTGCCCGAAGAAGCCAGACAAAATGCCTATCGGAACATTTTCCAGACAGAAGCCGGGAAAAAAATCTGCAGGGAGATGTATGGAGTGAAATAATTTTTACGAATTAAAATGAGGACAGAGAGGGACAGTCATGAGTAAATGGACAGATCTGGCAATCCGGGTGCAGAGTATTGCACAGGCGGGACTTGCCTATACAGAAGGGGTATATGACAGAGAACGTTATGAAGAACTGAGGGACATCGCGGCGGAGATGATCTACTGTGAGAGTGGGATTCCGGTGGAGACGGTGAAGACCTTTTTCTGCAATGAGACCGGCTATCAGACACCCAAGGTGGATACCAGAGCGGCGGTATTCCGGGATGGGAAAATATTGTTAGTGCATGAGAAGAACGGAACCTGGTCGCTGCCCGGCGGCTGGTGCGATGTGGATCAGTCCGTGGCATCCAATGCCGTGAAGGAGACGAGAGAAGAACTGCCGGAGAATCTGGCAAACGAAAAGACCACCAGAGAGCAGATACTGATGTGTTTTGATGCTAATGAGGATCCGGACTGGAACACCATGTTTGACTAAACAGGAGAAAATGGAACTTCGGGTATTGAATTATTTTCTGGTGGCAGCCAGAGAGGAAAAACTGTCATGTTTTATGGGAGTATGCCCAGTATGTGGCAAGAGTCAGAAAGTATGCAGCAGAACTGTCACTGGATGAGGCAGTAGAACTGGCAATAACCGAATGCATTCGCGAGGGAATCCTTGCAGAATTTTTGCAGCACAATCGGGCGGAGGTTTATAAAGTGAGTATATTTGAGTATGATAAGGAAAAAGAAGAAAAGAAGCTTCGCAAGGCGGAACGGGAATTCGGAAGAGAAGAAGGACGTGAAGAAGGACGTATAGAAGAGAGAAAGTCATTATTGATATTGATTTCAAAAATGAGCGCCGGTGGAGACACTGACAAGATTCCGCAACTGGAAGATCCGAAGACTCTGGAAGAAATGAAGAAAAAATATGAAATAGAGTAAGCAGGAAAATCCGGTGGACAGAAACAGTAAATTTGAGGAGAACCTCTATGCTGAAATGGCATAGGGGTTCTTTTTTGTTCTCATTTAGAAAATGTTTAGGAAAAGAAGTGCAGATTGTTTAAGAGAGAATTTTATACTGTAGAAAAGAAACGGAAGAAGAACAAAATTGCTTGACAAATAAACGATCGTTTACTAAAATAAAAATGTAAACGATCGTTTATTTTTGCGGAGGTATCACATGAGTAACAGAAAAGAAGAAATATTAACGGTAGCACTGCATCTGTTTGCCAGAGATGGTTATGAAGCTGTGTCGGTCAGCCAGATCGCCGGAGAACTTGACATGACGAAAGGTGCGTTGTACCGCCATTACAAGAGCAAAAGAGATATTTTTGACTGCATTGTAGAACGGATGGAACAGGGAGACAGCGAGCAGGCAGCGGAACATGATATGCCGGAAGACGATAAAGAGAGCATGCCGGAACAGTATGAGACGGTGTCATTGGATGAATTTGTCGAATATAGCAAGTCAATGTTTGCATACTGGACGGAGGACGATTTTGCTGCGTCGTTTCGGAAAATGCTTACCATCGAGCAGTTCCGGAATGAAGAGATGCAGAGATTGTATCAGCAGTATCTGGCGTCAGGTCCGGCCTCCTATGTAAAAGATTTGTTCGAGAGCATGGGGATTGCAAATGCCGAAGCAAAGGCAGCCGGATTCTATGCAATCATGTATTTCTATTACAGCGTTTATGATGGTGCAGAAGACAAGGAAAAAGCAAAACAAGAATTTGAATCCGTCCTAGGAAGTATGACACAGGAACTGAAAAAAGGAGAATCAGATCATGAAGAATAATATTGTGATTCGTTTGGAAGAAAAAAGTGAATACCTCAAAGTGGAGGAGTTGGTCAGAGACAGTTTCTGGAATGTATATCGTCCGGGATGTCTGGAGCATTATGTAGTTCGATAAGCATTTCCCGCAGAAAGAGAAAAAGAAACTGCCCGGACAGTTTTTTTAGAAATGAGTGAAAAGGCGAAATGGATAAGTATGCTGACATCAAGAAGAACATCATGGAATATGCCAACCGGGATGCGGACATTAAGGCGATTGTCGTAATCGGTTCATTTGAAAGAGAAGAGGTAACAGCGGATGAGTATTGAAAGAATTAAAAAAGTGTTTTGCACATTATGAGAAAGACGACATTATGCGGGCACTCCGGGCGACGCACGACCTTTTTGACAGAATTGCAAGAGGGGTGGCAGAAATGCTTGGATATGACTATCCCACAAAGGCAAAAGAATGTGCTGAAAAGTTTATAAACGGATGCAGCCAAAGTTAACACGGATCAGAAAGATATGACAAGTTTGTATGGTGTAAAACGAAACGGATGGGAACTATAATGGAAGCAACAGAAAGGAAGTGGTGATCATGTTGGCAGAGAATCTTGTGACGTTACGCAATTTAAAGGGATTCACACAGGAGCAGGTGGCGGAAGTGGTTGGAATTTCCAGACAGTCGTATGCCAAATGGGAGCAGGGGGAGACGGTTCCGGATATTGAAAAATGTGACAGACTTGCATCTTTTTACGGAATCAGGCTGGATGATCTGATACATTATGCTGAAAAGATCGGGAACACAAAACTGGCTCCACCACCGGAAGGAAAGTTTTTATGGGGAACGGTAAAACTGGGCAACCGGGGACAGATCGTAATTCCGAAAGAAGCGAGAGACAAGTACGGATTACAGGAAGGCTCCCGGCTGGTGGTATTGGGCGATGAAGAAGGCATTGCCTTAGTACAGGCCGAAAGGTTTGAAAGTCAGTTAAAAAATGCAATAGAGCTCAGCAGAAAAATGGTGGAGGACTAGGATATGAAGTGTTCAATTTGTGAAAAAGAAATGAGAAAAGGCTATTTGTTTAGTAGTAAGGATGGAGCCTTCAGCTTCGCAAATGAGGTTCCCGGAGTATTCGAGAATGCAAAAAACGCGGATGGTTTTGTAGAGATCACAAAGCTGAAGCCCAGTCACAGAACAAGAATAGAAGCAGAGTGCTGCGAAGAATGCAGGATGCTGGTGATTCATTACTAAAAGATGTGGGGAGAGATAGAAATGAAACTTTATTTTGGAAACAGGATAACAACAGTCACAACATTGATGATTTTGTCGTTGGTAGGATTTATAGGATATTCTATTTACAACAGAAACAGTGTTAACTTCTGGGGCAGACGGAGTTTATTTGTGTTGGGATACGGGCTTGTGATATGCTGCTTTGCAGCCGCAAGAGACGGACTGGATAAAACGATTCAATATACCATAGACGGAAGCTGTGATCCCGGTATATTTTCACTGGTGAGTGTGCCAAATATCATTGGATGCATTGGAGCGGCAATCATAATTATGGCAGCAATAGCGACACCCATTGCAAAATCACAGCAGATGCGTGAAATATGGTTTTATGTAATGTCCGGTGGCGTGATGCTTAAGATTATAGTGATGGAGATTGCAAGAATTATGCGGTTGATTTAGGAGATGTCATGAGAGTAGAGACAGATAGAATGTATCTTTATCCATTAAGTGATGAAGAAATGCGGTTCGTTATTGAAAAAGAATCCGATCCGGATATGAAACAGGCTTACACAGAGATGCTGGAAGGGTGTCTTTCTGATCCTGATAATAGAATATGGTATGCCATCTGGAATATGGAATTAAAAGATGCTCCCGCAAGGATTGTGGGTGATTTCTGTTTTAAGGGACTTGGTGAGGATGGAGTGATTGAAATTGGATATGGTCTGAAAGAAGAATACCGGCATCACGGATATATGACAGAAGCAGTAAAAGCAATCACAGAATGGGCATTGACACAGGAAAGTGTGAAGCAGGTGGAGGCAGAGACCGACGCGGAAAATATAGCCTCACAGAAAGTCCTTATCCGGGCAGGATTTGTCAGTAATGGAAAGGTGGGAGAAGAGGGACCAAGATTTGTATATGGGGCAGAAAATGAATGAAGACATCATAAATAAATCAATATGTTCATAAACCAATATATCATCATGGAACGAATAATAATGTAGAATGACGAGAAAAAAGATATGAAGAATAAGTTATTTTTGATGATTCCAGTAATTATGGTATGTTCATTGTGCGCATGTGGGCAGCAGGAAACCGGAACTATGACGAATACCGGAAACAGTATAGAGCAGGGCATTACAAGCGAAGATAATAGTGAACTGGCAACAGCAGAAGATAATAATATGGAACAAACAGAGACAAAGGAACAAAATCAATTACAGGATGTGAAGCTGCCATATAAAGAACTCAGAGATGTATTAGATGAAATCAATACGGATATTCAGCCGGGAACCACAGGAAATGGCTTGATTTCTGTTAAGGTTGCTGCTCATTTGCTCGATTGGGGAGTTGGAACCAGTATGACTACAGATGAGGTTAAGAAAGAGACGGCATCATGGCTTTCTGATAAAGGAAACTCTGAACAGGTGGAATTTTCGAATAAGCTTGCATCTGTGTATGATGCATATCAGAAATTGCTGGGTCCTGACGCAAAAGACTTGCTTGAGCAGGCAGGATGTGATGATGCGGCATATCCATGGAGTGATGCTCCGGTTCCTGCAATCGAGGTAATTGTAGAGGTAGTACAGCTCCCTGAAGAACAGTCGATGGATAATTGGCCTGATGTCGCGGAATTAGTCAACCAAAGGGGCGATGAAACTACAGTATATTTGTTGGCGGATGGCCGTTACATGGATCGAATAAATGCTGTCTATATTTATGATGGGAAAGACACATGGACAGATGAATCAGGAGTGGAATGGAACGAAGCTGTAAAATAGAACAGAAAAGAATGAAAACGGTTAGGAGTATTTTGATGCATCTTACTACTGGTTTTCTGCATGTCAGCTGCCCGTGTATAGACAATAAAATGATACCGCGATAGAGTAAAAACAGTAGCAAGAGGTACAAATGAGAGGGTATGAGATAGGAGACGGGGATGGAAAAACGAAGTGGAGTATTGGTGGAAAATGAGAAACATGCGAACAAATCGGCAGCCAAGGTGATGCGGATCACATTTCTGATTTTTTCGGTTGTTTTTCTATTGAATGTATTGGGGATCTTTGTCGTAGATATGAAAACAATGACGATCGCCTACGTGTGCGGATCTGTTTTGCTGTGGTTCCCGACCATTATTGTTAACATAGCGAAACTGGAGAGAGCCGGCGTTAAATATTATCTTACGGTCTGTGCCGTCATTTTCGTATCGATCGTGACCGCCACATTGGGATATCATTCGGTGCTTTTATTTATCTATGCGATTGCCATAGGCAGCTTGTATTTTTCCAAAAGGATCAATATTTTAACAACCATTCTGTCGGTCATCGGAGTTTCTGTCGGACAGATTCTCTGTTTCACCTTTGAGATCCTGCCGGATAAGAATTTCCCGACATTTTATAAGCTGATCGTATATGGAATCGTACCGAGAGCCATGGTGTTAATTGCAGTGGCAGCTATTTTTACCATGCTCTGTGAACGTACGGCCGGACTGCTGTCGAATCTCATGAATGCCGAGGAACAGGAGCAGATGATGCGGCAGATGCAGCTGATGCATGAAAAATCACAGGAGACTTCCAGAATCCTTATGGATATGGTAAAGGAACTTTCTGAGATCACGGAAAGTTCTATGGAATCCAACGAACAGATCGTAACGGAGACCGGGAATGTGCTGGAAAGCTTCAGTAAAAATACGGAAGAAATCACAAGTGTCAATGAACGGACCCAGGATATTCATACGAGATTAGAGGAACTTGCGTCCATAAACACACAGGTATCGGAGCTGGCCAGACAGATCAATACCCTGTCCAAGGATAATCAGAATAAGATGAACAGTGCGACAGACAGCATGGAGCAGATTCATGTGAGTACGAATGCGTGTAAGGAGATCATAGGGAAACTCGGTGAGGAATCCAAGGAGATTCTGGGGATTATCCAGGTTATCTCCGGAATCTCCCAGCAGACCAATATTCTTGCCCTGAATGCAACTATCGAGGCAGCGAGAGCCGGGGAACAGGGCAGGGGAACACAGAAAATGCGGTAGGCGTCATGGAACAGAGTGTGCAGCTGACCGAAGCGGGGATGAACAGTATCCGGGAAGTAGGGGATTCCACCTCTATGATCACGGCATCCAATGAACAGATGACTGCGCAGATCATGGAGATGGATACAACCGTTGAGAATATCCGCATTCACAGCAATAAAGTTGCAGCGTCCATGAAAGAGGTAAATGTCAGCACGCAGAAGAATTATCAGGCGATTGAACAGGTGACCGCGGCAACCCAGGAAAACAGTGCGGGGGTAGAAGCCATAGAAGAACTGGTGGCAAGAATCAGAACATTGGCGATGAAACCGGAAGGATAAAACATGCTTTTTCCCATCTGGGGGATGAGGAGTACGAGAAAACCGTGTATGAAGTTGCCAGACATCATCATGAGAAATGGAACGGGAAGGGATATCCGGACGGATTGGCAAGAAAAGAGATCCCTCTGTGCGCCAGAATTATGGCAGTGGCGGATGTATTTGATGCAGTCTCGGCAAAGCGGTGTTATCGGGAGGCCATGCCTCTGGAACAGTGCTTCCGCATCATTGAGGAGGGAAGCGGACAGGACTTTGATCCGGTGATCGCCGAAGTATTTCTGGATATGAAGGAAAAAGTGACGGAAGTATACCGCAGGGAACAGCAACAGTAAGTTGCTGTTCAGAAAACCGATTCAACGATATGATAGAAATACAGGAGGTGGAGAGATATGGAAACAAAGAATATTATTTTGGAACTTCGAACGAAAAAAGGAATGTCACAGGATGAACTGGCAGAAAAGATCATGGTAACGAGGCAGGCGGTATCCCGCTGGGAAAACGGGGAAACGGTTCCCAACACCGAAACACTCAAACTCTTGTCCCGGGAATTTGACGTTTCGATCAATACGCTTTTGGGAGAACCCAGAAAGCTGATCTGTCAGTGCTGCGGAATGCCTATTGAGGATGATTCTGTCTTAGGGCGGGAAAAAGACGGCACGTTGAATGAGGAATATTGTAAATGGTGCTATGCGGACGGCACATACACCTACAGTAATATGGAGGAACTGATCGACGTCTGTGTCAGGCATATGGTAAATGATAATTTTACGGAAGAGCAGGCCCGCGCCTATATGAAGGAAATGCTTCCGAAACTGGATTACTGGAAAAGATATGAGGAACTTAGTGACAACGGGCAGTTCGAGGAATTTAAGCAACAGCTGATCCGGGAAATCAATGCTCTTTCGATCGAAGGACTTCCTAAGTTGGAACGATTAAATGCTCTGGTAGGGAGTTATGTAAATCTGGAATACACACTGCCTAATGGGAAAAAGGTGAAGTTTCTGGATGACCGGAAAACCTATTTGGGAAATCAACTGAAATCCGAATTCGGCGGAGAGCGACGCTTCGGCATTTTGGCAGACATGGATTTTATCCTGGTCTGTACCTATGAGGAAAACGGTGAGAATCCGGAATTGCTTATTTATAAAAAAAGATAATGATCTTTTTATATAATTTTGAGGCGGCGATCTTTCGGAGTGTAGGAGATACAAAAGTACCCTTACAGGCACTGGCACTGTCCGGTGTGGCCATCGCCACGGTGATCTCCAATGCGGTCAGCGCCCTGATTCTGTTTTATCGTCTGCTTCGCACGGACAAATGGATCCGGCTGCAACCGGCAAAACTTCGGATTTCCGGGGAGTGTCTGGGACAGATCCTGCGGATCGCGTGGGTCTATACCGTATTTCAGCAGAACCGGACCTTCCACACGATCATGATGGCATATCCGGCGAGCCTGGCCACCACGGCGGTATTGATCTTTATTGCCCTGATAATCTATCGGCCGTCAAAAAGATATCAGGAATTGGAAAAAATACAAAAATAGCTTGCAAAATAAAAAGCACAGTGCTACGATAACCACGGAAAAAAGTATGGAGGTGAATTTCATGGACAGTTGCGATGGTTATGGGCGAAGTAGAAAACACGGTGCTTTTTCCTGCGAGCAGGGTACAGCTGTCTGTGGAAAGTGACGGCCGTACTTTGATTTGTTGTGCATAGAGATCATGCAGAGGAAGCATCGTGTGATGCTTCTTTTGTTTTGCCCTTTTTGCTGTTGCATTTTTAAAAAGATGAAAACAAGAAAGGAGACTTAGACTATGAACAAGAAATATTCCGAACTGGCAGAATTATTCCGCAGCGAGAAAACGGATGAGGAGATCCTGAATTTCCTGTTGAATTTCCATAAGAACGATATCGCCGATATGATGGCGGGGATGACCGAGGAAGAACGCAAGCGTCTGTATCACCTGCTGGGAGCACAGAAGACTGCGGAGATCTTCAAATATATCGAGGATCCCCGGAAATATATCAAAGAGCTGACCGTGGAGAGCGCTGCAAGGGTGATCTCCGAAATGGATTCCGACGATGCCGTTGACCTGTTGGAGAATCTGGATCCGGAGGAAAAGGAACAGATCGTCCGGATGCTGGACGAGGATGCGAAAAAAGATGTAAAAATGCTGCTGTCCTATGATGAGGAAGAGATCGGAAGCTGCATGACGACGAACTACATCTGCATCCCGGAGAACCTGACCATCAAACAGGCCATGAGCGAACTGGTGAAGCAGGCCGGAGAAAATGACAACATCATGACCATCTACGTGGTGGATGAAAAGGGTGTTTTCGCCGGAGCCATCGATCTCAAGGATCTGATCCGGGCCAGAGAAAATGCGCATCTGGAAGATCTGGTGTTGAAATCCTACCCGTATGTTACCGATCATGAGAAAATCGATGAATGTATGGACCGGATCCTGGATTATGCGGAGGATTCCATTCCCGTATTGTCCGCCGATAAAAAGATCCTCGGTGTCATCACCTCCGAAGACCTGATCGAAATGGTGGACAACGAGATGGGCGAGGATTACGCAAAGTTAGCAGGTCTGACTGCGGAAGAGGATCTGAAGGAGCCCATTGTCCAGAGTATGAAAAAACGTCTGCCCTGGCTGATCATCCTGTTGTTCTTAGGCATGGCGGTGTCTTCCGTGGTGGGACTTTTTGAAAATGTGGTGGCGGTGCTTCCCATCGTGATCTGTTTCCAGTCGCTGGTACTGGATATGGCGGGAAATGTGGGAACCCAGTCTCTGGCAGTGACCATCCGTGTGCTGATGGACGAGAACCTGACGGGAAAACAGAAGTTCCAGCTGGTGGTCAAGGAAGTAAAGACCGGTTCTTTAAACGGTATCCTGTTGGGCGTGATGGCGTTGTTATGCCTTGGCGTTTATGTACATTTCTTCAAAGGTTATACCTGGATGGGAGCCTTTGGAATCTCCGGCTGTGTGGGAGTATCCCTTTTGGTGGCCATGGCGATCTCCAGTGCTGTGGGCACGGTGATCCCCATGTTTTTCCATAAGATCAAGATAGACCCGGCAGTGGCCTCCGGTCCGTTGATCACAACGGTAAACGATCTGGTGGCGGTAGTGATCTATTATGGTCTGGCGTGGCTGCTTCTGATCCGGTAGAAGATCCCCCAGAACACATTGGCGCAGATCCACTCGATACCATTGCCAATGTATTTGACAATGTCTATACCGTGGATGTGGCAGGCTCCACCAACCGCGAGCTGTTTGCTTCCCAGCGCAGTGATATGATCGAAGTACTGTCTGACCATGTGGAGACTCTGGCGGATGCAGGACTGCAGAATATGATGCAGCGGGTAGCAGACAACAGCGTGGCTTACGCAGCGGGAGACTACCTCATGACCGATGACAAGGCCCCGGTGGAACTTCTCGGCATGCAGGTCATCGACCAGATCATTCAGGAAGAAGTAGCGTATTACAAGGATATTTATGAAGAGCAGGGGATCAGCGGTTTGTTGAAAAATCTATAGCATTCGGCAATATCAGATATCCATGAGGTGCCTTCCAGAGAAATTGTCATACAAAAATAAATGAAATATGGAATTGCAGCAGTTCCTGATTGTGAAGTATCGACTAAGCATCTATAGGAGCTTGAATTTAAAAATAAGAATGATTACTATTATTGACAAAATATAAAAAATACTATATAATCCTTATAAAGAACAAATTTAAGGAACTGAATTTTGGAATTATGATAATTTATTAAAAAATATCTGCAAAAAGCGCAGAGAGAAGGAGAGAAACAACATGGATAGGAAAGCAATGTATAAGCTGAGTTATGGATTGTTCGTACTGACTGCCAGGGAGAATGAAAAAGACAATGGATGTATTATTAATACAGCTATTCAGGCAGCTTCAGAACCGAACCAGTTAAGTATCTGCGTCAACAAAGCAAATTACACGCATGATATGATTGAAAGAACCGGAAAATTTACAGTATCGGTCCTGAGTCAGAGTGCAAAGTTTGGATTGTTCAAACATTTTGGCTTCCAATCAGGAAGGAATGTTAACAAGTTTGAAGCATTTGAAAAGTGTGCCAGGGGTACAAATGGTATTTACTACATTACAGAGGGTACAAATGCATACATTTCTGTATCAGTTAATAAAACAGAAGATTTGGGCTCACATACCATGTTTATCGGGGAGATAACCGATATGGAAGTGTTAAGCGATATACCTTCTGTCTCATACGAATATTATCAGGATAATATTAAGCCTAAGCCACAGGAAGTTGGCAAAACGGAGGGTGGTCAGATAATATGGCGTTGCAGAATTTGTGGATATGAATATGTAGGCGAAGAACTGCCGGATGATTTTATATGTCCTTTATGCAAGCACCCAGCATCAGATTTTGAAAAAGTGGTAAAGAAAACGGAGGTAAAAGAGATAACAGCAAACAAATACGCAGGAACACAGACAGAGAAAAATTAACGAGAGGCATTTGCAGGGGAATCACAGGCAAGAAATAAGTATACTTATTTTGCATCTGTAGCAAAAAAGGAAGGCTACGAGCAGATGTCAGCTTTATTTTTAAAAACAGC
>OIZA01000817.1_pt1 | contig 13351 bp, 12 predicted proteins | sample 1588381 | NCBI WGS metagenome assembly OIZA01 (sample SAMN03283277) | human gut metagenome | biome: human-associated habitat; material: feces | host: Homo sapiens | place: Peru | collected 2012 | reverse complement strand
ACGCGCAAGAACGGAGGCTTTTTACGCAAGAACGCGGTTTTATTTGAACTCTGGGCTGGTTCAAATCAGCTCTGGCCGAAACGGGTCGGAATGTCCGCAACCCCTTGCGACGCCTGGGTTTCTGGGCTCTTAACAAAGTAACCCGAAACGACCTGCTCCAGTCATGAATCTGCCAAAGTCTTACGACACTCGAAAACCGTTGGCCTTCACGGGCACGTGGGTTCGAATCCCACCCGCTCCGCCATAAACACCGGTTTTATGCGTATTTTCGTATAGAGCCGGTGTTTTTCTTTATTCGTATACAAAACCGGATTCAAATTATTATTGTAAATCCGATGAACCGGGAAACCGGAAAAATTTCGTTGTTTCATCCGTCAGATGAGAATAGAAGATAGAAAATTAAGGCGCATATAAAGTACACAGGTTTTCCCTTGAAGCATAGCCCCTGCCGCCCTAGGCGCGGCAGCGGAGATAAGCCTTGGCAGTTGACGCCTCCATAAGCAGAAATGTGTCGAAAATAGTCGAATAATGACGGCAAAAACCGTTTTCTCTGTCATTGGTCCTATCATCTTCTTAAGTCTCTGGATTTGGGAGGATATACCAATGACAGCCGTGCAAGACATCCTGCGCGCTCTTGGCATTACAAGATGCTACAAAGGCTTTAAACACACCGAGTACGCCATCTGTCTGGCCATCCAGGACGAATCTCGCCTTGAGGCGATCACAAAAGAGATCTACATGGAGACAGCCGCTCACTTTGAATGCAATTGGACGGCAGTCGAACGAAATATCCGGACTGCCGTTTCCCGTGCATGGTCTGTCAATCCCGGCTTGCTCTGTCAGATGGCCGGTTATCCATTGGAATCTGCACCCACTTCCTCGCAGTTTATCGAGATAATCTCTTCCTACACAATTCGTTCTCAGCAGCTGCAGGCGCAGCTTCAGCCTCTTGGTCTGCCGTGATCCGTTGCTCGTTCCTCTTAGAACATACGACCGTCTTATTTCCGCAGGCATTTCTCCGACAGCCGCAGTCCGCGCGAATACCGGGAAAAGCATCCATAAGTCGTAATATTCCGCTCCGTCCCCTGAAGGCCCGTGGTTTTAAGCACGGGCCTTCATCTTTTTCCCGAAAAAGTCAGCGTTGTGCAGTGCCGCCAGAGATCTCCGGCGCGCAGGATGGGCTTTTCAAAGCCATCGCAGGCCATGGCGTTCGGAAAGTACTGCGTTTCCAGGCACAGCGCGCAGCGCGGCGCATATATTGCGCCCTGCTTGCCGCGGCGTTCGGTCAGGAAATTTGCGGTGTAGAGCTGCACGCCCGGCAGCGTTGTCCGCACCGTCATGGTGATGCCGGACGCGTCGCCGCGCAGTACCGCCGCCGTTTCTCCGGTCAGGCAGAAGTTGTGGTCGTACCCGCCGCCGTTTCGCAGTTGGATATCGTCCGCGCCGATATCCTGCCCGACGCGCTTCGGTGCACGGAAGTCAAAGGGCGTTCCGGCGACCGGCAGCCGCTTCCCGGTCGGCAGCGTCGCCGCGCTGTTTTCCAGAAACTCTTCGGCGCAGATCTGCAGCGTGTGTCCAAGCACGGAACCGCTGCCGTTAAGATTAAAATAGCTGTGATTCGTCAGATTGCAAAGGGTATCCCGATCGGCGGACGCTTCATACGCCATCGTCAGCGTATCCCCGCACAGGCGATAGCTCACGGCGGCGCACATCGTGCCGGGATACCCCTCTTCCCCATCCGGCGATACGCGCGTGAGCCGTACGCCGTCCGGCAGCATTTCCGCAGACCATACATATTTATCAAAGCCGCGCACACCGCCGTGCAGATGGTTCTCCCCGTCGTTTCCGGCGAGCCGGTAGTCTTTCCCGTTCAGCGTGAAGGCCGCGCCGCCGATGCGGTTGCCGACGCGTCCAATGCACGCGCCGAGATAGCCGTCGTTTTTTTCGTATTCCCGGAGCGTATCATAGCCAAGGACTACGTCCGTCCACGCGCCGCCATAATGTACCCGAAGCGAGCGGATCGCCGCGCCGTACTCCATGATCTCCACGGCCAGCGCTTCATTCCCGATGCAATAGACGCCGACAGACTCCCCGTCCTTCGTTACACCAAAAGGCTTCTTTTCCACCGAGACCGACATGGTATTTTCTCCTTTCACGCCGCAGCGCCGCCTCCGTTTCTTCTGTCCGCCCAGCTGCGCTCGCATCAAATCAGCTTCAAAAGCCGTTTCTCCGGAACTTCCGGCAGGACGCCGCGCAGATGAGCGAGAATGCGCTCTCTCGATCCCTCCGGCTTTCTTTGGTACGCCGAGGTGACGAAGTCTTGACCGAGCTGCATCTCCGGCGTCGTATACTCCGCTATGTCCCAGCCGTAGGGCCGCCCGAATTTATCCTGCGAATACACAAAATCGCCGATGGTGATATAGGTCTGCATCCGGAGACGGGTGATCACCGTATCGAAGCCCGTATTGCCGCCCTTGCGGTAATTTGCGTGTATATACCTTTCCAGATTCAGAATACCACGCCGGAGAGCTTGGCACAAGAGACGAGTCTCTTGATTTGTCCGCTGTCCGGATGCTACAATGGATATATTCCGCAAAGGATCAAAAAAAGGGGAGCAGACATGGAGAAGATCAAAAAGAACTTCGGCTTTGGCTTTATGCGTCTGCCGATGAAGGACGGCGAGATCGACACCGAAGAGACCAAGCGCATGGTGGATGCGTTTCTGGACGCCGGATTCAATTATTTTGACACCGCCCACGGCTATCACAAGGAGAAGAGCGAAATCGCGCTGCGCGAGTGTCTCACGAGCCGCTATCCGCGCGAGAGCTACGTTCTCGCGGACAAGCTGACCGAAAACTATTTTAAGACAGAGGCAGACATTCGTCCCGTATTGGAAGAGCAGCTCGCCGCCTGCGGCGTGGAGTATTTCGATTTCTATCTGATGCACTCGCAGTGCGCGCTCAACTATCCGCACTTCAAGGCGTGCCGCGCGTATGAGACCGCATTCGCGCTCAAGGCCGAGGGTAAAGTGCGTCACGTCGGCATTTCGTTCCACGACCGCGCCGAGGTGCTCGAGCAGATCCTGGCCGAGTATCCGGAGATCGAGGTCGTGCAGATCCAGTTCAACTACTTGGACTACGACGACCCCGCGGTGCAGAGCCGCAAGTGCTATGAGGTCTGTGTGAAGCACGGCAAACCCGTCATCGTCATGGAGCCGGTCAAGGGCGGCAATCTCGTCAATCTCCCGGAGGAAGCAAAGGCCGTTCTCGATGAACTGCACGGCGGCAGCCCGGCCAGCTACGCGCTCCGGTTTGCCGCAGGGTTCCCCGGCATGATGATGGTGCTCTCCGGCATGAGCAGCATGGAGCAGATGCGCGACAATCTCTCGTTCATGGCGGACTTCCGGCCGCTCAACGATACCGAGCTCGCCGCCATTGCGCGCGTGCAGGCCATTTTCCGCGGCAAGCATCTCATCCCCTGCACCTCCTGCCGCTACTGCACGGACGGCTGCCCGAAGCACATCGCCATTCCCGACCTGTTCGCCACGATGAACACCCGGCAGCTCTACCATGACTGGAACGCCGGTTACTACTATGATATCCACACCATGGACGGGCGCAAGGCGTCCGACTGCGTCAAGTGCGGCAAATGCGAGCACGTCTGCCCGCAGCATCTGCCCATCCGCAAGCTGCTGGAGGATGTAGCGAAGGAGTTTGAAACGAAAGAATGATCGAAGCATATCTCCCCCGTCCCGATGAGCTGTGGTTCCGGCGGAAAATGCTTGCCGACGAAGCGACGATGGCCTATAACCGCGCTTACGGCGGCACGGTGGATTTTCCGGAGGAACGCTGGCCGGACTGGTACGGCCGCTGGGTCGCGCACCCGGAGGGACGGTATTACCGCTATCTCCGCGAGAGCGCTTCCGGCGAGTTTGTCGGGGAGATCGCCTATCACTTTGACGGGGAAAAATATCTCGCCGACGTGATCGTGTACGCCCCTTACCGCCGCCGGGGCTACGGCGCGGCGGGACTTGCGCTTTTGTGCGCGGCGGCAAAGGAAAACGGCGTCGGCGTTTTATACGATGACATCGCCGCGGACAATCCGTCCGTTGCACTTTTCCTCCGCTGCGGGTTCTCGGTCGAATACCGGACAGACCAGATCGTCATGGTGAAAAAGGTTCTGGCGGAATGACCGCCGCATACGACAAAATACGCCCGCGGAGAGTTTCTCCGCGGGCGTTCAATCTGTCGAAAATGCCTCGCAGAGTTTGCGCCCGCAGGCGCAAATAGAGTGCAAAACATTTTTGCCGGCGGCGTGTACGTCGGCAAAAATACTTCTCGGCTCGCAAACGTGCGAGCGAAGCGAGTGCGCTGCGGCGAGCCGCAGCCTTTTCAAACGAGAGCCCAACGAAGTGGGTCTCGTTTGAGAGCTTGTCAAAAATACTTTTTTGACAAGCTCACGCCCGCGGAGAATATCTCCGCGGGCGTATGGCGTTAATATAGCTTCAATCGCTGCCGCGCGAGCATTTTTCGGCGTCAATGGCGAGGACCACCATGAGTGCGCACAGCGCGTCTCTCGCGTCCGGTACGTCGATGGTGTAAGTATCCGTCCAGCGGAGGAGCTCCTTGGCTATGCGCGCGACGGTGCGGCCCGCCGCGTCCTCGATCGTATAGTCCCACTCCAGAAAGCTGCCCTGCACGCGCCAGCCGTTGAAGTCCAGCACGAACGCGGGGCGGAAGAGCGTGAGCTCCTTGCGGATCGTGCCGATGCTCCGCTCGCCGATGTAGAGATCAAACTTCGGCAGGAACGTCAGCACACGCTCCTTCACCGTGGCGATGTGCCTCCCCTGCGCGTCGAGAATGTGCAGGCAGTGTCCCCAGGCGAGCTTTCCTTCCACAGTGAAAGCCGTTGCGCCGGTAGAGGCGTCGTAAATGTCGTAGCTGTCAAACCACGAGAAAAACCGCTGCTTGAAACAGAGCTTCATTTTGTTTCTCTCCTTTGCATGACGGCGCACACGAGCGCACACACGCTGAGCGCCATGCAGAGATACTTGAACTCGCGTCCGGCGGCGAGATACATGGCGCTGTTGAAAAAGAGATCGATCACGAGGATCACGACCACGGCGAGCGCAAGCGCCGCCGTCAGGTGCGAGAGCAGATTTTGGAATTTCACCGGCGGTCACTCCTTTGCTATGTACAGGATATCCGTCACGTTCCGGCCGCCGCCGGCCGGCGTGTTCACGGTCGTATCGCCGTCCCAGACCATAACGGCGGATTTGCCGCCGTCGAAGTTGTAGGCGAGCGTGCAGCCGAGGCTTTCAAAAAGGCGGGAGAGCTCCTCGAGCTTATACCCGCGCGAGCCGTTCTCCCCGCGGCCGTCCACGACCACAAAGCAGTAATGTCCCGGCTCATAGTACCCGAGCGCCGCGCGCGGATTCAGTCCGGCGATGTTCGTGTTGAATTTGTCGATGCTCTTTCCCTCGGCGTCCAGCAGGGCGGGGCCGAACGACCACACCTGCACCGCGCCCTTTTCCATCTCCGCATCCATGTCAAAGGCATTGCCGCGGAAGATCCGCATGGAGCCGTCCGTATAGTATACAAGTATGTCGTCAAATCCCGTGTCGCGGAGGAACGCTCCGTTGCGCACGATCGGCCCGTATTCCCGCGAGAAGGCATAGTCCCCGTCGATGGCGAGAATGGCGTTGGATTCTGCGGCCATATCGTGTACGCTCCGGTAGCCGTTCGTCACATACGCCGTGCGCAGATACTCGCTCGAGCGCAGCCAGATATCCGCGACATAGTATACGACGAGCCCGTCGTTCGAGCGGTCCTCGTGCCGCGTCCAGCTCACGCTGACATTGGCGCTGCGGTAGGAGTTTTCCGTCTGTTCTATCGCCCCGTCGGTAAACGGGCCGTTGGCGACCAGCGTTTCGTCCGGCGCTTCCGTTTCGGGCGTCGGCTGCGCCGCTGCGGCGGCCGTGGGCTGCGCCGTCGCGGCGGGCGCTTCCACGAAGCCCCGTCCCAGAAGATACATCCTCCCGTGGTGGAAATAAGCAAACACAAGCAGAATCACCGCGGCCAGGACGATATCCGTTATGGCTCCCGTCAGAGCGCGGAGCCTTTTTTTCGTTTTCATAGTTCATCCTCCTGCGGAGCGTATTTTAGCGCAAAAGCTCTTTTTTGTCCACACCGCCGGAAAATAATTCGCGCTTTTTTGCGTCCCGCGCGCCGTGGACGAGCGCGTCGAGCGAGGCAGCGAACCGGTCACGGAAGCCGAGCAGAACGCGGCCGTTCCGCCGGGCAAACCGGAGACACTGTCCGCGAGAGCCATGGCAAAGCCGCCGAGTATAAGCAAGAGAATTCCTGCTTTCATCTCCTGACAGAAAACAGCATCGTCCGATATTCTTTCGGACGATGCTGTTTTCGTATATCGGATAAAAAAGCGTTAAAGCGTTTTTACACGGCGTCGCGGTAATCCGCCGCGCAGATCTGCTGCACCGTGACGGCCCGGGTATGGTCGATGTGCGTCCACTCGGGCGTTACGAAGAGCGACTGCACCACGATCGGCACATATGTGAGCATGAACACCGGGAACGTGAACACATAGGCGATCTTCTTCCACGCCGCGCAGTGGATGCTGCGCCACTCCGTCGCGGTCGTGACCGCGCCGAGGACGAAGAGCGTGAGATAAAGATTCATCACCGTCTGCAGCGCCGATATGGCAAGCACGTCCCACTCATGGTAATGGAACACGTTGACCGCCGCCGCGCCGAGATTTACCACGATGCTCAGCCCCGTGAGCACCGCCGCGGGCATGATGCTCATCGCCATATCGTAGCAGGAGAAGCTGCCGCGGAACATGCCGGAGAGGAGCTTTCCGCCGTATTTGCGGAACACCTGCAGATACCCGCGCGACCAGCGCAGACGCTGCGCCCAGGACTGCTTGAAACGGACGGGCTGCTCATCGTAGAGCACGGCCTCCGGGCAGTAGCCGACGCGCCGTCCCGCCGTCACGTTTTCGATGGTAAACTCAATATCCTCGGTCAGCAGGTGGAACGGCCAGCCGCCGCCCTGCCCTTCGAGCACAGCGCGCGAAAAGAGAAAGCCCGTGCCGGAAACGCCGCAGCTCGCCCCGATGCGGGATCTCGCGCCGTTCAGATAGCGCGATTCGCGGAGAAACCAGAGGCCGTAGCCCGCGGAGATCCAGTTGTCGCCGTAGTTTTTCGAGTCACGGTAGCAGGTGACGATGTCCTTGCCCTCGGAAAACGTCTCGTTCATGCGGGAGACGAAATCGCGCTCGAGCACGTTGTCGGCGTCGAGGACGATGTAGCCGTCAAACTCGTTGTACGCATGGCGCTCCATTTCGCGCAGGAGGAAGTCGAGCGCATAGCCCTTGCCGCGGAGCGAAGCGTTGTGCCGCTCATACACCTCCGCGCCGTGGGCGCGCGCCGTTTCCGCCGTTTTATCGCGGCAGTTGTCGGCCACGACGAAAACCTTGAGAAAACGTTCGGGGTAGCTCTGCGCCTTGATGCTGTCAAGAAGATTGCCGATGACGGTCTCCTCGTTGCACGCGGCGATGAGGACCGCGAAGCGGTGCAGCGGCGCTTCCCGCGCCCGCCGCTTCCGCGGCAGCCACGAAACGGGTATGTACAGAAACTGATACATATAGCAGGCAAAAAACAGGCACATCAGAATGAAGTTTATCATTTTCACGGTTTGCATGGCGCTTTCTCCTTTCCCTGTGATGCCAAGGATATCACGCACCGCAGAGCAAAAGCCATTAAAGGGTCTTTAAGATTTGTTTAAAAAGGAGAAGGCGGAGTCGCCCCCGCCTTCTTTGGAAAAAATCATGCGCTCACGATGTTGTAGTACGCCTTCGCCGTCAGGCGGTAGACGATCGTATAGAGCAGCGCAAAAGCGCCGAAGCTCACGAGCGTCGTGGTGACGAAGAGGCCGACATTGTAAAGCGAGAACAGCTCAAGCAGCCGCCGGATCATCGGGAAGGCGAAAGCAAGGTGCACGCCCGCCAGCAGCAGCGGCAGGAAGAACACGGTCAGCAGCTGGGAATTGATGCTGCGGCGGATCTCCTTTTTCGTCATGCCGACCTTCTGCATGATCTCAAAGCGTTTCTGATCCTCGTAGCCCTCGGAGATCTGCTTATAGTAGAGGATCAGCACCGCCGCGAGCATGAATACGAGCGTGAGCATGATGCCGATGAAGAAGAGCGCGCCGTTGCTGCCGTAGAAATCGGCGCTTCCGTCCGCACGGCACTCGGCCAGGAGGTACATATAGCCCTGCCCCGGCTCCATCTCGCCGAGGGTGCGCATGACGCCCTGTGTGAGCGCCACGCACTCCTCATCGCCGAGGTCGGTATTGAAATTGTAGACCCATTTATACTGCATCGTAACCACATGCCCGTTATATGTGCGGAAATCCTGAACGGCGGAGGCCGTGTCGTTCACGATGAGCGTCATCTGCGCGATAAGTCCGCCGACCTCCGGCGGGATAAAATAACCGTTTCGCACATCGGCAACGCGCCACGTGTGGGAGACGTCGTCCATAGCAAGCGTCAGCGTCGGACGGCCGTAGGAGCATTTGTAGGTCAGCAGCAGCGCCTCGTCCGGCGCAAGCGAAACATTCTCGCCGGTTCGGGCGGCATAATCCGCAGAGGAAACGATATAGATGTCACGAAGCTCCGAATATGAATATGAGGCCGAGGCGCCCTCCCGCGAAAACCAGCACTGTACCGTGTCGCCGGAGAAAAGGCCGCTGGTATTGATATAGCGGTAGTTCTGCACGTCCTTCGGCGGAACGCCCCGCTCTGACGTATAATCGGCGATGGCACGGCGGTAGCGCTCGATATTGCCGTCCGTGATCTGCTCCGGCGTCTCCCCGGCGAGAGTGATGTTTATATCTCTCGGGTAGCGCATATTCGCGGAGTCCTCCGCGCCGAAATAAAGGCACGAGGAAGAGGAGATCATCACGAGGATCATTGTGGCGATGATGCACACGCTCGCAAGGCCCGCGCCGTTGCGCTTCATGCGGTAGGCCATGGAGGAAACGGACACAAAATGCTCCGGTCGGTAGTAGTATTTCTTATTCTTCTGCAGCACGCGGCAGAGCAGTACGCTGCCCGCGACGAGCAGAAGATACGTGCCGATAATAACGAGGATCACGGCCACGAAGAACCATACGATCGCGTCAAGCGGGTTGGTAATGCTCACGGCAAGGTAATACGCCGCGGCGAGGATCACGACGCCCGCAAGGCCGAGCAGCCAGTTTGCCTTCGGCGGCTTTTCGCCGACGGACTCGCTGCGCAGCAGCGCCACGGCGCTGCTGCGCCCGACGCGGACGACCGTGGAGAGCCAGATGACCGCGAAGATGATCGCGTACAGTCCCAGCGCGCGCGTCAGGGAATCAACGTCGATGCGGATGCGGTAATTGATATCGCCGCCGAGCATATTGACCAGTCCAAGCTCCGCGAGCTTCGAGAGGACGATGCCGAGCGCAAGACCGAGCACGAGCGAGAGCACGGCGGTAATGAGGCTCTCCCAGGTAACGATGCGCGCAAGATTGCGCTTATTCATGCCAAGGACGTTATAGAGTCCGAATTCCCGCTCGCGGCGGCGGACAAGAAACGAATTGGTATAGTAGAGAAAGATCGCGGAGAACACAAAGATCACAAAGCTGCCGAGATTGAGGATCAATCCGGTGCTGTTGGAGCCGCGCGGCAGCAGCGCGCACGTCTCCGGCGAGCCGAGGAACGAGAGGATATAAAACATCATCACCATGCACACGCAGGTGAGCAGATACGGGGTAAAAAGCCGCTTGTTCTTGCGCAGGCCGTCCCACGCGAGACGCGGGTAGAGAGCGGTTTTCATCGCGCCTCACCGCCTCCCGCGAGCATCGTGAGCGTTTCGGAGATGCGCTGGTAGAAGAGCTCGTTCGTGGCGTCGCCGCGGTAGAGCTGGTGGAACACCTCGCCGTCGCGGATGAAGAGTACGCGCCCGGCGCAGCTCGCGGCCTTCACAGAGTGCGTGACCATGAGGATCGTCTGCCCGGTGCGGTTCACCTCGCCGAAGAGACGGAGCAGCTCGTCCGTGGATTTGCTGTCGAGCGCGCCGGTCGGCTCGTCGGCGAGCAGGATGCGCGGCTTTGTGATGAGCGCGCGGGCAACGGCGGCGCGCTGCTTCTGGCCGCCGGAGACCTCGTAGGGGTACTTTTTCAAAAGCTCGCGGATGCCGAGCGTTTCCGCAATATCGATAAGGCGGGTGCGCATCTCATCGTAGCTCTTGCCCGCGAGGACGAGCGGGAGATAGATGTTATCCTCAAGCGTGAATGTGTCGAGCAGGTTGAACTCCTGAAACACGAACCCGAGATGATCGCGGCGGAACGTGGCGGCCTCGCTTTCGCGGATCTTGGTAAAGTCCCGCCCGTCGAGCAGCACCGTGCCGGCGGTGGGCTTGTCGAGCGCGGCGAGAATGTTCAGAAGCGTCGTTTTGCCGCTGCCGCTCTCGCCCATGATGGCGACATACTCGCCCTCGTTCACGGAGAAATTGACGTTGCGGAGCGCCTCGACCGCATTGCCGCCGAAGCGGGTCTTATATACTTTTTTCAGCCCGGAAACTTCCAGTAAACTCATGAGAAATGGACTCCTTTCGTTTTCTGGCATCAGTATAAGCGAAAAAGCCGACCCGTTCCATCGGATCGGCTTACACTCGCACGGCAAATCCAACATTTCTGTCACATTTACTCTACCGTGATCTTCTTTTCTTCCAATTTGATCCGGACTGTCGTCCCCTCGCCGGGGCGCGACTCCGCCGTGATCGTGTGGCCGAGATTCCGGCAGATGCGGCGGCAGAGATAGAGCCCGATGCCGCTCGCGCGTTTGTCCGCGCGCCCCTGCAAGCCGGTGAAGCCGCGCTCAAAGACGCGCGGCAGATCCTCCGGCGCAATGCCGATGCCGGTATCGCGGATGCAGAGCGTTTTCGGCTCTTCAACGTACACGGAAACGCCGCCCTGCGGCGTATACTTCAAAGCGTTCGAGAGTACCTGCTCAATGACGAACGAGAGCCACTTCTCGTCTGTGAACACGCGCACGTCCGTGGGCGTATAGTCGAGCGTCAGGCGGCGCGCGATGAACTCCCCGGCGAAACGCCGGAGCGCCGGACGGACGATATCATCGAGCCTCGCTTCGCGGAATACATAGTCCGTCCCCTCGCCCTCCAGCCGGAGGTACGTGAGCACCATTTCCACATACTGCTCGATGCGTCCGAGATCGGCGAGAAGGCGGCGGGAGGAGTCGCTGTCCTCGCTCTGGAGGCGCAGGCGCATCGCGGCGATGGGCGTTTTGATCTGGTGCGCCCAGAGCGTATAGTATTCAAGCATATCGGCGCGGTCAGAGGCAGCCTTCGCCGCGGCGTCCGCGCTCTGGCGGCAGAGACTCTGCACGATCGCCTGATAGTCTGCCTCCGGCACGCTTGCCGCCGGCAGCACGCCGATGAGCTCCGCCGCCGTGGTCTCCAGCTGGGAAAGCTCCCGGTGGAGCTTATATACGCGCCGGAAATCGAGCGCGAGCGCCGCGAGACCGAGCAGCAGCGTGAGCGCGCACGGATACGCCACGGCGCGCAGCGGCAGATGGAAGAGAGCGAAGGATACGCCGAGCAGCACCGCCGTTAGCGCAAAGAACAGCAGCACCCCGCGGCGGCTTTTGATATAGTCTCCGAGCAGCTTCATTTTCCCCCCACGGCGTAGCCCACGCCGAACTTCGTTGTGATGAAATCGTGCAGCCCCGCGTTTTCGAGCTTTTTGCGCAGGCGGCCAACGTTCACGGTGAGCGTGTTCTCATCCACGAAGGAGTCCGTCTGCCAGAGCGCTTCCATGAGCTTTTCGCGGCTGACGATCTTCCCCTTGTTCTGCATCAGCGTGAGAAGGATGCGGTATTCATTTTTGGTGAGAGCTATATGCTCGTCGGCATAGGTGAGCGTATTGTCGCCGGTATTGAGGATCGCCCCGGCGTGCTCGAGCACGGGCGCTGCCGCGCCGAACTCGTACGTCCGGCGGAGAAGAGCCTGCACCTTGGCAATGAGCACGTTCGTATCAAAGGGCTTGGCGACAAAATCGTCGCCGCCCATGTTCATCGCCATGATAATGTTCATATTATCGCTCGCCGAGGAGATGAATATGACCGGCACGGAGCTTACTTTTCGTATCTCCGCGCACCAGTGATACCCGCTCATATACGGAAGCGACACGTCCATCAGCACAAGATGCGGCTGCACGCGCGCGAACTCCGCCATGACCGCGCGGAAATCGGCAGCGCAGGTGCACTCCAGCGCCCAGAGCTTCATCTGCGCGCAGATGGCGTCGGCGAGGCTGCGGTCATCCTCTACGAGCAAAATGCGGTGTTCCATATCTCGCCCCCCTTTTCTTTTCGCCTCCACTATACCAGTGCCGTCCGGCGCGTGTCAACCGGCCGGGCCGATATAAGAAGGCCGCAGCGCGTGGCAGCGCTGCGGTCTTTGGTATCACCCCACGAGGAAGCGCGAGAGAAATTCGCGCGTCTTCGGGTCCTGCGGGTTTTCAAAAATATCCTTCGGGCGTCCCTCTTCGCAGATGACGCCGTCGGCCATAAAGACGACGTTCGTGGAAACGTCGCGCGCGAACGCCATTTCGTGCGTTACAACGATCATCGTGAGACCGTCTCCGGCGAGAGAGCGCATAACATCGAGCACCTCACCGACCATCTGCGGATCGAGCGCGCTCGTCGGCTCGTCGAAGAGCAGCACTTCCGGCTCCATCGCAAGCGCGCGGGCGATCGCCACGCGCTGCTTCTGTCCGCCGGAGAGCTGCGCCGGGCGCGCGTGGATGTACGGCGTCATGCCGACGCGCCCGAGATACTCCATGGCGGTCTTCTCCGCTTCGGCCCGGCTGCGCCGGAGCACGGACATCTGACCGGTGACGCAGTTTTGCAGCGCCGTCATGTTGTTGAAGAGATTGAAGCTCTGGAACACCATGCCAACCTTTGCGCGGTACTGCGAGAGATTCATCTCCCGCGCGGTGATGTCCTGTCCGTGGTAGAGCACCTGGCCGGACGTCGGCGTTTCAAGAAGGTTGATGCACCGGAGCATCGTGCTCTTGCCCGAGCCGGACGCGCCGATGATGCTGAGCACTTCACCCTTTTCCACGCTGAGATGGATATCGCGCAGCACGGTATGATCGCCGAACTGCTTTTGCAGATGCACAAGCTCTATGACCTTTTCACCCATGGCTCAGCCCTCCCTCGCGGTTTTGATGCGGATCTCGGCGGCGCTGTCGCTCTGCGAGCCGAAGATCACATAGCTGTCGTTCCC
>OIZA01000816.1_pt1 | contig 13355 bp, 11 predicted proteins | sample 1588381 | NCBI WGS metagenome assembly OIZA01 (sample SAMN03283277) | human gut metagenome | biome: human-associated habitat; material: feces | host: Homo sapiens | place: Peru | collected 2012 | reverse complement strand
GGGCACGGCTCCAGTTGCCATCCATGGCAACGTCCGCCTGTCGCGAACGTCCTGTTCGCTCCACCCTGATGTTCAACACTTTTCGAGAAAATATCACCACCTCCCGACAAACATCCTCGGAAGGACATTCCGTTCACTGCGGGCATTCTGCGTTTTGAAAAGCCTTCTAATTTTCTTTTATAGCACAGCAGAAAAGGACTGCTCCCCCGGACGTAGATGCGGCGAAGACTGTGAGATTTTCTTGGAAAGTGGTTGAACCGCAGGGGCAACGCGAACACGATGTTCGCGTTAGCCGATAAGTGCCATGGATGGCAGCGTAAAGGCGGCCCCGTCATGATGAGAAGCACTTGGCCACTTTCCTTTAGAAAATCCACAGTTGTAGCTAGCATCCGAGTCCGGGGTGGGCAGTCCTTTCTGCGTGGATTTTAGAATAACTATTTCACTGGCTTTCAATTTATCACAGAAAAGAGGGACCGGTATGAGTGATGCAATACCTGTGAACAGAATAAAAGGTGTGGGAGAGAAGACAGCGGCTCTGTTCGGCAAGATCAACGTCTATACCGTAGACGATCTGATCCGTCATTATCCCAGGGATTATGAGACTTACGATGCTCCGGTATCCATCCGGGAGACATTCCCCGGCAGTGTCCAGGCAGTTTACGGCCAGATCACCGCTATCCCCAACGTAAAAAAAGTCCGCAATCTCTCCATCCTAAATGCCATTTTGAAGGATGACAAGGGAGATTCCATCCAACTTACTTTCTTTAATATGCCATTTTTGAAAAAAGTATTAAAACCCGGCGGATTCTATCTATTTCGAGGCCTGGTTCAGCAACGTGGTACCCATAAGTTCATGGAACAGCCCCGGATGTTTACCTGGGATGAATATAAGCAGAAATCCGGACGGCTCCTGCCTAGATACGCCCTGACCAAAGGCCTGACTAATCAGACCGTACAGAAATCTGTAGCCCAGGCGCTGGAATACTATCCACCGGAAAAAGAATATCTGCCACGGATGATATTACAGAAATATCCCATGCTTTCTCATAGGGAAGCTGTCTATGCCCTGCATTTTCCCGAGAACAGAGAGGAACTGTTAGCTGCCAGAAACCGTATGGTATTCGAAGAATTCTTCTCCTTTTTACTGGTACTTCGCAAAAATAAGGAATTGGCGGCGAAGACAGAAAACCATTTTCCCATGTACGAGACTGCGGATACAGTGCGGTTTTTAGAACAGCTGCCGTTCCCGCTGACAAAAGCTCAAAAAAAAGTCTGGGGTGAGCTTAGGGAGGATATGGGAAGTCCTTATGCCATGAACCGTCTGATTCAGGGAGATGTCGGCTCCGGTAAGACAATCCTGGCTGTGCTGGCACTTCTCATGTGTGCGGCTAATGGTTATCAGGGAGCAATGATGGCTCCTACTGAAGTACTGGCAGTCCAACATTTTGAGACCATTTCAGGCTATGTAAAAAAATACGGCATTGCTTTCCGTCCTGTGCTTCTGACAGGCTCTATGACGGCGAAGGAGAAACGGGAGGCTTATGCGAAAATTGCTTCCGGAGAAGCTAACCTGATCATCGGAACCCATGCTCTGATCCAGGAAAAAGTGGAATATTCTTCTCTGGCACTGGTAGTGACGGATGAACAGCACCGCTTTGGTGTAAGGCAGAGAGAGACATTAGCCGCCAAGGGGAGTGAGCCTCATGTGTTAGTTATGAGTGCTACGCCGATTCCCAGGACATTGGCCATTATCTTATATGGGGATCTGAAGGTCTCCGTCATTGATGAACTTCCTGCGAATCGTCTGCCGATCAAAAATTGTGTCGTAGGGACTGCCTATCGACCTAAGGCTTATGAATTTATCGCAAAAGAGGTGGCTGCCGGCAGACAGGCTTATGTCATCTGTCCTATGGTGGAAGAAGGGGAATCGGAAGACCTGGAGAATGTAGTGGATTATACAGAGAAGCTCCGGGCAGTTCTGCCTCCTTCCGTACAGGTGGCTTATCTTCATGGGAAAATGCGCCCGGCAGATAAGAACCGTATTATGGAAGAGTTCGCTGCTAAGGAGATCGATGTCTTAGTCTCCACCACGGTAATTGAAGTAGGCATCAATGTTCCCAATGCCACGGTGATGATGGTGGAAAATGCGGAGCGCTTCGGGCTGGCACAGCTGCACCAACTGCGTGGGCGTGTGGGACGTGGCGAATTCCAAAGCTATTGCATTTTTATCAGCACATCAGACACCAAAGAGACCATGGAACGATTACAGATCCTGAATCATTCCAACGACGGTTTCCATATCGCTTCCGAGGATCTGAAACTGCGAGGTCCGGGAGATATCTTCGGTATCCGGCAGAGCGGTGAATTTGCATTTGTACTGGGTGATATATATACAGATGCAAATATTTTAAAAGAAGCTTCCGATGCCGTGGAACGGTTGCTTGTATCCGATCCGGAGCTGACAGATGACGACAGCCTGGCATTGGTGAACTATTTCAAAGAACATACCGCAGTAAATGTTGTTGACTTTCGGACCATCTGACAGTAAAATTACTTTTAGGTTCAAAGTTTTATACTTAGGATCAGATAATTTATGTTAATTTATGCAAAGGGAAGGTTTAGATACCAGAATGTCAAAAATCGCAATTGTAACCGACAGTAACAGCGGCATTACACAGGCAGAAGGAGCCCGTCGCGGAATCCATGTTCTGCCCATGCCTTTTATGATCGATGAAGTCACATACTATGAAGATATTGACCTGACACAGGAGCAGTTCTATGAAAAGCTGAAATCCGGTGCCAATATTGCCACCAGCCAGCCGTCTCCTGACAGTGTCACCAGCCTGTGGGACAAGCTTTTACAGGAATATGACGAGATCGTACACATTCCTATGAGCAGCGGTCTGTCCGGTTCCTGCCAGAGTGCCATGGCCTTTGCTGCGGAGTATGATGGCAGAGTCCAGGTCGTGAACAACCAGAGAATTTCCGTAACCCAGCGTCAGTCCGCACTGGATGCCTTACAGCTTGCCGCAGCCGGTAAAAATGCTGCCCAGATCAAAGAGTTTCTGGAAAATGATAAATTCAACAGCAGTATCTATATTATGCTGGATACGTTATATTATCTGAAAAAGGGCGGTCGTATCACTCCCGCAGCCGCAGCCATCGGTACCATGCTTCGCCTGAAGCCGGTGTTGACCATTCAGGGAGAAAAGCTGGATGCCTTTGCAAAGGCACGAACCACCTCACAGGGCAAGGCCATGATGATCAATGCTATTAAAAAAGATATCAATGAACGTTTTGGCGGCATGACGGAGGACAAGCATATCTGGCTGCAGATTGCATATACCTATGACAGAGCAGCCGCAGAGCAGTTCCGCACGGAAGTGGAAGCGGAATTCCCCGGCTATGATATCCATATCGATCCACTGTCCTTAAGCGTTGCCTGTCACATCGGTCCTGGTTCCCTGGCACTGGCATGCTGTAAGAAAATCACGGTATAATTTAAGAATTTCAAAGCATAAAAATTTCCAATGCGAAAGAAGCTCCTGGTAAGCCATAAAGGTGCCGGGAGCTTCTCTGTCACTGTGACAAAAAGGTACTTCTTATCTTTTCCAGATATTTTTTCCCAACAGGGAGTTCCTCTTTGCCATTGAGAACTACCCAGTTGTCCGTGAGACAGGTTACCTTTTTCATATTGATGATTATAGTTCTATGGCATTGCTGAAAATACGCAGGTAAATGAGAAAGGACTTCCCGTAGACTAATCATCTGGCGAAATTTTTCTTTTTCCGTAATAATCTCGATAGAGTGATTGCTGCTGGAAATATATAAAATTTCTTTGTAAGGTATCTTATACATTTCAGATCTGGTTCTTACCATATAATTTTGATCGCTGAGTTCTTCTGCTATCATCTCCAAATCCCGGTCTAATTTTACAGGGTCAATGGGCTTTAGAAGATAGTCCAACGCCCGGACAGAATACCCTTCAAAAACATACTCTTGAAATCCGGTCAGAAAAATGATATGTCCCTTGTAGTTATGTGCCCGGAGTTTTTTTGCAATATCGACACCATTTTCTTCTTTTAACGAGATATCCAGAAAATATACATCGGTTGCAAGGTAACTGCTGGTGAAAAAAATATGATGAGAGGAGGGATACCATTTCACCGCAACTTCCAGATGATGGGCATGAAACCAGTTTCTTATTTTTTCTGTTAAATCCTGTGCAAAGCGTTCTTCATCCTCAATAATGGTAACATGTATGTTCATAGGTTATTCCTTTCTACCTCTAAAGAAACAGGAAGTGCTATTGTTATAGTAAACTTATCAGCAGAAGGTGTTACCTGATAAAATCCCCCACAAGCTTCCGTTACCCTGGCAACCTGACGCAATCCGTAACCATGTTCTTTCCCGTCTTTGGTTGACAGCAAATTACCTTTTTTATTATACCTGTAATTAGCGGCACTGGAATTGCTCAAAGTGATCAGCAGCATATCGCCCTTGGGCTTTATGTCCAGATGGATCCAGGGAGCGGCAGGGCAGGACTGGCAGGCCTCGATGGCATTGTCCAAAATATTGGTAAACAGCGTCGAAGTATCCAGTGGAGACAGGGGAAATGCTGTGGGGAGGTACACCGAATGTTCAAAGCGTATTCCTTTGTGCTCCATGGTGTAATATTTCAAAGACAACACTGCGTCCAGAATCGGATTGCCCGAGGAAAAGACCGGTTTGATCATATCGGAACTGCTTAAAAGCTCATTCACATATAGTAACGACTCGTCATACTGTTTTTGTTGCAGCATGGTGGAAAGTACCTGCAACTGGTTCTTATAATCATGTTTCCAGCCCCGGATAAAAGCGGAAGATTCTTTCAGATTGACCAGTTCCTGTTCCTCAATCTGATATAGATTATTACGCTGCTGTAACTCATTATTTTTGCTGTAATAGATTCCAAGAAGTTCTACGATCATCAATAGCAGCAGGAGAACTCCAAGAAAAATATAGTTGACCGTTGCAAGAGAGATTCTGGACAGCACGATCTCATTGCGTTCGAAATAAAACACATATTTCAAAAGAATATCAGAGGCAAAAACTCCCAGTCCGCAAGTCAAAAAAATTACACCTTCAAAATATGCCGGGAATTTCAAATCCTGCGGGAAGAATTGAATGACTGCCCAGATTAGGAGGCAATAGGTGAGTATGTATATGACCAGAGCCTGACTGCGAATGGCAGAATTGACCGTAAGTGCCTCCGAAGTATCCTGAAACAGAATTCCCAGTACAGAGAAAGTTACACTGTCCGAAACAACTGCCAACAAAGCGGGAATACCACCGATCAACAATTTGGCTCCCCGGGAGCCTTCCGCAAACACCATAGTATATAAAATCTGGCAGATCAGACCGGATACGCAGGTAATGGTGGGGGCAATATTCATAAGATTCAGCAATGTGATCAGGACAAAGAGAAGCATCAATCCGATGCCCCTGCAGATCCAGTGGAGCCGCCGGAGTGTGAACGTTCTGGAAATAAAAAAATAGAATAATAAAACGGTTATCACGTTGACAAGCAATTCTCCAATATTCATAACTTTTCTCCATTTTAGTTATATAGTATTTCCTCTGAATGTAATTATAAGATGCATTATTTAAAAGGTCAAAAATCATTTGTGCTCAAAAATAAGACTTTCTCATTTAAATTCATTCAAGCATACGAAAGCAATTATATTCTGTCATTTTGAAAAAGACTTATAATAAAAGACAATGCTGCCGTTAATAAGCTTCGGAAGATGACAAAATGTAAGGAAGAATTACATAAAAAAGATATGATGTAAGAACAGACAACAATACTTAGGACCATAAATTCTTTCCAACATTGATTCCTATATGATTCCGAGGCATCCGACTCTTCTGGGGTACGGCTGAGTGCAAATAATACCATTATATATATGCTCAAAAAAATAATTATAATTTCTATAATTGGTTTTATAGATATGAAATTTAGTGGTAAAAATCCTATTAATGCTGCTGAGACACTAAGCATGGCACAATTCCGATATTTTTTTGCATGAACGCCACCAAATATTATCCTAATAGGTAAAAAACATGCAATCCATATAAACGCTTCCAGTTCTAAATGAAGGAAGATACTTATTCCCAATATTATTACAGATGGAAATAATATGCAGACCAAGCTTTCCAGACCATATTTATATATTTCATATTTTTCCATATTTCCACTATGTTTTGCAATATATGAAGCCAACTTTGAACACAAGTTTTCCATTTTTATTCTCCATTCTGATTATAGGCATCAACAATTATATAACAATAAAAAGTATATGCTAAAAAAATTCGTGCTTGTAAAATAGCTGTTCACGCCGATTATATTGAAAAAGAAAAGAGAAGTGTTAAGATACAACTATGTCGACATAAGTAAACATTTTAAAAATACTTTTTTGGAGGAAACAGGGTATGGTAAAAGAAAAAAATTTTAAAACATTAGCTCAAAATGTAGAACGTGTTGCCTATAAAGCTGGTAATATGAAATGTATGGGATATTTCTATGAACCTATAAAACCAGATACTCTAAAGAATGTGTCAGCACATAATAAGCATAATAAATAATTAACTAAAACTTCCCACACCATATTGGTGTGTTGAACCTTGAAAATTCAATATTTCAGCCAATAAAAAAGGCATAAACCTGATCCGTTTGGTATAATGGAATTGACTAGAAACCATCTTTACAAAGGGGATTTATACCATGTTCAGTATACCACAAAACCTTTTCGATGAGAATGACTTAATTGACTGTGTTCAGAGATTTTTTCCAAACATCATGTTGGCAGGTTCCTTGCCAGATGCAATGGAATAAAGGAAAATTGCCGGAATATCTGAGAAAAGTACTCCATTTGGAAGCTGCAGCGGCATAAATCGCTATTTTGTTAGCTGAAATATTGAATTTTCAAGGAGCGGATACCATTTTAGGTATGGGAAGTCTTAGTAATTAAGCCATCAAGTCTAAAATTCTGTTCTGACAGTAACAAAACTATTTATAGCTTAAACGCATTTTGGGAAGAACGTAAAAACTTTTCAGGGCATATTCATCAATGAAGGAGAAAAATTAATGATTCATAGTGGAATGTTTGCAGGGACGCTGCTTGCAGTCATATTAGCAAGCAGAAGTCCCATAGAAATGGATACAAATTATATATCCAATTATTGTACATCGTTAAGTGAACAACAGGTAGAATCAATATGGAATGGTGTGAAGGAAAATATTGAAGATAATTATGCTGATGTTTATGATTTTTCTAATTATAAAGTTAAAATGTCAGAGGAAATATCGGGAAATGGAGATCGCGTGGTTTCTATTGACGTAGCTGTGGATATGACATTAGAAAAAAAAACAGAAGAAAGTCCTATAATTATGGGAATGCGATTAGCCTCTGAAGAATATAGTTCTATCTATGAAAAGCAAAAGGCAGAAGAAATTATAGATAAGTATATTGAAGAGTTTTCTTCTTATTATCAAGTACCTATACGAACTGGGTTCCTATATCAGGCAGTTGTTTCGCCAAGTGTTAATACAAAAAGTGTCGATATACAAGTTGAATTATTTTACAAATCAGAGCTAGATGATGGAGAAATCATCTTGGCCCCCATTAATTTTGAAAGTGTGATTGATAAAACAGGGAATGAAGATTATTCAGCACTATTAAGGGAGGAAATAGGGGAAGATGCAATAATAAGAAGTGCAAGAACTGCATCATATGACCGCTTCAATGCAGTATCATATGCTGTTACACATGCGACAGATCAACCAGAGTTTTCAGGAAACGGTAATAGTGATTGTGCTAATTTTGTGTCAAAATGTGTAAATGCTGGAGGGATACCAACAGACACGAATGGTAATTGGTATCCAGCTTCAACATGGGGGAATATTAGTACTGGCGGAGTAAATTGGTATAGGACAGGTTATTATGGTAACGGAGGAGTCATACCATATTTAACTGGCAAGGGGTATTTTAACAGTGTTAGTGAAAGCGAAGTTATCACCGGATGTATAATGAGTTATAACAACAAAAGTCATGTTGCTTTTGTTACTGCATGCGATGGATACACAATAAAATATAGTCATCATTCCAGTTCAGCAAAGCCATATATATACTACACGTATAATTCATCTACGGATGATGTGACTTTTTATAAATGTTCGCAATAGGAGGGAATAATGAGTAGGCTTAAAAATATTTTTTTCAGTATTATATTGATTGGAGTTTTGTCCTTTTCATCTACATTTTATACTCAAGCCGCAGTGATTAGCCTTAGAATGCCAGATTCATCACAATCCTTTTATGCGGGAGATGTTGCGGTAACTATTTGTACAGGTTTTACAGGTAATAAAGGTTATGCTAATTTTAGTGCAAACGCATGTGTAGATGTGCAGATGAAAATAGTAATTACGTGTGGTGATGCTTCTTCGGCAATAACATTAGATCGTTCTTTTTCAGAAAGTTCTGGTTCTGAAGTTGTTTATACGACATCAAAAACGATATCCTCTATAGAGACATATTATACTATATATACTGCGGATGGCACAGAAGTACAGAAATATTTGTATGCGAAATAAAAGGAGCATAGTATGAGGAAATTATTTTTCGTAATTTCGGTCGTAGGGAGTGTATTTTTTATGACGGCATGCGGATTAAACGAAGAAGAAAATATCACACCTTCTATAGATGAGATGGTGGTGGCACCGGCAACAACGGATAGCCCCTCCCCCCTCGCAACTACGCAGGAAGGGACGCTCGAAAATGTCCCTGCACCAACGCCGTATTGCCACGGAAGATACGATGAAATAGGTTCCTTTTGTGTGTATATTGAGAATTTCAGTACAAACAACGACTATATTGTAGTACGCCCTGTGGAATGGATCATCCCGGAGGATGAGAAGCGGATTAAAGAATTAGATCTGGATGTGGAAAGAGATTTGGTATCCGGTTATTACATAAAGGATTGGGGATTCAGCGAAATGAAGATACCCATCACAGAGAATACGGAATATCATTTCATAGACTATTGGCACGACTTTTCGGAATTACAAAAGCAGGGGCTTTGTACCATTACAAAAGAGGAAGAAGTATTCATAAGTTGTTGGGAAAAGTATACTTCTATGATGCATGAATATCCTTTCTTCGTTGAACTGAATGAAGATGGAACATTAAAGCTGATTTCTGAAAAGGTGATTCCTTAAATTCTTTAGGAGGAGGTACCACATGATAAATCAAATGCAGTTCAGCCTATTGGAAAATATTTTAACAGTCCTGTTTTTGATAGCGGTCGTTCTCTGGATCTGTTATTTATGCCTGCAGCGTCGCAGCAAGGGCGCTTTTCGCACACAGACCATGGAAAAAGCGGTCGTGCTTTCGAAAAATACAAACACCGATACCTCCCAGACGGTTTACCTCCAGAACACCAATGCGACAATGGGTCTGGTAGAAGCTGAAACTGTGAATCAGATTACCTTTCAGAATGTGGATTATCCGGAAAAATGCATCACTTTGGAAGTCGATGATATCATTTTTTCAACATTGAAGGAAGGAGAGCAGGGAAAACTGATATTCCGTGACATGCGTCTGCTATCCTTTGGGGCGCTGCAATCACAAAATCATAAGGATTATAAATTCAAGGGAATTTCTTAACAGACTATTTTGACCACCAGTTCCAAATCAGGGAATCGGTGGTCTTTTGTTTCCAGCGAAAACCCTATCCCTTGTATTTTTTACTTTTCCAAACACAAAATCTATGATATACTTAAGACAATAATGTGTTGAGAAGGAGTTCCGTTTCATGGCAAAAGACAATAATTATGATGCCTCAAGTATTACCGTCCTGGAAGGTCTGGAAGCGGTAAGAAAGAGACCCGGAATGTATATCGGCAGTGTTTCCACCAAGGGTCTGAACCACCTGATCTATGAGATCGTGGACAACTCTGTGGACGAGCATCTGGCCGGATACTGTGATACGATAAAAGTAACTCTGGAAGCGGACGGTTCCGCCACTGTAGAAGATAACGGCCGAGGTATTCCCGTGGGAATGCATGAAAAAGGGATCAGTGCAGAGCGCCTGGTATTCACGACACTGCATGCCGGCGGTAAGTTCGACAATTCCGCCTACAAGACCAGCGGAGGTCTGCACGGTGTAGGTTCCTCCGTGGTAAATGCCCTTTCTACAAGGTTAACTGTAAGAGTCAAGAGCGGTGGCTGCATCTATGAGGATCATTATGAGAGAGGTATCCCTGTGATGGATCTGGTGGACGGGCTGCTTCCCGTAGTGGGCAAGACCAGAGAGACCGGTACGACCATCAATTTTCTGCCGGATGACACCATCTTTGACAAGACTCGTTTCAAGGAGGATGAAGTTAAGAGCCGTCTCCATGAGACCGCTTATCTGAACCCGAAGCTTACGATCGTTTTTGAAGATAAGAGAAAAGAAGAACCGGAGAAGGTCACCTATCATGAACCGGAAGGTATTATCGGCTTTATAAAGGACATGAACCGTTCCAAGGAGACCGTACACGATGTCATTTTCTTTTCCGGGGAGAGCGAGGGTATCTCTGTGGAAGTGGCATTCCAGTATGTGAATGAATTCCATGAGAATGTGCTGGGCTTCTGTAATAACATTTACAACTCCGAGGGTGGTACTCACCTCACCGGTTTTAAGACCCAGTTCACCAACGTGATCAATACCTATGCCAGAGAACTTAACATTTTAAAGGAAAAGGATGCAAACTTCACCGGTGCCGATGTCCGGAACGGAATGACGGCAGTGGTATCCATCAAGCATCCGGATCCCCGTTTCGAAGGACAGACCAAGACGAAGCTGGACAACCAGGATGCCGCCAAGGCCGTGGCCAAGGTGACCGGAGAGGAGATCGTCCGGTTCTTTGACCGCAATCTGGAGACTTTAAAGAGCATTATCGGCTGTGCAGAAAAGGCTGCCAAGATCCGTAAGACCGAAGAGAAGGCCAAGACCAATATGCTGACGAAGCAGAAATTCTCTTTTGATTCCAACGGTAAGCTGGCCAACTGCGAATCCAGGGATCCCTCCAAGTGTGAAATCTTTATCGTAGAGGGTGACTCTGCGGGCGGCAGTGCCAAGACCGCCAGGAACCGTATGTATCAGGCTATCCTTCCCATCCGCGGTAAAATCCTGAACGTGGAGAAGGCCAGCATCGACAAAGTCCTGGCCAATGCCGAGATCAAGACCATGATCAATGCCTTCGGCTGCGGATTCTCCGAGGGCTACGGCAACGATTTCGATATCACTAAATTACGTTACGATAAGATCATCATCATGGCGGATGCCGATGTGGATGGTGCGCATATTTCCACTTTGCTGCTGACCTTATTCTACCGCTTCATGCCGGATCTGATCTTCGAGGGTCATGTATACATAGCAATGCCTCCCTTATATAAGGCCATGCCCTCCAAGGGAGAAGAGAAATATCTGTATGATGACAAAGCGCTGGAAAAATACCGTAAGACCCACAAGGGTCCCTTTACCTTACAGCGTTACAAAGGTCTGGGTGAGATGGATGCCGAGCAGCTGTGGGAGACCACACTGGATCCGGAACGCAGACTGTTAAAATTAGTAGAGATCGAGGATGCCCGCATGGCTTCTGAGATGACCGAGCTTCTCATGGGTACGGATGTACCGCCCAGAAAAGCCTTTATTTACGATCACGCTACGGATGCGGAATTAGACATCTAAAAGCGCCGGATCCTGAAATGTAATGTCAGAAAGAACGGAGATTATAAATGGACGACAGCAGAATCATTAAAACAGAATACTCCGAGGAGATGCAGAAATCGTTCATCGACTATGCCATGAGCGTTATCATCGCAAGAGCATTACCGGATGTCAGAGACGGTCTGAAACCGGTACAGAGAAGAACCCTCTACGATATGCACGAACTGGGGATCCGTTACGACCGTCCCTACCGTAAGAGCGCCCGTATCGTAGGTGATACCATGGGTAAATATCATCCCCACGGTGACAGTTCCATCTATGAGGCTCTGGTAGTCATGAGCCAGGATTTCAAGAAGGGCATGCCCCTGATCGACGGCCACGGCAACTTTGGTAACATCGAAGGAGATGGTGCCGCAGCCATGCGTTATACCGAAGCAAGACTCCAGAAGGTGACCCAGGAAGCGTTTCTGGCAGATCTGGACAAGGATGTAGTGGATTTCGTACCGAATTTTGATGAGACGGAAAAAGAGCCTTCCGTACTGCCGGTAAAGATCCCCAATCTGCTGGTCAACGGTTCCGAGGGTATCGCCGTTGGTATGGCCACCAGCATTCCTCCTCACAATCTGGGAGAGGTCATTGATGCGGTAAAAGCATACATGCTCAATAACGAGATCACGACCAAAGAACTGATGCGTTATCTGAAGGGACCGGATTTCCCCACCGGCGGCATCGTTATCAATAAGGATGAACTGGAAGACATCTACGAAACCGGAACCGGCAAGATCAAACTGCGGGGCAAAGTGGAATTTCAGAAGGGCAAATCCGGTAAGACCAATGTGGTGATCACAGAGATCCCCTATACCATGATCGGTGCCAATATCGCGAAGTTTTTATCCGATGTGGCAGCCCTTTCCGAGACGAAAAAGACCCAGGATATCGTGGATATTTCCAACCAGTCCTCCAAAGAGGGCATCCGTATCGTCATCGAACTGCGCAAGGATGCCGATCCCGAGAACTTTGTGAACATGCTCTACAAGAAGACCCGTCTGGAAGATACCTTCGGTGTCAATATGCTGGCCATTGCAAACGGCAGACCGGAGACCATGGGCTTAAAGCAGATCATCAAGGCCAATGTGGACTTCCAGTTTGAAGTGGCTACCCGAAAATATACCAATCTGCTGGCCAAAGAGCAGGAGCGCAAGGAGATCCAGGAAGGTCTGATCAAGGCCTGCAATGTGATCGATCTGGTCATTGAAATATTACGGGGTTCCAAGGACCGTGCCATGGCAAAAGCCTGCCTCGTAGAAGGCAAGGTGGAGGGCATCAAGTTCAAGTCCAAGGAATCCAAGATCATGGCAGCCCAGCTGATGTTCACCGAGAAACAGGCCAATGCTATCTTAGAAATGCGTCTGTATAAGCTGATTGGTCTGGAACTGGAAGCACTGATCAACGAGCACGAAGAGACCATGGCCAATATCTATCGCTATGAAGACATTCTGGACCGCAGAGATTCCATGGCTCAGGTCATCATGAACGAACTGGACGGCTTCAAGAAGGAATACAGCCATTCCCGTAAGACCGTCATTGAGAACGGACAGGAA
>OIZA01000812.1_pt1 | contig 13444 bp, 8 predicted proteins | sample 1588381 | NCBI WGS metagenome assembly OIZA01 (sample SAMN03283277) | human gut metagenome | biome: human-associated habitat; material: feces | host: Homo sapiens | place: Peru | collected 2012 | reverse complement strand
AGAAGCCGCAGTGCGTTATTGATGCAGAATGCAATTTTTATCTGAAGCATAACGCTAATCCGCTGCGCGGCTTGTATGAGCTGGCGATGGAGGCGACCGATGCCTATGAGGATGCACGCGTTGCTGTACAGAGGTTCATCAACGCTAAAAGCGAGCAGGAGATTATTTTCACGCGTAATGCGTCGGAGAGCCTGAATCTTGTTGCTTATTCCTATGGTCTGGCTAACCTGAAGCCTGGCGATGAGATTGTGACGACGATTATGGAGCATCACAGCAATATGCTGCCTTGGCGCATGGTTGCAGAAAAGACCGGCGCTGTGCTGAAATATATCGAGTGTGCTGCTGACGGCAGCGTGAGCGACGAGGCTATTGAGGCCGCAGTGACGGAAAAAACGAAGCTGGTGGCTATGGCCGAGGTTTCTAACGTTTTAGGCCGCCTGAATCCGATTGGCAAGCTGATCGAGGAGGCGCATAAGGTTGGTGCTGTGGCAGTTATTGACGCTGCTCAGAGCGCACCGCATATGGCGATTGATGTGCAGAAGATGGATGCTGACTTCCTCGCCTTCAGCGGGCACAAGATGCTCGGACCTATGGGTATCGGCGTTTTGTATGGCAAGAAGGAACTGCTGGAGGCTATGCCGCCGTTTTTGCGTGGTGGCGAGATGATTAGCTTTGTCAGCCGTGACGGCCAGGAGTATGCGCCGCTGCCGCATAAGTTTGAGGCGGGCACGGTCAATGCTGCCGGTGCCGTAGGCCTGCATGCTGCCATTGATTATATCAACAGCATCGGCTTTGATGTGATTGAAGCACGTGAGGAGGCATTGACGAAGCTGGCGTTTGACGCTATGCAGAAGATTGAGGGCGTGCATATTATCGGCGGCCAGACGGCTGAGGAGCATAAGGGTATTATAACCTTTACGATCGACGGCGTGCATCCGCATGATATTGCGGCGATTATGGATGCAGACGGCGTGAATATCCGCGCCGGCAACCACTGCGCGCAGCCGCTTTTAGACCACCTGTGTACCGGTGCTACGGCGCGTGCGAGCGTAGCCTTTTATAATACGCAGGAGGACGTGGAGCGCTTTATCAAGTGTCTGAGCACGATTAGGGAGAGAATGGGCTATGGCAGATAACAGAAGCTTTTATAACGAAATTTTGATAGACCACAACATGCATCCGGCGCATAAGCATGAGCTGCCGGACGCTGATTTGGAGATGCGCGGCTATAATCCGACCTGCGGCGACGATATTACGATGAAGCTCAAGGTGCAGGATGGCGTTGTTGTCGATGGTGCCTTCCAGGGCAGCGGCTGTGCTATCAGCCAGGCTAGCGCTGATATGATGCTGGACCTTGTTATCGGCAAGAGCGAGCAGGAGGCTTTGCGTCTGGCAGATATCTTCCTGCGTATGATTAAGAGCGACGCCAGCGAGGAGGAAATCGACGAGCTGGAGGAAGCAGGCGTGCTGCAGGATGTGTCGCATATGCCGGCGCGTGTAAAATGCGCTGTGCTGGGCTGGCATACGCTGGAGCAGATGCTGGAGAAAAAATAAAAGTAAGTGTTTGTTGCGTATACGCATCTATACTATCTAAAAATTGTGAGATAAAAAATAGAGGACATTACTCGTGACTGGGTAATGTCCTTTTTTTCGTGCATATTTATTTTATACCAAAAAGCGTTTCGACGGCTTTGCGTTTATCTGCATTCAAAGAGCGGAATTTATTTATCAAGAGCAATTCTTTATCGGTGACTACTAGAGTGTTGTTATCGATTTTGTTGCTTTTAGTGTAAAAATCAATAGGTATGAGAAAGTCTTCCATAGTGATGCTGAAAATTTTTGACATTTCAGCTAATGCGATAATATCCGGCATATTGCGACCGTGCTCCCAACCGCTCAAGCCTTGTTTAGAAACTCCGAGCTGATTACCGAGTTCTTCGAGAGTGAGACCTAATTTCTGTCGTTCGTATTTAATTCGTGTACCAATCGTTGCTTTATCCATTGTTATCACCATACTAAACTACAATTTTCTTATGCAGATAGTATACGCTAAAAATGAGAATTTTTAAGGTAAAGTAAAAAACTAAAATAACTTGCAAGTATCTAAAATAGATACTATAATAATTACTAGAGTATCTCTTTCGTATACTTAACTATTATTTTTTAGGATAGAGCTTGTATATGAGATATTTAGCAGTGTATGGAGAGCTAATGATATTGAGCTTGTTTGTGCAAAATTTGATGGAGGCAAAACGATGAAAGATTTATCGCTTTATGGTGTTGAAACATTTGATGCAAAATTTAATAAGACTGAGCAGTTGATAAGTACTGCAAAATATAAAGAACGGATAAATCGTGGATGCTTAGTTGCCGATAAATATTTAAATCAAAGATATTTAGATAATTATAGTAGCAGAAAAATTTTAGCAATAAATAACAATGTTTATAACAATATAAGGGTGTATTGCGTAAAAAAGATAGTATATGATTTAAAAGAACAAATCAATGATAAGCTAATAAGCGTATTTAGTAGTATACATAATATTAATAGTCCTCTTGCTTTTATTGTAGAATCAGATGGTAATAGTTGTAAGTTTTATATTGTTACTAGGGAAGGAGTAGGTTCAGATTTAGCTGGAATGACTTTAACGTCATCGTTAAAAGGAAATTTTCCCGGAATAGAAATTTCTGATGTGATAAAAGGAAGTGATAAAGATAGTATTTTAAATAATGCCTTTTATGAACGATATGATAGTATTAATAGTTTGGCGACAGTATCTTTAGTACCGTCAGAAAGGGATGATGATAAAAATAAATTTATTCAGGGGATTGAAAAATTTTTAAATAGCATGGTTAATGAAAGTTATAGTGCTGTATTTTTAGCTACTCCCGTGGATGCTGACAAATTGGCTGAACGAAAAAGAGGATTTGAGGCTTTGTATTCTAATTTATCTCCTCATGCTAAACAAAGTTTTTCTTATTCTACTAATGAAACTAAATCAATGAATGAAAGTATTTCCAGCTCTTTTACTGATGCAATTAATTCTAGTGTAAGTAAATCTAATGGAACATCCGAATCTAATTCTAGTGGTTCTAACTCTGGCAGTAGTACGGGATTTAGTTTTAATAGTAAAGATGGTGGAGGCTTTTCATCGGGTAGTAGTAGTGGAAGTTTTTCTTCATACACAACTGGCGTAACTTTTAGTGAAAGCGTTTCCAATGGTTCTAGCAAATCCCAAACGGAAGGTAAAAATATAGGTGAAGGGCTTAGTAAGGGAAAAACAGATACGACTACTATTAATTATGAAAATAAAAGCATATCTATTTTGCTAGAAAAAGCAACACAAGAATTAAAAAGAATAGATTTCTCTGAAGCGTATGGTATGTGGGATTTTTGCGCTTATGTTTATTCTTCTGATATAGCTGTTACTACTAGAGCTGCTAATATATATAAATCATTAATGATGGGACATCAATCTTCAATAGAGAAAGCACATGTTAATATTTGGTATCAGAAGGAAGAAATCAAAAAAATATTAGATTATGTAAAGGTGCTTAAACATCCGATTGCGGAAATTTATGATAACGATACAAAGGAAAGAATCAGAGTAACTCCGACTAATATGGTTAATGGTAAAGAATTACCAATAACATTGTCTTTTCCAAGAAAGTCTGTAAATGGTTTTGCAGTTATTGAAATGGCAGAATTTGGTCGAGCAGTTGTTTTTGAAAACAATATAGATAGAAAAACAATTAACATAGGGCATGTTTACCATATGGGTATTACTGAAAAATATAATTCTGTACCATTAGACTTAAATTTATTGTCTTCGCATTGCTTTATTACAGGTTCTTCTGGCTCCGGCAAATCATATACTACATATAAGCTATTAGATACTTTATTAGATACTGGTATAAAAATGATGGTAATAGAACCAGCTAAAGGCGAATATAAACAGATATATGGTGGCATAGAAGGTATTACAGTTTATTCTACCGATTTCAATATGTATAGAATGTTACGTATAAATCCTTTTCAATTTCCTGATCAGTTACATGTTCTTGCTCATATTGAAAAATTGATGCAAATATTCAATGCTTCTTGGGAATTATATGCTGCTATGCCAGCAATATTAAAAGAGGCTGTTGTGCAGGCATATGTTGATTGTGGCTGGGATATTAAGAATTCTATTTATATTGGTAATGAGAGGAAGCGTAAGTATCCTATATTTCAAGACGTTTTAGAAATTTTACCAAAGCTCATTAATGAATCCGATTATTCCTCGGATTCTAAAGGAGATTATAAAGGTGCGTTAGTTACGCGTGTCAAATCAATGACTACGGGTATTACTGGAATGATTTTTGAACGTAGTGAAGGTATACCTGATGACAATTTATTTGATTCTAACATTATTATTGATTTGAGTGAAATTGGTTCAAATGAAACAATTGCGCTTATTATGGGCATTTTAATTATGCGTTTAGGTGAATATCGTCAAGCTAGAAGAAAATTGTCTATTTCTAATGAATTAAATTCAGATCTAAAACATATTACTGTTTTAGAAGAAGCTCATAATTTGCTAAAAAGATGTAATAAAGAACAAAGTCAAGATGGTGCTAATATAGTTGGTAAATCTGTAGAAATGATTAGTAATTCAATAAAAGAAATGCGCACTTATGGGGAAGGATTTATCATTATAGATCAAACTCCCATGGCAGTAGATATGACTGCTATTGAGAACACTTCTACCAAAATTATCATGAATACTCCTGCTAAAGATGCTTGTGAAGAATTAAGCAGTGCTTTATCTCTTAATGATGAGCAGAGTAAAGAATTAGCTAGGCTTAGTACTGGTGTTGCAGCAGTTTTCCAGAAAGGATGGCTTACACCGGTATTGATGAAGGTTGATGAATGGGAAAGTCATAGTATTGAATTGCATAAACTCAATATGAATGATGTAAAAATTCTACGAGGGAGTTTAATAGTTGAATTATGTAAACAATATAAAAGTAATAATTATAGCTTACTTTCTTTAAATAAGATAATCCGACAAAGCGTTTTAAATAGGCCTCAAAAAGATACATATAAAGAGATCGTAAGTAAAATTGGTGAAGTATTACAGAAAAAAGGTTCTTTGAGTTTAGATGATTTTTATCATTTTACTGTAGGTATCTGTAATTGTGAAAAAATATTTGAAGTATTAAAAACAGAAGAGATAAAATCTTATAATGATATTTTTTCCGTAGAGGATGAACAGAACATAGCAATAGAAATAATTTGCAAAAATATAAGGAGAAACGCAATAAAATGGAGAACTTCTTTTTATGAAGCATTAAAGTTGTATATATCCATAGAAAAAAATGATGAAGACAGTATTGATTTATTGCTAGAAAATTGGCTTAAGTATTTGAGTAGACAGGGAGAATATGTTGATAATGTTTATGCAGTATTATTCAATGTTTTTTATGAAGAAAATTAATTTATTATAAGGAGAACGTTATGTTTGAAAAGTTCAGAGAATCTACTGATAATACAGAAAAGAAACCAGTCGTTGAAAACCAGATATTAAAAATACCAGAAAAATCACAAATTGAAAAAAACACAAAGGAGAAACCAGAAGATAAAAATTGGAAAAATAATAAATTAGAAAGTGATAAGAAGAAGTTAAGCGTAAAAGATTTTATGAATAAAATACATATTGGTAAAAAGGGGGGAGATAAGAAATTTGTTGAGAAGAATGAAAATAGGGATAAAAAGATAGAAGATAATAGAGATGGATTAGAAGAGAATAAGGAAGGCGCGAGTAGTTCTAACAAGATTTTTAAAGAGAAAAATATAAAAGCTAGTGACATTTCTGCTGCAAAAATTAAGGAATCATCTACCGATACAGAAAAAGATAATATTAAAGAAAATAGAATAGGTATTATTAACCAGATATTAAAAACACCAGAGAAAGCACAAACTGAGAACAAAGTAGAAGATAAGCAAACCGATAATATTAAAGTAAAAGGAGAAGAAAATATAAGAAATAGTGAAGTTTCTTCTGCAAAAATCAAGGAATCGTCTCCTGATACAGAAAAAGGCAATATTAAAGAAAATAAGATAGGTATTATTAACCAGATATTAAAAACACCAGAGAAAGCACAAATTGAAAGCAAGGTAGAAAGTAAGCAGGAGAATAATATAGAAGCAAAAGAAGTTGATAAGAGTGCTGTTGAGAAAAATGAAGATAGAGATAGTAAGATAGAAGATAATAGAGATAAGCTGGAAGAGGCTAAGGCAGCAGAAAGTGGGGAGGGTGAAGTCTTTAGGGAAGAAGATGTAAAAAATAGTGAAATTTCCTCTGCAAAAGTCAAAGAATCATCTAATGATGCAGGGGTAGGTGATATTAAAGAAAATAAAATAGCAGCTATTAATCAAATATTAAAAACACCGGAGAAAGTACAAACTGAAAGCAAAGTAGAAAGTAAGCAGGAAAATAATATAGAAGCAAAAGAAGTCGATAAGAGTACTGTTGAGAAAAGGGAAGATAGAGATAGTGAGATAGAAGATAATAGTGATAAGTTGAAAGGAAACAAGGCAGCAGAGAGTGGAGAAGGTGAAGCTTTTAGGGAAGAAGATGTAAAAAATAGTGAAATTTCCTCTGCAAAAGTCAAAGAATCATCTAATGATGCAGGGGTAGGTGATATTAAAGAAAAGAAAATAGCAGTTATAAATAAAATCTTAAAAACACCAGAGAAAGCACAAACTGAGAATAAAGTAGAAGATAAGCAGGAGGATAATATAGTAGTAAAAGAAGTTGATAATACTACTGTTGAGAAAAATGAAGATAATAGTCAAAATATAGAAGATGATGAGTTAAAAAGAGATCTAAGAAAAGCATTGCAAAATGACTTAAATGATAATTTAAAGTCTGGAGAAATGAAAAATATAAGTGAAGCTAAAGTAGATGAGATTTACGAAGATTATCTTGCATATCTAGAAGAAAATACAAATTTTGAAGGTCAGAATGAGCAAGCGGATGTAATGCAATATAGTGATGCGGAATTTCATGACATAAATGAAAATGATAGGGGTTATATTAGTGAAAAAGCCATGAAAGAATTGCCACCAGCTAATAATACAGAAGAAATTAGTAAAAAAGTTGTAATAAAAGATGGTTCATATATGGAGTTTGGTTTTCAGAGAGGATTAGATAATTGGGGATCAGACGCAGTAGTGGGAAGTGAAATTCAAGTAGATTTAAAAATGGGAACTTTGCTTGATAGACATGGCAATGAAAAAGGTTCCTATATGACAAATAATGGGACTGAATTTAAAGATTTACATATGAATGTATCTGAAGATAAAGTCGAGGCACATACGTATGAAGTAGTAAAGCCATTTAAAACTAAAGCTAGCGTTATTGCTGAACAAGATTTTGATCCTTATAAAAAAGAAGAATATAATGAGGCAATTCAATATCAAGCAGTAGATAATAAAGGAAATATTTTGTCAGTAAAAGATTTAATTGAACAAGGCTTTATTCGAGAGGTAAAAACAAATAATTTTGCTAACAAAAGTAATATTGAAACAGATAATAATGAAGATGGAACAGATGATATAGCTGAGTCTAATGGTATAGACCATAAAATGGAAGGTGGAGAAGAGAGAGAACGAAGTAGAACTTATACCAAAAATTTAGAAGGAAATACGGGGAAAAATACGCTATCTAATGTTACTATCAACAAAAGCGATACACAAAGGAAGATAGAGGAGTTTAATCAAAGCCTAAGAGTTTTGAGAGATTTAGAGCACAGTCTTAAGGTAGCTGACATGAAAAAGAAAGAGCAAGAGATAAAAAAACAAGATAGAGAGTATGATGAGGAAAGGTGATGACATGTTATGGTTGAAGTGGAATTAAAATATTCATATGTTGAAAATAAAATGAGTATACTCATTAATAATCAAGTTTTACAATCAACTAGCAGATTAAGGCAATATATGTCAGAGCCATTTTATATATGGGCTCCTGAAATATTTTCTGTATTGAATGATATAGTAGGCTGTGAATTTACAGTCTATTATATTGGCAGAATAGAAGAATATAGAACGTTGTCTTCTTTAGCCAAAAATATTAATAATAAAATAAATATAATATATAAAGCACCTATAGTTACTATGAGTATACAGGAAAGGATGAAAGCCTTAGGGGAATATATTAAAAAAAAATACTAATTTACGATGCAAGAAAATAGAAAGAGATATTTACTTTTTGGGTGATACGAAATTACTAAATAAGTATAGAGAGAAAATAGATGCTTTACAAGTTGAAAATGCCTATTGTAAATTTCGTTTTAAAACATCTAAGACATTAGATAATACTAACGGAAACAATGAAGTATATATATATTTAACTAAAAATATCAATGAGATTAGTGCTGAATTTCATAAAGCTAGACAGTTCTGTAGGTTTATATTATTAGAATCTCAAAGCAGTGAAGATGTTTATCTTTACCGAGATATGTATACATATACTTTTTTAGAAGAAAACTTTTTTGAAAATATTTTTGAGATTCTTATATTATTCTCTTTGGGTAGTGTATTACGTGAATCAATTTATAATATTATTAATAATAACAGCCTAAAACTCAAGGAAAAGATATTTTTAGAATCATTATTAAAAGATGAACCAATTTGTGATATATATGCTAAGAGTAATATTGAAATAGATGAATTTGTTGCTTGGAAAATAAGTATATATCCCAAAGTAGCTTACTTACCAGACCTATTATTTGAATGTAGTGATTTGGGTATAGTAGAGTGTTCTGCTAAAGGCGTAAAGGGTTTAAGAGAAGGAAGAACTAATGTAAGAATTTATCAAAAAGGTAACTTGACATTATTAAAAGAATTGAATTTTTTAGTGTACAAACGAAATAGAATAATATCTATATTATTTGCAGATAATAAATTGACTTTAGGAATGGGAGAAGAATATAGGATGAAAGTTTCTTTTATTCCTGCTGATGCAGATAACATGGATAAGGTGCGTTGGTCTAGTAATAATACTTCAGTGGCAGATGTTGATAAAGATGGGCTAATAAAAGCTAAGAAATATGGTTCTTGTATAATTACGTGCGAAGCAGAGAATGCAAAGGAAACTTGCGAAATAGTTTGTAAACCATATTTAGAAGATATAGAGATAGCAAATGTAAATAATGGTATTTTATATTTAACTAAAGGGGATGTTTTTGTATTAGAAATTAAGAGAAATCCTGTCGACAGTATTGATGGGAAAATAACAGTTGTTAGCAATGATTTGTTTTTAATTAATGCTGATGGATGCAAATTAACTGCTTTGGATTGCGGCAAAACTACTGTTATTATTAGCAATTCAAGCAGGACTATATGTAAAAAAATAAAAGTAATAGTTTCGCTAAAGGAAGAATCAATAAAGTTTAATATAAAAAATAAAATAGCTAAATTTTTAGGCGTTTAAGGAGGAAATAAGATGGGCAAATATATAGGAATTGATTTGGGAACTACATTTTCAGTAGCAGCGGTAATTGATGACGAAGGAAAGCCAGTAGTAATAAAGGACTTTATGAGTAATAGAGAATTAATTCCTTCAACAGTATATTTTACTGATAATAAATCTGTTACTATTGGTGCTGATGCTAATTGCATTAATAATCAAGAGCGCTTTGTTGAACATGTAAAATTTAAAATGGGAACTGACGATGAAGTTTGTAATATTGATAATACAGGATATCGAGCAGAAGAAATATCTGCTATGATTCTTAAACGTATTAAAGAATATACGTCCCAGCAATTAGGAGACATTTCTGGTTCGGTTATTACTGTTCCTGCGTATTTTACTAATAATGCCAAACAAGCTACAAAGGATGCAGCTGAACTGGCGGGGATTAATGTTTTAGGGATTATTAATGAGCCTACTGCTGCTGCGTTGGCTTATAGATATATGAAGAAGAATATAGATAAGCAATTGTTTTTAGTATATGATTTAGGCGGTGGAACGTTTGATGTAAGTTTAGTAAAAATTGATGGAAACGAATTTAGTGTACTCGGACATAAAGGAGATACTGATTTAGGAGGAGTACGATTTAATAATAGAATTTTTGAATGGATCGAATCTGAACTCGAAGATAAAGGAGGGAGAATTGATTTATTAGATCACAGGGATATCAAAAATAAATTAATGATGGAGATAGAAAAGGCTAAACAAAATGTTTGCTTAGGAAATTCCCCGTATACTATAAAATTTAATTTACTTCAAGAAGAATATGAATTTAGTTTATCTCAACAGCAATTTTATGACTTAATAAGGTTTGATTTAGAGGGTACGATTACTCCGTTGACAGAAGTAATTGAAGATGCAAAAATCGATAAAAATCAAATAGATGAAATTCTCTTAGTTGGCGGTTCAAGCAGGATACCTATGATTGCAGATTTATTGGAGGAAGAATTGGGAAAAAGACCTATAATGCCAATTCACCCAGATTTAGCAGTTGCTATTGGTGCAGCTTACCATGCAGAAAAACTATCTAAAGATATTGATAAAGGAATAGTTGGTGGATTGAGTGAACAAGAAACTGTGAAATTTACAGATTGTCTTTCACACGCAATTGGCATAGTTGTTCAAGATTTACAGACAGGCAAAGAGTATAATAAGATTTTAATTGCTCAAAATACTCCTATTCCGGCAGAATATAGCGAAGTTTTTTGTACGGTTTTAGATAATCAGATAAGTGTGATTATCAAAATTACTGAAGGAGAATTGGAAGATTTAAGGTATACAACTATAATTGGTACATCTGAATTGAAATTTTCTCCTAAGCCTAAAGGTGCGCCTATAAAAGTAACTATAGAATGTGATGAAAATAATGCTATACATGTTAGATTATTTGATATTAGTGATAATGCAGATTTAGGAGAAATGCATATTGAAAGAAAAGATAACATGAATAAGCAACAGATGATGCAAGCAGCAGAATCTTTAGGCAAATTAGATATTTAATGTTAGGAAGTGAAAATAGATGAAAACAGATAAATTTTATGATTACTACAGTATTTTTGGCTTAAGTAGAACTATGTCGACCAGTGAAATAAAAAAACAGATGCGAGTTTATATGGAGGAAAACAGAAAGCAAAGGGTAGGTGTAAATAGAAATAACAAAGAAATAATTGAGAGACTAGATGCAGATCAGGAGATCATTAGAAATGCCCTAATGGCTTTATGCTATGATGAGGCGAGGAAAAAATATGATAAACAGCTTGATAGTATGCCTGATACTAGTATTATAGTAAAAATAGATACTAATTTGAATATTTTAGACCAAGAGGATGAATTGCCTTCTGCTGATATGAATAATTCTGTGGTTAATGATATTAGCTCAGATTCTGAGAAGAGTAACTATGTTGATAAGCAAAAACAGAGTAATCAAAATGAATTAGAAAGTATTATACGCAATTTAGTAAAAGAGACTAAGCAATATTTTTACAATAAAGAGTATCATAATTGCATAGCTAAAGCTAAGGAGCTATTTGAATATAATATAGCTTATCCGTTTACAATTACTGCTAAAGCTTATTTTATGTTAGGAGAGTATGAAGCTTCGATAGATATATTGGCGAAAGGGTGCAGAGCTTTCGCTAATAATCCTAATTTAAGATGGTTATATATAAGATACTTAATACAAATGGAAAGATATAATGAAGCTCAACAACTTTTGAATGAGGCAAAAAGAGATTTTCGGAAAGATAGTTTATTTGATGCAGAGCAGGTTTATTTGTATCTTTTTGCCGAAAGAGATGATTTGGCTATAGACGAAATCAAAAGATATATAGTTAATAGACCAGATGATTTAAAATATAGAGAGTATTTAGCTAATAATATTATAGATATATCAGATTTGTGTTATGCCTATGATTTAGAAGCAGAAATGAATATTATTGCTGATGAGTATAACTATGAAAGATGTTTTAATTTATTATCGATAGCGAACCAGCTTTATCAAAATAAAACTACAGTAGAAAAGTATGAGAACATTAAAGCTTTTGGTGTGAAATATCCTGATAAGAGTACAATAGTGTGGCAAGTTGTTTATGGCATAGTTGCTGTAGCCTCGCTCTGGGCAGTTTTTTCAGGAGCATATCCTATGATTATATTAGCAATTCTATTTTCTGCATTTATTGTTGTTATTAGGAAATATAGTCTTAGAGCATTATGGCAAATCTACAGAGATAAGTATCGTGGTATACCAGAGTACGAGGATAATATATTATATATGATAGCGATGATTCCTAGAGATTTTGTTAAGAGTCTTATTATAAGATAGGGGGAATAAAATTATGAAATGTCCTTATTGTAATAAATATGTATTGAAAGTTGATGTGGAATGTCCTAATTGTCATAATAGCCTTATATTAGCACAGGATAGGTATAGTGGTGAAGGACAATATCGTTCTAGATTTAAACTTTTAATTAAATATATATTAGGAAATGGTGCATATTTAAAGTGGCTTGGTTATGAACAAGAGGCTAATGAACATGCAAAAAATGAAGTAAAACAAGCATTTGGTTTAGTTGGGAATGTCTTTGGAAGCATTGCTAATCCCGCTAATTTAATAGGAGTATTTATAGATTTTTTTGCAAAAACGATTAGAAGCATAATAGATATTGTTCTTATAATTTTAGGATTGAAATATAAGCATGATGCCTATGGACATCCGGTATGTTACTTTGATCCTAATAAAAAAGTTAGCCGTAACAAGGAATCTAAGATTAATTTTGCAGATATTGATGTCATTGAAGCTAATACTTTGAAGAAATTTTCTGATAGTGATATTATGCAAAATATAGCGTCTAATAATTATGATGTAAATAATAATCCAAAAGATGATTCTGACAGTATAAAATCTTCTTTGGGATTAGCTGGAAATGTGACCGCTATTCTCAATGGAGTATCAGGAGGTACAGCTGAAAATACAGTTGAACAGACTGCTGGGGGAGTAAAAGCAGGCGGTGGAATAACAGGTAGTACAGTAGCAGCAGGTATTGGATTATCAGGAGCTGCTGGTAACAATCCAGTTGAACAAATGAGTTGCGAAGTAAAAACTGGCATTGGAATAGCAGGTAGTACAGCAGCAACTGGTATTGGATTAGTAGGAGCTGCGGTTGAAAATACTGCTGAACAAACTGCTATGGGAGTAAAAGCGGGCGTTGGAAGAACAGGTAGCACAGCAGCAATGGGTATTGGAGTATCAGGAGGTACAGCTGAAAATACAGCTGAACAGACTGCCGGGGGAGAGAAAGTAGGTGTTGGAAGAACAGGTAGTACAGTAGCAATGGGTATTGGAGTATCAGGAGGTACAACTGAAAATACAGTTGAACAGACTGCCGGGGGAGAGAAAGTAGGTGTTGGAAGAACAGGTAGTACAGTA
>OIZA01000811.1_pt1 | contig 13448 bp, 7 predicted proteins | sample 1588381 | NCBI WGS metagenome assembly OIZA01 (sample SAMN03283277) | human gut metagenome | biome: human-associated habitat; material: feces | host: Homo sapiens | place: Peru | collected 2012 | reverse complement strand
AGTTATGGCGGTGTACAACGGTGAAAAGTACCTGCGGGGCACTCTCGACAGTATCGTCTCGCAGCGCTTTGATTCGTTTGAGCTTATCGTGATCGACGACGCGTCAACCGATTCAACGCCCGAGATACTGAAGGACTACGCCGAGTGTGACGCGAGGATCAAAGTATTCCGAAATCCCGAGAACCTCAGGCTTGCCCGCTCTCTCAATCGGGGTATCGGGCTTGCCGAGGGAAAATATATCGTGCGCATGGATGCGGATGACATCTGCCTCACCGACAGGCTTGAGCGCCAGTATGCGTACATGGAAAGTCATCCGGAGATCGGCGTGTCGTTCTGCAAATATTTCACGCTGAGCGGTGATCGCATAATGCCGTGCGCCGTCGGGCGCGAGTGCGATCCCGACAGGATCAAGGCGATGTTCCTGTTCTTCTGCCCGGTGCTTCATCCGGGGGTCATCGCACGGTCGGAGCTCATAAAAAAATACAGCTACGACCCGGAGCACACCTGTTCGGAGGATCTCGATATGTGGCTGCGGATGCTCTGCGACGGCGTTCGGATCGCGTGCAGCGGAGATTACCTCGTGCTTTATCGGATACACGATATGCAGATCACGTCAACGACTACCGAGAAGCAGAAGCGTGAGGTGCTCGAGAGCGAGCGCGTGTTCTATTCGGAAATGCTCGGCGATATGTCCGACGAGGACGCAGAGCTTTATATAAACAGCTTTTATTTCCGCAACTCGTTCAAGAGAGAGCAGATGCTGCGCTTCTATAAGTTTATCGTCAGAGAAAACCGCAGAACAAGGCAGTTTTCCCATACCGCCATTGTCAATGCCGTGGCGGAGGTTCTTGCCGAATACAGGCGGGCGGGAGAACTCGGCACATCAGATAAGCTTTACTTCCTGCGGTTCGGCGGAATAAGGCTTCTCACGGAGATAACAGCAAGAAAAAAACAAGGAAGAAAGGATATCGAAAATGCGCGTGCCGCGGCTGCAAGAGCCGGATTTGAACAGACGGGCGCACACGGACGACTTCCTGTATATTCGGGGAATAACATATGAACGAAAGCAGCATTCTCATGATAATCATTTTTATCACCGCGTTTGTCGCGTTTATCGCGGTGGCACTCCTCTTCGTCAACCGCGCGCACAAGAGCTTCAGCGGCGAACGTCAGACTCAGTTTGAGCCGCTCCTCTACGTGCAGAAGCGATACGAGAAAATAAGAAAAGTGACGCGTATCCCGTGCGGCGTCCTCTATATTATGGCGAGCGACGAGCTGGAGACAAAGGATTCACGTGGAAAAGAGCGCGCTTATGCGCATTTGAGCGGAACGCTGCTCGCCTCGTTTGACGGCGAGGACGATCTGGTATCGCGGGTGAATTCGCGAGAGTTTATCGTGATGACGGGAATGAGCGAGTCAAAGCTCAATACCGTGATCGAGCAGATAATGTACGACCTCATGCTGTTCTCGAAAACGAATGCCGGCGTCCCGAATATTGCCTTAAGCTTCGGCGCGTATCTGATACCGGCGGGGACGATCACGTTCGATGAGACGGTCGCGCGGGCGAAGCTCGCCTGCGTTGAGGCGAAGAACAGCGCGCGCAGATATGTCGCGTGGGACTACAACCTCCAAAGCGATTACGACAACCGCGCACTGATAGAGGAGAACCTCAAGAACGGTATCGAAAACAATAATTTCTTCCTCGAATTTCAGCCGATCATCGACATCGGAAGCGGCAATATCGTCGGCGGCGAGGTGCTCACAAGGCTCAGCAGCGATTCAAGAGTTCTGCAGCCGTCGGAGTTTATCTCCGTTGTCAAGAACAATAACATGGATGCCGAGTTCGACTTCTTTGTTTTCGAGAAAGCCTGTCAGTGGATATCGGGTCACGCCGATACCTGCAAGCATCTCGACCACATCTCGGTGAATTTTTCGAGAAATACGCTCTCAAAGCCCGATTTCGCGGAAAAGATTCTCGCGATCGAGGACGGCTACGGAATAACGCGGTCGTTCGTCTCGATAGAGGTGATCGAGGATATGAACGACACGGTTTACGATATCGCGGCGATCCGCGAAAATCTCGATCGCCTGAAAAAATCGGATGTCTCGATATCGCTTGACGATTTCGGAGACGGGTATTCGTCGTTCGACGATCTGAAAAATTTCCCGGTTGACGTAATAAAAATGAGCAAGGCTGTAACTGAGAATATCGAAACGCAGCTCGGTCTCAGAATATTCAGAAGCATCGTCAGCGTTGCAAACAGCATGAGCGTGCAGATAATATGCGAGGGCGCCGAAACGCTGCGGCAGATCGAGATCTTGCGCGATAACGGCATAAAATACGTCCAAGGCTACTTTTTCTTCCGTCCGGTAAGTCCGGATCAGTTCGAGAAGGCAATTCAAAATAACAGAAACAGGCAAGGAGACGAGTGACATGAAGGTGAGTTTGTTTGGCTACAATCGCAAGGAAACGGACGAATATTTCAACTATCTGAACGAGAACAGCAATATTCAGGCGGAGAAAATACGCTCTCTCGAGGAGAAACTCGCCGAGGCTCAGAAATCCATCGACGAGTACCGCAAGCTCGACGAGATCAACCGTCAGGAGATCGAGACCCTAAACGACACTGTCGAGCAGTACCGCGCGGACGACGAGGACCAGAAAAGGCAGATCGACGAGCTGACCCGAAAGCTTGATAGCAAGGCTGCCATGCCGGAGAGCGACAGGCTCGGATTCATATTCGCCGTCGCGTACAGGGATATCGCGAACAAAAACAAAGCCGTCAGCGCAAAGATACGGGATTACGTCGAGATGATGTTTAACCGCATGACGGACTACCGCAGCGAGGTTGCTGCGATCGTCGATTCGGTGACGGATATGCAGAACAGGCAGCGCGACGAGCTTGCAAAGCTCTGCGCGGAGGCTACCGAGAAGCTCAATATGCTGACGGAGGCTTCCGCAAGCACCCTCGAGGATATGAAGAAGATCGAGGAAGCGCGCGAGAACATATACAGCGAGATCGAGAACATGATAACGGAGACCGTGAATACGGACACATCCCCGATAGTTATTTCATCCGCAGAGGAAAAAAGTCAGGCGGAGGATGCCTGAGACAAAAAGGCTGATGCATATTGCATCAGCCTTTTTTATATTAACCTTGATCCTAGCCGAGCAGCTTTTTTGCCGTGTCGAGGAATTTGTGTTCATCGACCGGCTTTGAGATGTACCCGTTCATTCCGGCTTCAGTGCTCTTCTGCACATCATCGCTGAACGCATTCGCGGACATCGCCGAGATCGGGACCGATCCCGCGTCCGGGCGGTCAAGCGCCCGTATCCTGCGCGCCGCCTCAAGTCCGTCCATCTCCGGCATCATTATGTCCATGAAGATCAGATCAAAATATCCGACCTCCGATTCGGCGAACCGCGCGACCGCTTCCTTGCCGTTCCACGCCTTGGTGACGTTTGCACCGCAGCCGGACAATATCATTTCCGCGATCTCCATGTTCAGCTCGTTGTCCTCAACAAGCAGAACATTTTTGCCCGACAGCACGGATGTCGGTGACGTATCGTCAGCGTCCTCATCCTTTTCGGAAGATCTGTCAATGAGGAAGGTCAGCCGCACGCGGAACGTTGTGCCGACGCCTTTTTCCGATTCATATGTAACCGTACCGCCCATCGCGTCAACAAGAGTTTTCATGATCGAAAGACCAAGCCCCGAGCCCTCGTATACGGTTCGCGCGCTGATCGTTTCCTGCGTGAACGGCTCGAACATATGCGCTTGAAATTCTTCCGTCATTCCGACGCCGTCGTCGGCGCAGATGAACTCATACGTTACCTCAGTGTCGGTTTGCGAGACGATCTCGGAGTTGACCCGGATCGTGCCGCCCGCCTCCGTGAATTTGATGGCGTTGGTCGTCATGTTCATGATGACCTGCGTGAGATATCGCGGGCTGCCGATAAGATTGCTCACCGGCAAGCGCTTGCCGTGGAGGACTTCGTAATTTATGTTCTTTTCGATCGCCTGCGGACTGCAAATGGTGTTCACACCGTCAAGCAGTTCAGACAGATCAAACGGCCGCTTCTCAAGCGGAACGCTTCCGCTCTGGAGCTTGCTCATCTCAAGCAGTCCGTTTACAAGATCGGTCAGAACATTTGTGGACGCGAGCGCCTTCTCGCGGCAGTAATTCTGAAGATCGACATCCTCTGGATGCTTTGATGCGATGCTGATGTAACCCTTGATACCGTTGATCGGAGTGCGCAGATCGTGGCTCATCCTGCGCAAGAATTCCGACTTTGCGCTGTTTGCGATCTTGGCCTCCTCCGATTCCTTGAGTATCTGCTCCTGGTACGCCGCCTCGCGTGCCTTCTCAACATCAACGTCCTGCAAAAGCGCAAGCACGTGTATCGGATCGCCCGCGTCATCAAAATCAATTGGCGTTACGCTGACGCGGCACCAGTTGACGTTGTCGCCGCGTTTCGCCTGATAGTCGGTGTAGAAGCTCTTGCGGACATCCGTGATGTTTTTCATGCTGAGCGTCTCTTTTATGAATTCTGGCGACATACGCGAGTCAACCTCATCACGGTACGCCTCGACGATCATATTGTCAACGAACATCCTTTTCAGCTTGGTGTAAACACCTTTTTCGGGAACTGCGGATTTCAGCCATGGAGCAATATATATTGCATCGTATGTGTCGTTTTCGAGATTAACGTAAAACAGAGTAAAGTATATCGTCTCGAGTGCCTGAAGCATTTTGACTGTTTCGGTGAGCTGTCGGTTGCTCTCCTGAAGCTCTCTGTGATTTGCATAAAGCGTGCGATTGCGCACGGCAAAATACATGAGGCAGACCATAAGGTATATCCCGACAAATGTTCCGGATGCTGCAAGCCATGCAGGAAGCAGACTCAACAGGGGATAGTATATGTACAGAACATATCCCTCGCAGGTAGAACGCAGGCAGAAGTAGAATTTTCCTTCGGCATGAATGAGATGCAGACGGTCATCGTTCGGGAGCCCATCGGCTTTTTGCAGGATCTCGCTGTCGGAGATGAGCGTGTCCTGAAGCGATTGGTTTGAGCAAACGCGGACATATTCTCCCTCGGTGATCATGTATCTGCCGCCGCCCTCAAGGTGGAGTCCGCCGAGCAGGCTCACAAGATCATTTTCGGTGTCCGAGATCAGCCCTGTCGGCTGCTTGTAATATCCCACGAGGACGCCCGGCGCATCGATGCGCCCGAGTGCGCAGATATCATAGTATTGCCCGTCGTGCTTTATGCGGGTCGCGAAAACCTTTTCGGGAGAGGTAACAATGTCATCAAAATCGTTGCCACCCGATATCTCGGTCCAGTCGCTGTTGTGAAACTGACGCGTGTAGCCCGAAGCTACAAGCTCAAGGTTCTCGTCGAGAACCGCAACGCCGGTGATGCGCATACTGTCAACAAACTCCTCAAGGTACGTATCGCTTATAAGCGTCGTGTCTGCGGTGACATCGTGCCTGAGATTGCGCATCATATCGGTCAGACGGAACAGACCTTTCGTGCGGTCGCTCGCCATCAGCTTGTCAAAGCTGATGCACTGACTTTTCAGTGTATCCATCGCGCTTTCGGCGGCTTTTGTCTGCGAGATCATTTCAAAATGCCCGGCAATCGACGTGATGATGAGCATCAGAACAAGCCCCACTGCTATAACACAGCGAACCGACAGACGCAGGAGATTCGGTGACTTGATCTTCCTCGTCATTCCAGCACCTCCTTCAGCGCCATCTCGGCGTCTACGCCGTATTCCGTGAGGATCCGCTCGCAGGTGCCGTCGGCACGCATCTCGTTCAGTGCAGTGCTGAGCTTTTCGCGAAGCGCGGGATCACTGTCGGACGGGAAAGCAACGCCGAGCGCGGTTCGGCTCAGATCGCTGTCGAGGAGGCGATATTCCGTGCCGGAGGTCTCGAGCGCTTCAATGAGCAGGGATAAGTGACCGGCACACGCGTCCACATAGTCGTTGCGGAGCGCTGTCACCACAGTCTCTGCGTCGTCAAGGCAGTACACATCCTCAAGCTCCGGAACATAGATGTCGGTCTGGTGAAGGAATATCTGCTCGGCAGTGGATGAAACACGCACGGCGATCTTCTTTCCCGCAAGATCGTCAAGAGTTTGGATAGAGCTGTTTTTAAGTACCGCTACTACCTGACGGCTGTACATATACGGTCCGACCAAAACGGAGCTGTCGCTCTCGGATTCCATCGGGACGCAGCACCAGAAAAGGTCGATGGCGCCCGAGTTGAGGAGAAAATCGCGATTGCGCCACGCCGCAAGCTTGAACACAGGCTCGTAGCCGATGCGGCGGCAAGCCTCGCGCGCAAAATCCACGTCAATGCCCGCGAGATCGCCGTTCTCGTCCGTGTAGCAGTACGGGCGATAGTTGCTGTATCCTATAACTATCTCCGGCAGGACTTCCTCGGTCTTTGCAGAGCAGGCACAGAGAGAAAATAATGTAAGTATTACAATAAATACAGTAAGATGCTTACGGATGAACATTGTTATACTCCTGTAATATTTTGATATCCCGTGCTTTAATGTTCGTCTAACATCTCATTCTGTCATATTTACTTCGTGAAAAAGGCACACAGTTTCCCGAAAGGGGGACACTCCCCCTTTCGGGGGGGGGTAAATTTACACTTATGGTAATTCATGTATCGATGCATCCTTCCGAAAATTGAAAGAAAAACTTATGCGGTACGGTGACACAAGGGCATAAAAAAACTGCCGCAGATCTGCAAATCCGAGGCAGGCAGTACGGCAACCCGAATGATTGCCGCGAAATAAACGCCGTGTAAAAACGGATGACAAATGTCCTCCGTCGTGTCCCCGTAAATCGGCAATTTTTTGAACAAGCGATCAGTTTGCCGACTCTTTAAGAAGGGAAAATAACCGTACCGATTTGCAGAAAACATTTTTACAGAAATAATATAACATATTTTGAGCTTTTTCGCAAGAGGGTTATGGCAAAAAAAGCTATGTTGTGCTAAAAAATACGTGCAAAGCCCCGAAATTACTGCATTTTTCGAGTAAAAAAGTGCTTTTGACCTTGACTTTCCGCCCACGCTGTGCTATACTGACAGTTGTGAATATACATTTAATTAAATGTAGAATTTTTTGAAATACCATTTATATAGATTCCGCGCAAACCACAACTCAATATTAGCAAAACCGTCGTGAGGCGGCGACGCAAAGCCTTGGAGACTTCCGAATAAGTCAGCCCGGTTGCAATTTTTTACACTATGCGTATCATAGTGCAGATTGCAACCTTTTTGTTTTTTTTGGAAATATCCAAAATCTGCCGATATATTCACGACATCACCCGCCGGCAATACCCCGTTCCCGCTTCGCCGTATTCGAGGCGCATTGAAACCTTGCCGAACCTGTCGCTTTGGCAATTATGAATCGGGAGGACAGCATGAGATGAATCATGTAAAGAAGAAAACATATTCGATCTTCACAGAGAACACCGCAAAAGTCAATTCCGCCATAGCAAATATTCTTGCTTTCTGTTCCATTGCGATCCTGTTTATGGTTGTTCTTTCCGTTATGGGATTCTTTGAGTTCGGCACCGTCTATGCCTGTATTCTTGTTGTCGGCGGGGTGCTCGTTTGTCTCATACCGAAGGTGCTCGTCCGCTTTCTGCCCGACTGCGCAATGAAATACTATATGCTTGTATCGGTCGCGCTGTTTATCGGGGTGCTCGGCTATAACAAAAATATCGGTATATATATTACCTACGTTCTCGTTCCGATCCTGAGCTGCTTCTACTTTGAGCCGGCGCTTGTCCTGAAAGCGTCGGTGTTCTCCTACGCCGTTATGGCTGTATCGTTTTACGGTGCATCCGCCGATATGGCGGAGGTCGTGTATCAGGGGATTCCGAGAATGCATATCTTTCTTGCATATTTGGCAGGCTTCACGATCGAGTTCGTCGTCGTTACGGCGATAGTCTACCGCCACAAGACCGTGCCGAACGACGCCGGCATGGAATATTTTGAAGCAACGGTAGTGCGCTTCTTCGTAGATGATAATACGTTCAAGGTCATCATAGGCTACCATCCGATCGACGAACTTGTAGCCGAGGAGGAAGAACGCCGCAAGCAGCTTGAGGAGGCTCTGAGGGCCGCAAAACAAGCAAATGAAGCCAAAAATAATTTCCTCCACCGCATGAGCCATGATATCCGCACGCCGCTCAACGGCATCATCGGTCTTTTGAAGATGAACGAGGCGCATTTCGATGACCGCGATATCGTGCTTGAGAATTACAAGAAGATGGAGACGGCGGCGAACCACCTGCTCAGCCTCATCAACGATGTGCTGCAAATGAGCAAGCTTGAGGAGGGGCATACGGAGCTGACGCATGAGCGCATAAGCCTTGTTGACCTGACGGCGGATATTGTAAACATAATCATCGGGCGTGCCGTGGAGAACGGGATCGATTGGAACTATGAAAAGGGCAAGACTGTCATACCTTATCCCTATATTTACGGAAGCCCCGTTCATTTGAGACAGATATTCTTGAACATCTACGGAAACTGTATCAAGTATAACCGCCCCGGCGGGACGATCACCACTATCGTTGACACTCTCGGAGAGCACGACGGTATCTGCACGTATCGCTGGACTATCACGGATACCGGCGTTGGTATGAGCGAGGAGTTTTTGGCGCATATATTCGAGCCGTTCGTGCAGGAGCACAGCGATGCCCGCTCCACCTATGAGGGTGCGGGACTCGGTATGTCGATCGTGAAGAGCCTGCTCGACAAGATGGGCGGCACCATCTCCATTACGAGCAAAGAAGGCGTTGGTTCTACATTTGTGATCGTAATACCGTTTGAGATCGCACCCGCACCGGAGGTATTACCGGAAAAGCACAGTGCGGATGGGGCAAGCATCAAGGGAATACGGCTGATGCTCGCGGAGGATAATGACCTTAATGCGGATATCGCCCAAACTCTGCTGCGCGACGCAGGCGCCATTGTCACCGTTGTCCGAAACGGCAAGCAGGCGGCAGACCTGTTTGAGCACAGCGAGCCCGGCACATTTGACGCGATCCTTATGGACGTGATGATGCCGGTGATGGACGGGCTTGCGGCAACCGAAAAAATACGTGCGCTTGAGCGCCCGGATGCAAAGACAGTGCCCATCATCGCCATGACCGCCAACGCCTTTGCGGAGGACGCTGAAAAGTGCATTGCCGCAGGAATGAACGCGCATCTTCCAAAGCCGATCGAGATAGATTCCGTCATAAAGGTGATCGCGGAAAACGTAACATCCGCAAATAAGTGAAACAAATCTGACATTTGCCGGATATCTGAGAAAGGGGGGATAAACTCTGCCTATGCGGAATCGAAGGAAATCAAAAACAGCTTTGATACATTTATATCCCGAATTCAAGGTGCTGTGGAAAAAACTGAAGTGGAATACTTTTTCAAAACCAACCGTGATAATTATACGGTTTGTGTTTGCAGGGGTGAGGAATTTTATAACAGCACTGTTCTGACGCTTTCGGATATCGCATCGGGAAGTTATTGTGACGATCTTGACCTGATGTATTGTGAACAAACGGTTACGGGTAGACATATACTCACTTGGCATGAGGCAGCGGCTCGGTATCGCGCAGGCGATCATGGAGAATCCGGATGTTCTCATTTTGGATGAGCCGTTCAATGGCCTTGACAAAACTGGTGTAGAGGAAATGAGAGCGCTGTTCACTGTGCTAAAACAAAACGGAAAAGCAATGCTTTTAGCAAGTCACAATGCGGAGGATATTCGCACGCTCTGCGATGCGGTATAAACCTGCATTTAGAGCGCCAGAAGTTTTATGTAATCGTTGGACCTAATGGTGCAGGAAAATCCACTTTCATTAAATTGTTAGCAAGATTGTACGATCCCAATGAGGGTGAAATCACAATAGGTGAGAAAGATATAAAACTGTATAATTATCGGGAGTACCATAATTTGTTTTCTGCAATCATGCAGGACTACAAAATATTTGATTATTCTGTTGCGGAAAATGTCGCATTGGATCAGTATTAATAACGGCATAGTCGAAGGGTTTGATAATCACAATAGCTTGTTGACAAATTGCCCCAATTATGCGGAAATGTATAATGCACAGGCGCAGCATTATATAACTTAAACGAATCTTTATATAAATGTTGTGCTTTTGCTTATCAACTTTTCCATACAGCAAAAACGGCAAATATGCCTCTGTAGGAATATTACCACAGAGGCATATGCACTTGATATGTCGAGCAAAGTAATGCGATTATAATGACAAAGAAAAAGGAGCCGAAAATTTACATTTTCGGCTCCGGTGGCGGAGAGAGTGGGATTCGAACCCACGTGACGTTTCCGTCAAACGGTTTTCAAGACCGCCTCGTTATGGCCGCTTCGATATCTCTCCGTATTTAGTTGTAAGAAAGACTGACGCGTCCACAACTTGGCTTCCTGCCCGCCCCGGTCGCATAGTCGCCCCGTGCGCAAACTAAGGTTTGCTTCGGCGCTCCTTGCTTTGCGGGGTTTCGCATCGTAAAAACAGTTCACAGAACTATTTTTACTCGCTCGCCCATTATGGTCGCTTCGATATCTCTCCGTAGTTGAATTCTTTAACTCAACATTTCAATTATACCACGCCCGATGGCACAAGTCAAGCATTTTCCCGATTTTTCCGTAATGAAAACACAAATGCTCCCATCTGCAAAACAGACGGGAGCATTATAAATTTTACGCGAATTACTTCTTCGATTTGCCGAGAAGCGAGTTGGTGATGATGCCGATGATGAGTGCGCAGGCAACGGAGGTGAGAGTTACAGGTCCGATTGCGAGCTTCATTCCACCGACACCGGCAATCAGGATCGCCGATACCACAAACAGATTGCGGTTCTCGCCGAGGTCAACTGCCTGAAGCATCTTCAGACCGGAAACTGCGATGAATCCGTACAGCGTGATGCATACGCCGCCCATTACACATCCGGGGATAGTATTGAGGAACGTTACAAAGGGAGCGAAGAACGAGATCACGATCGCCATGATCGCTGTCGTGAATATCGTAACAACGGATGCGTTTCCGGTGATCGCAACACATCCGACGGACTCGCCGTATGTGGTGTTCGGGCAGCCGCCGAAGATAGCGCCTGCGATAGAGCCGACACCGTCGCCGAGAAGGGTGCGGGCGAGACCCGGCTCCTTAAGAAGGTCACGGCCGATGATGGAGGACAGATTCTTGTGGTCTGCAATGTGCTCTGCAAATACAACGAATGCAACGGGGATGTATGCAACGGCGATCGTGCCGATGTATGCGCCGAGGCTGCCGGCGTCGCCGAAGTCGTAGTTGCCCTTGAATGCTTCAACGAACGAGAAGTCGGGGAGCCACTGCATATTCTGGAAAAGGCTGAAATCAATGATTTTCAGAGCTTCGTTTCCGGTGTTCATTCCGATGAGGGTGAAAATCGCAGCGACAATGTATCCTGCGCAGATACCGATGATGAAGGGGATAAGGCGCATCATCTTCTTACCGAAGACGGAGCAGAGAACGACAACCGCGAATGTAACGAGTGCACAGATGAGACATACCCATGCGTGAGCGTCCATAACGAACGCGCCGCCGTCGTTTACGACTGTGCCGGTGCCTTTGCCGAGAGCGTCGCCGATCGCGTTGCCGGAAAGGGAAAGACCGATTATCGCGACCGTGGGTCCGATAACTGCCGGAGGCATGAGGCGGTCGATCCAATTAACGCCGATCAGCTTAACAAAGATCGCGATAACGACATAAACAAGTCCCGCAAAAACGGCACCGATTATGAGTCCGAGATATCCGGCTGATGCGGAAACACCGCCTGCGAAAGCGGCAGCCATGGAGCCGAGGAACGCAAAGGACGAACCGAGGAATACAGGACTCTTAAACTTGGTGAAAAGCAGGTACACGATAGTACCGATGCCGGCACCGAAGAGAGCGGCAGCCTTAGACATACCGTTGCCGACGATGGTCGGAACAGCGATCGTGGCAGCCATGATTGCGAGAAGCTGCTGGAGCGCGAAGATGGTCATTTGACCAAACTTTGGGCGATCTTCTACGTCAAACTGAAGATTCATTTTGTCCTCCGTACAGTGAATGATTTGGCGGCGGTAGCCGTCCTCACTTCCAAATATTTTATCACAAAAGGTCGTCCTTTGTAAATAGAATAAGGTAAAAATATGACGCATTATGCCCCATATTTGAAATTTCGGTAAATTGTCGAAAAATACATTCCGACTTTACTCTCAATTGGGAAAAATGACACATCGGTTTTGACGGATGCACGGCGTGAGCCGAGATGCATATTTCTTTGCCCGAAATACCGTTTCGGAAAATTATTATTTTCAAAAAAATGTAAATTTCATTTGCATATGTGCCGTGAATATGGTATCATTATATTATCATAAGCAGGGCGCACCATACCGCCTGTCTTTAGGAGAATATTATGAAAAATAAAGCAAAGATCGAAATAAGAGCGGACGAGGAGCTTTGCCGCAAGGCGGCTGCCGTAGCGCAGCACGAGGGACTTACGCTCAACAACTATTTTATAAAGCTTATGCGCTCGAGCGTGGCATATCACGAGAGAGTGCACGGAAAGATCGACACCTCGTCGATCACCTTGCCGGAGGCGGATGATGAGACGCTTTAAGCCGTGGTCAATAGCGGTATTTGCGGTGGTCGTGATTGCGGCGCTGTCCGTGAGCGTCGCCGCCGACGAAAATGCGGCAGAGGAGCTTACGTCGGCAGTCGCGCTTGAGTTTTCGTTTGAGGAAAACGCGGGAGACGTGCTCGACGGCAGCGAGTATTCGTATATTACCGTTCCCGCAGGCGGAACCATTACCGTCAGCGGCGGGAATGTCGGGGGAATATACGTTAAGTTTCACCTGAGATCGCATGAATGGCTGCTCTCTGCCGACGGACGTTATTTCAACCTCGGACAGAACGGCTTTCTTCACGAATGGGTGAGTCTTGACGGATCTGCCGGAACGCTTGTCATGACATTTCCGGAGGAGACGCAGATCTGTGAGATCCGCATCTTCGGCGTCGGCACACCTCCGCCGGATGTACAGGTCTGGCAGCCTCAGTATGACAAGGCGGACGCGCTCCTTCTCTCATCCCACAGCGACGACGAGCAGCTGTTTTTTGCCGGGCTTATTCCTTACTGCGCGGCAAACGATATTGATTTGCAGGTGGTCTATTTCTGCTACCACGACGATACTCCCATAAGACTGCACGAGCAGCTGAACGGGCTTTGGGCGGCGGGCGCCACCCATTATCCCGAGATAGGCCGTTTTCCAGATCTGTATTCGGAGTCCATCGAGGGCGCGCAGAGCGTGTTCGCCGCAAGGGGATACGAATATGATGATTTTGTCGCGTATCAGTGCGAGATAATAC
>OIZA01000806.1_pt1 | contig 13492 bp, 9 predicted proteins | sample 1588381 | NCBI WGS metagenome assembly OIZA01 (sample SAMN03283277) | human gut metagenome | biome: human-associated habitat; material: feces | host: Homo sapiens | place: Peru | collected 2012 | reverse complement strand
TCGGCACGCTCTCGGCGAGCGTGGGGTATCTCGTCTGGTGCATCCTCACGGGGCGGAGCGGCTGGGATATTGCGATCATGGCCGCTACGGTCGCGCTCATCTTCTGGAAGCACCGGAAAAACTTCGTCCGCCTCGTCAAGGGCAAGGAGCTCGGCATCCGCGCGAGCATCTTCAAGAAAAAATACCGCGTCGATAAAAAAGACGCCTGAACCCCTCCGTCTTTTGCCTGCGGCAAAATCCACCTCCCCTGTTAGGGGAGGCAAGCCGGTTCCGCGCAAACCCACTTGGCCCCCCTAACAGGGGGGCTGGCTCGGCAAAGCCGAGACTGAGGGGTTAACGCCATCCGCCTCGCTCAGAGAGGGAGACTATTAGGAAAAATGAAACCGCCGCGTTTCCGAAGCACCGGAAACGCGGCGGTCATTTTTTTATTCTTCTTCCGGCTGCGGCGGCCGCGGTCTGCACACGACCGTGGCGAAGAGGAGCGCGAGCACGCACACCTGCACGAAGTAGACGTACCGGAAGCTCTGGTGGTAAACATACAGCACGGAGATGATGAGATTGCCGAGGAACGGCACGGCTGCGGAGCGGAAACGCTGCATACCGTTTTTCCGCCAGAAGAGCAGCAGCACCCAGAACGCGATCAGATACGCGCCCGTGCGCCAGAGCAGAATGTCCAGCACGCTGTTTCGGGGCGTTCCGGTCAGCCGGAGGTAGGCTTTGGTGAAAAAGTTCTGCCGGTAATCGCGGAGCACGCCGTCGTCCGCATCGTAGTAATCGTTCATATCGACGTACTGCGCCATCCAGTCCCGGTCGTATACAAGACAGAAGGACTTTGCGTTGAAGCTGTCCTCCGGCTCCGCGACATCCCAAAGAATGTCGCACCCGTCGATGCGGTCCTTTAGTATCACATCCGGATACTTGCATAGCGCTTCGCCGTAGACCCGGAGGATCTCCGGCGTCGTTACCTCCGTCGGCGTATAGGGAGCGCTCCCCTCCGGGCGGCCCCAGTAATAGAAATCATGGCCGTAATAGCGGGCGTAATAGTCGCGCCAGTCCTCGAGCGGGAGCGCCTTTTCCAAAATCGCGTCCGCTTCCTCGGAGAGCGGCAGATCCTTATTTACGCACGAGCCGACGGCGCAGAAAAGCGTCGTGAACGGCGAGAGCGACACCGGCGCAACATTGAGTGCCGTCATGACCGGCCCTTTGAACACGCCGAACGATACCGCCGCGAGCACCGCCGCCGTAAGCGCGCGGAGCTTCACCTGCTCATAGCGCCGGACGGTGAGCACAATGCAGAGAACGATCATCGCTGCCGCGGGCGCGGCGCCGTTGTGCCGCAGGAGGGACACGAGAAAGATGTCCAGCGCAAGACAGGCGTAAAACGACCATTTCCGGCTGCGCGGCGTATCGAGCGCAAGCTGCAAAAGGAGATATGTACCCCACAGCAGCGCGAGCGTGAACGGGAAGTCCTTAAGAACGTTCGTCCAGCTGAGCACCTGATTCGGCATCAGCTCGAAGAAGCATCCGAGAAAGGCGAGCAGCGGCAGCGGCATGCCGCGGTCGTACCCCATCATGAGGAACGCGCACAGCACGAGCGAGAAGAGCAGCAGCTGCACCGCCGTGAGCGCGGCGGGATGCGGAAAGACCGTCAGAACAGCTCGCATGAGCAGTGTGTCCAGAACAGGGTGATCGTCGCTCAGCGGGAGCTCACCCATCGCCTGACGGTATTGATAAACGGCGTCGAGCGGAAATCCGCCCGGCCATTCGACCCAGAGCACAAAGACCTGACAGAGAAGCAGCGCGATAAGAAGAATGCACAGCGCCTTCTTCCGGCTTCCCGGCTTCGGCAGCGTCCGAGAGCGGGCAGAGAGCCATTCCAGCGCGAACAGCATCAGCCAGATAACGGGGATAAACCAGAGAATGCCGCTCAAAACATAAAAGAGTCCCGGCAGAGAGAAATGCATCCGGGTATTGCCATTAAGAAAGAAGCGCTGCGCGAAGCTCGCAAGCGAGGCGTAAACGGCGATTATCCCAATGGCGGCACGGGAGCCCTTTGTGCGGTACTTTTCCATACAGCCGCTCTTCCGGTTGAAGCACCAGACGGAAGCGACCGTCAGCAGCAGGAGAAAGCCCTGCGTCAGATGCGTCGGCTGGATGCGCTCGCTCGTGAAAAAGAGAAAGGCATAGTTTGTGGCGAAGAGGGCGGCCCGGAGGACATTATTTCGCTTTTTCATTGTCGGTCGTCTGTGCGGCGTGGTACATGCCGGAGAGGATCGTCATCTGCAGCTCAAAATTCTGCCGGTGCATCTTGCCCTGCGTATCGAGGATCAGACCGCATATGAAGCTCTGCAGAGAGAACAGCGCCATAAAGCATGCCGCCACGAACGTCGGGAGCCGCGGTACGAGCCCGGTGTGCAGATACTCCGTCAGCACCGGGCACAGAAAGAGCAGCGCCGCGACCATTAGTATCCCGGCGATGATGCTGAAAAACGGCAGGGGCCGGTAGTCCTTATAAAGCCGCGCAATCGTCCGCAAAACCTTGAAGCCGTCCGAAAAAGTGTTCAGCTTGGACTCGCTCCCCGCCGGACGGTCCCGGTATCCGACCGGGATCGACGTGAGCGCAAAGTTTTTGTCCAGCGCGTGGATCGTCATTTCCGTTTCGATCTCAAAGCCCTTGGAAAGGATCGGGAAGCTCTTGACGAACAGAGGACTGAACGCGCGGTATCCGGTCATGATATCCGTCACATGACCGCCGAAAAAGCGGTTGACCAGCTTTCGCACGAGGACGTTCCCGCTGTTGTGGAACGGGCGCTTGTTCTCTGTGAAATATGTGGAGGAAAGGCGGTCACCGATCACCATGTCGTAGCCGTCGCGCAGTATGCCATCCGCCATGGCACGGGCGTCCTCCGCCGGGTAAGTGTCATCTCCGTCGATCATCAGATAGCACTCCGCATCGATCTCGCGGAACATCGTCCGGATCACGTTGCCCTTACCCTGCCGCCGCTCGTAGCGCACGACGGCGCCGGCGGCGCGGGCGATCTCGTCCGTTCCGTCGGTGGAGTTGTTGTCGTAAACATAGATCGCGGCTTCCGGCAGCGCCGCGCGGTAGTCCTTTACCACCTTGGCGATGGTGGCACTTTCGTTGTAGCACGGTATCAGAACGGCGATTTTATCCATGTTCGTCCTCCTTTTCCGGCGTTATGTCCGGGATCTCGTTTGCGGGACGGCTCTGCGGCGCATCGTTCCAATGCGGTTTTACTGCGACGGTGATATAGAGCAGCGCCAGTACGCTCACCTGCACAAAGTAAACGTACCGGAAGCTCTGGTGATAGAGCACCAGCATGGAGCCTGCGGCGTTTGCCAGCATGGGCAGCGCCGCCCACCAGAGACGGCCCATGCGGTTTTTGCTCCAGAAGAGCAGCAGCACCCAGAATGCGATCAGGTACGCGCCGGTACGCCAGAGAAGCATATCCGCCGCGCTGTTGATCGGAGTATTTGCCGCGGAATAGTACGCTTTCGCGGGCACAGTGGTTTTTATATACGAACCGTCGTCCAGCCGGTCCAGACGGCTCGTATCCAGCGGGAGCGTGTTTTCGGGAAATGGGGAAACAAAGCTGAAGGATCTTGCGTTGAAGCTGTCGGGCGGCTGAACGACGTCCCAGAGAATGTCCGTGCCGTCCAGACGGTCCTTGATGACTACGTCCGGGTATTTCCGCAGTGCCTCCAGATAGACCGTAAAGGCGTCTCGGGCGGTGATATCAGAGATCTTATACGGCTTGGAGCCTGCCGGACGGCCCCAGTAATAGGGATCATGTCCCACAAAGCGAGAGTAATATTCGCCCCAGTCCTCCAGCGGCAGCGCCTTTTCCAAGATCTGCTCGCTCTCCTCCGAGAGCGGGAGCTCCTTGTTGATGCAGGAGCCTGCGGCGCACATCATGGTCGTATATGGGGACATGCCGTTCGGCACAACGCCAAGCGCCGTGAATACCGGCCCCTTATACACCGCGAGAAGCACCACAGCGGTCAGCGCCGAGACGGCGGGTCTCCATTTTAGAGCGGCATGGTTTTTCAGTGTCAGAACGATGCACAGTACTGCAACGGCCAGACCCGGCACAACGCCGTTGTGCCGCAGCGTGCAGATGAGAAAAATATCTACAGTCAGACACACATAAAACCCGAACTTCCTGCTCTGCGGCTTTTTCATCGCCAGCAGCGCAAGCAGATAAAGCCCCCATAAAAGCGCGAGCGTGAACGGAAAATCCTTGAGTACGTTCGACGCCGAGAGCGCCTGATTCGGCAGAAGCTCGATCACCGCGCCGAAAAATGTCAGTCGCCGGAGGGAAATGCCGCTGTCGTACCCGATCATCAAAATGGCTGTCAGCAGCCATGTGAAAAGGAGCATCTGCACGGCAGTGATCGCACCGGCCTGCGGAATGACGGTCAAAATGAGCTTTTCCAGCAGCGTGTGCATCACCGGATGCCAGTCGTTGATGCCGTAAAGCCCCGTCGCCTGCGAAAGCTGGTCGATGGCGTCCGCCGGGAAGCCGCCCGGCCACAGGATCCACAAAACGGCCAGCTGACACACGGCCAGTACGGAAAAGAGCGTCCACCACGCGCGGCGGCGGCTTCCCGGCTTCGGCAGCGTGCGGGGGCGGGCGGAGAGCCATTCCAGCGCGAACAGCATCAGCCGGATAACGGGGATGAACCAGAGAATACCGCTTAGCACATAGAAAAGCCCCGGCAGCGAAAAGTGCATCCTCGTGTTGCCGTCCAGAAAGAAGCGCTGCGCGAAGCTCGCAAGCGAGGCGTAAACGGCGATTATCCCAATGGCGGCACGGGAGCCCTTTGTGCGGTACTTTTCCATACAGCCGCTCTTCCGGTTGAAGCACCAGACGGAAGCGACCGTCAGCAGCAGGAGAAAGCCCTGCGTCAGATGCGTTGGCTGGATGCGATCGCTCGTGAAAAAGAGAAACACAAAGTTTCCCATGAGAAGAAAGGCGAGCACTTTCTGCCGCTCTGTCCAGCCGCGTTTTTCCATGGGGCGGGCGAGAAACAGCAGCGCGAGCTGCGCAAAGTAGAACACAACGCACCACGCGCCGAGCGTATAGAGCAGCTTTTCCCAGAGTGCGTACATGTGCGAGCCTTCCAGCGGGAAGCGCACATGCGGCAGGAACGTGTTCCAGCCCGCGCCGACGAGCAGCGCGGCGAGCAGCGCCGCGGCGATCCGGCTTTGGAGCGGGAACGGCTTTCCCACGGCGTATTTGCTCTTCAAAAAGCATGCCAGCACGCCCATGACCACAAAATAGCAGAAGATAAACACCCGCTGCATCGCGGTCTCCAGTGTTTGGAGGTTGACCAGAAAGGTGAGATAAAGCGCAGAAAACAGAATGAAGATGAGACTCGGAAAACTCCGTTTGAAGAAAGAAAAAGAAGAGTTTTTCATCAGCATTGGAAGTACTCCCGCATATGATCTGTCATGATTTTCCAGTCCCAAGGCTTGATTTGAGAGAGGTTCTCCCTCGACAGCTGCTCAAAGAGCTCTGGTGAGTCGAGTAACGCTTTCAGCGTATCTACCATACACTCAACAGAGCGCTCTTTTAGAATAAAATGTTTTTGCTTATCTCCGAAAAGCTCCGGAACAAGACCGACATCCGTACTAACTACTGGAACGCCGCAGGCCATGGCTTCCAACACCGGGTTTGGCGTCCCCTCGCAGGAAGATGCGCAGACATATACATCGATCCCGTTATAAAAACCAGGCATTTCATCGTGCGGGATCATGCGGTTCAGGCGATCTGACGTAATGAGCTCAACGTTGTATCCGGCTTCCTGCAAAGCGGAGACTGCCGGGCGGAGGATCGTGTTGATCCCCTTGAGATCGCCGACGACCCACTGGCTGTTACCTGCCCAGCCGATGCGGATGGTTCGGTTTTGCAGGTTTTCCGACTGAAAACGCTCCAGACCGGCGGGGACAAAAAGAGAGGTGTCCACGCCGTCAGAAATAACCGCGGAGGGCTTCATAAGAATCCGGTCGTCGCTATTGTATACGTCCAGCAGCTTCCGGCTGGAAACGCAGTATTTGGTGACAAGGCTGTCCGGCGAGGAAAACAGATCCGGCGTATAGTGATAGTCCGTCTCCGATTCAGAAAGCATCAAATGATCGTATACGGCTACAGAGATTGTTTTTCCTTCGACATACTTTCTGTAAAAATCCCCGGAAGTCATACCAAGCCGACGGATATAGTTCTGTGTAAAATCGCGGTAGTAATAGGACGCCAGCGGACGCCACAGAAAATGAAGCATCTGGCAGTCGTCTGCAAGCATGAGAAGCTGCCCGAGATTATTAAAATCTGAAAGATAAAGCGTTTTGAAGTCAAACGAATCGCTCAGATTTTTGACGATCTGTGCGGCGATGTTGTCCAGCGCCCAACCGCGGCGGTCAACGATCAATGCAATTTTTCTGCGCTGGGAAGATGACCTTCCTGCGGAGGGCTCCAGCTTCAATTCGGATATCCGCTGCTCGACCCAGTTATCCACCATCGGATTCCAGACGGAGAAGCCGTGCTTCTTTTCAAAATATTCAGCAGATTCTTTCAGATAGTTGCGGGAAAAACGCTGCTTTTCATAGTGAATATCCGAGTGGTTTTCCGGCTTTGGGTGGTCGTGGATCACGCAGGCAAAGCCGCACGCACCGACTTTCATCCCGCTTTGATAGAGCCGGAGAGAAAATTCCGTATCTTCAAACCCGACGAACATACCTTCGTCAAATCCGCCTTGCGCAAAGAAGGACTTTTTTTGTATGACCCCTGCGCACCCGGAGAGGAAGGTGCATAAGAAAGGAGCATATTCTTTGCCCATTTCGATATCGGGAACGATGACGGCGGAACCGCCTCCTGCGCTGACACCGTTCAGATTCTCTATATACAGGTTGCCACCATACAGGCTGCATCCCTTTTTCCCTTCGTCACGAATTGGCATTGTCAAAAAATGACAGCCAAGCGCCCAAAGGTCTTTCTGAATTTTATCCAGCGGGTCGGCGACGAAATAAAGGTCGTTGTCCATGGAAAGAATCCAGTCGGTGCGCACCTCACGGAACAGCCGGTTTCTTCCACCGGCCACGCCGTAGTTTTTGTCAAACTCCACCATGCGGCAGGCATACGGCATGATCTTCATAGCCGCGCGGAGCATTTCTTTTTCCTCCGCGTGGGAACCGTTGTCGCCGATAAGGAACTCTCCGCGAAAATCTGGTAAGTGTTCCCGGACGGATTCCATCAGACGAATGGTGAGAGAGGAGCGATTCATGGAAAGAACGGCGATCGTCAGATCGCTGCCTCGTTCTCCGATGTTCTGCAGATTCGGAGAACGATAATTGCCGAGACCGATCATTTTATGCTCTTTCGCATAGAAGTATTTCAGCTCTTCCACGTGGAAGCCGTTTGTTGTATTTGCGGGGAAATCCATGCTTCTACTCCTTATCTCCGAAAGATTTTTTTCAGAAAATCCATGATGACGCGGATCGGCTTTGTGATTTTCCAGCAGGTGGAGTTTTCATACCGACTACACTCGCTGCGATAGTATTCCAGCTCGGCATTATCATGGCCATTATGTACAGAACCGTAGCAATACAAAGCTTCCGTTTCCCTGTTGGCAAGCTCCAGCATCATCTGCAGCCGTTCGTTTTCGATTTTCAGCCGATCATATTCCGGCAAAAGATCGCTCTGCTGAAGGCAGCGCGCCTCCAACTGCGCATTCTTTTCGCGAAGCTCTTTCAGTTCTTCAATGGCCTTTTCTGCGTCGGTAAGAGCAGCCATCCGTGTGCGAAGATCATGGTAGAGGGACAAGTCGGTATCCTCGAGCTTGACGAAGGTTTCTCTCGGATATATAGCAGACGAGGGAGCCGCCGCGTTCGGATTCCCGCTCCACAGACCAATATAATAATTGCAGTTCCAGTAATTCATAAGTCGCTGCTGCTTAAGAAGGGCGGTATTGTCCGAATGTCGATACTGGAACATTTCCAGCATGGTATCCGGTGCGGCGTGATCTTCCGGCAGCGTGGCGTCTTCCAAAGGGATCGTAACAAAACCGTCAGCGGCAAAGCCGAGATAATAATGCGAGGCTTTGCCGAGATGCTTTTCCGAGAGCTCTTTGAAATCGTAGAAATGATATTTGTGCTTGTGGAAAGGGTTGTCCACAGGAGCGTTTTCATAATAGTAAAAATCGTTGGGACAGGAGAGAAGAATGGTTCCGCCCGGTTTTAAAACCCGACGGAGTTCGGCGAGGAACGTTTCCGGATTCTCCAAATGCTCAATGGTTTCAAACGAAGCGATAACGTCAAAGCTATAGTCCGGGAACGGCAGTGTTTCAGCATTGCAGCACATGTATTCCAGACCGTCATTTTTAAACATGGCGGCGGCGTTTTTGACCGTCGGCGTGTCAATGTCTACGCCGCAAACAGACTTTGCCCCCCAAAGACTCATCAGGTAGCTGCCGTAGCCTTCGCCGCAGGCGACGTCTAACACTCTTTTTCCGGCTACATACGGCTTGACCATAAGATAACGGGAAAGATGGATCGTAGCCTCGGTGGCGTTATAGAGGGTTTCCTTTCCAAAATCCAAGCGTTCAATCATTTTTATTTATCTCTCCGTGAAAGTATTTATTTCTTTGACGAGGATGCGCAGATAATCGTTCATGTCTCGCGCGCAGAAATCGCCGGAAGTTTCGTCCAGCATCTCCCTTACGCCGCCGACGTCGTTGGCGATGACCGGCACGCCGAGCGTTTTGGCCTCGTCGATCGTGACGGGCGTGCCCTCATACTCCGAAAAGAGCACGAGCGCATTGCACCGCGCGAGCAGGGGACACGGGTTTTCCATATATCCGGTCAGCGCCACGCACGGGCCGAGACCGAGCGCGTCGCGCCGCCGCCGGATATCCTCGAACAGCGGCCCGCTGCCGGCAAAGTACCAGCGGAACGCGAAGCCGCGCTTTTTCAGCTCCGCGGCGATATCGAGAAGCCGGTCATAGCGCTTTTCGCGCTCGAGCCGCCCGATGGTGATGAGATTGCAGACGCTCTCGTCCACCGGCACCGTGAGCGGCGCTTTGGCGCGCTCGCGTATCTCGCCGCGGAACACCGGGTTCGGCACGGCGAGCGTCTTGTCCGCAAACTGCGGATATACGGCGAGAAACTTCTCGCGCAGCGTCCTGTTGAGACAGACGATCGCGTCGAACCGGCGATAGAGCGCGGCGTCGTTTTTCGTAACGGCGCGCGTCCATTCGTTCAGCTCCCGCCAGGCGGCGTAGTCCGTGTGGATCCACTGGATCTTTCCCGGATGGCGGCAGCGGGAGACAAATTCCCGCATTTTGGAGGCCTCGCTCACGACGAAGATCGTGTCGAAGGTCTCAAACGCCGCGGCCATGTTCCGCCGCAGCAGCGCTTTCGGCAGCACGGATTCGAGCCCGATGTGCGCGAGCACCGCGTAGGCGAGCCGGAGAAGCTTTCCGGCGAGGGATACGTCCCCGTCGCGCAGCACCTGCCGCGTCGGGCGCGAGAGCAGCCGCAGTCCCCCTCCGTCGGGGATCTCAAGCAGCCGGAACTCCTGTCGGAGCGCGGCGTCCCGGCACGGCTCAGCGGAATAGAGCCATACCTCCGCTACGCCGGACACGGCGCGCGCCTGCGCGAGCGCCGCGGCGCGGGCACCGCTCGCGTAGTTTATATCGTCGAATACATAGAGAGACTTTTTCGTGTCGTTTTCCAATAGCGCTTCCAGTGTGTCCCGGGATGCTTCGGCGGCAGGACGTTTCGCGTTCCGGCGCATCGTCTCCGCCGCGCCGCCGGTGAGAAAGGCGCGGAGGCTTTCGGCGATCTCTTCATCGGAAAAGCCGCAGAGGACGCCGTTTTTGCCGTCTTCGATCTGTTCGAGCGCGCCGGAGGTGCGCGTTGCGATCACCGGCACGCCGAGCGCCTTTGCCTCCGTGATGACCATCGACCACGATTCATGGTCGGAGAGGACGCACACGGCGTCGGCGCGGCGCATCACGCCGTAGGGGTTGTCGAGCGGGCCGGTCAGCGTGAAATAGTCTTCAAGCCCCGCATCCCGCACCGCAAGCCGGAGCTTTTCCACGAGCGGGGCGTTGGCAAGCGAGCCGATGTTCACCCAGCGAAAGCGCAGCCCCTCGGAAAAGAGCCGCTGCATCGCCGCGACCTGCCGCAGATGGTTTTTCTCCTCACGCACGTTTGCGACCGTCACGAGCAGCGGCAGACCGTCCTCCGGCAGAGAGACGGGCAGTGGTTCCTCACTCATGGCGATGATCTTCTCGCTGTCCACGCGGTTCGGAAGGACGGCCGAGCGGGAGGCGAGCTGCGGATATTTTTTCACCGCCCCCTCCATCGAGTGCCGGGAGGCGAAGAGAAAGCCGTCGAACTGCGCTTCAAAGCGCAGGATGTCCGGGTGGAGAAAGGCGGCCTTGTCCATGTCTGCGTGGATCCAGACATATTTGCGCCGTGCCGCGGCATAGCGCGCGCAGAGCGCGCTCGAAAACCACTCGCCGTAGGAAATGGCGGCGTCGTAGTATTGGTTTTGCAGATAGCGGACGGCGCCGCGGCGGAACGGCTGTGTGCCGGTGAGCTTCCGCTCAAGCTTGAAGACGGCCTTTTTCACGAACGCGGTCTTTTTTTCGTTTTCGGCCACGTTGATGACGTGCACCCAGTCCGGGATCTCCGGAATGAGGGAGAGACTGCCCGGCAGGTCGATCATATCAAAGATGAGAAGATCGACGTCGAAGCGCGCGCTGTCCATCGTGCGCAGGAGATTCACGAGCGCCGTTTCCGCGCCGCCCCTGAAGAACTGGTTGATGATAAAAAGGACGCGCTTTTTCTTCGGTGCGGCGGTACTCATGCGCGCATATACTCCCCGCACACGGCGTCCGCGTCGCCGAGCATGCGCATATGGCCGTGCTCGAGCCATAGAGCCTTTTTGCAGATCTTCTGTACCTGCTCGATCGAGTGGGAGACGAAAACGACCGTTGCGCCGGAGGCGATCATCTCCTGCATGCGCGCGAAGCTCTTCTCCTGAAATTTATAGTCGCCGACGGCGAGGATCTCGTCGATGATGAGAATGTCCGGCACGTTCATCGTCGCAATGGCAAAGCCGAGACGCGCCACCATGCCGGAGGAATAGTTCTTCACGGCGGTGTCCACAAAGTCCTGCAATTCGGCAAACTCGATGATCTCGTCGAACCGCTCGGACATATACGCGCGGCTGTAGCCGAGGATCGCGCCGTTGAGATAGATGTTCTCGCGCGCGGAAAGGTTGGCGTCAAAGCCCGCGCCCAGCTCGATGAGGGGAGCGATGCTCCCGTAGGTCTCCACCGTGCCCTTGGTCGGCTTCAATATGCCGGAGACGATTTTCAAAAGCGTGCTCTTGCCGGAGCCGTTCAGCCCGACGATGCCGAGAGAATCGCCCTTTTCAAGCGTGAACGATATGTCCCGCAGCGCCCAGAACTCCTGAAAATGGAGCTCCCGGCGCACGGCCTTGATGAAATATTCCTTGATGCTGTCGATCTTCTCCGAGCTGAGATTGAACATCATCGAAACATCGTTGACTTTAATAACGCTGCCCATGGCGCACCTCCGCTCAGACATACAGGACGAACTTGTCCTGCTTTTTATAAAATACGAAAAGCCCCAGCGCGAGCATCAAAAGCCCCAGACACAGGCAGAGAAGGTTTTCCTTCAGACTGGGGAACACGCCGTAGAGCACGATGGAGCGCATGTAGGAAACAAGATGGTACATCGGGTTGATCTGCATGAGCTTCATCACGGCGTCCGGCAGGATCTCCACGGGGTAGAAGATGGGCGTGAAGTATGTCCACGCGAGAATGAACACGCTGTAGAAATGCGCGATATCGCGGAAAAACACCGTGACCGCCGAGAGCAGAATGCCGAGCCCGACGGAGAAGAGGAACGTATGGAAAATGGGGATCGGGAGCAGCAGGAGCGTCGCGTGGAACGGCGCGTCGGTAATGAGCATCACGATGAACATCGCAATGAGCGAAAACCCGAGATTCACAAGCCCCGAAAGCACATTCGAGAGCGGGAAAAGGTACTTCGGGATATAGACCTTTTTGATGAGGGAGGCGTTGGATATGATCGAGTTGAGCGCGGTCGTCGTCGATTCCGAATTGAACGCAAAGATGAGCGAGCCCGAAAGATAATAGATCGGGAAATTCGGGATATTCTGTTTGAAGAGCGTGGAAAAGACGATCGTGATGACGACCATCATCAGCAGCGGGTTGAGCACCGTCCACACGAGCCCCAGCGCGGAATGGCGGTAGCGCACCTTGATGTCGCGCACCACAAGCTCGCGCAGCAGCGGCGTGAACCGGCGAAAGCCCTCCATTTTTTCTTTTACGTAGCCTTTGTTGAATGCCATGATCCGGTGTTCCTCACTTTTTCGTATCGCGGCTCTGCAGCTTCCACTGCAGCCGCTTTACCGAGCGCATCATGCTGCGCGGAACGCACGCCATGATGAGCGGTTTGACAAGATAGATGTAATCCGAAGCCGGGGAGCCCATCGCGCGCAGTCCGCGCGCGCGGACGCGAACCTCATACATGCGGGTCCTGGCATTGTGACGGAGATAGGCTTCCTGCGGTTCGTACACCGAGTAAAGCACTTCCTGCAAATTTTCCCCGATCACGCCGTTGGCGGCAAGCCGCATGACGAGATCATAATCCTCCGTGCGGCGCGTTTCGGGGGAGGTGCTGTAGCCGTTCACGCTCTCGAGCACGGCGCGGCGGAAGAGCATCGTCGGGTGGAAGAAGGGGTTCTTCTGCGCGATGATGTGCTTCGTGATCTTCTGCGGAAACTGCCGCGTGCTCCATACGCCGGTATCGTCGAAAACGCGCACGCCGCACGCGGCGTAGGGCGCGCCGGACGAGAGCAGAAAGTCCATCGTCCGCTCGATCCGGTCGGAGTCGGAAACATCGTCGGCGTCCTGCCGGGCGATGTATGCGCCCTGCGCGCGCGCAAGGCACTCGTTGAGCGAAGCGCCGAGACCGAGATTGGTTTTGTTCTGGAAGATCGTGACGCGCGTATCCTGCGCGGCAATGCGCTGCATGACGCGCCATGTATCGTCCGTGGAGGCGTCGTCGCAGAGGATGAGCTCCAGATCGCGGTACGTCTGCGCCAGAACGGACGCCGCCGCCTTTTCGAGCGTGGGGGCGCCGTTATATACGCTCATGAGAACGGAAACGAGTCCGGCATCGCAGTTGGGCATTTTTCCCCTCCTCCGGGTTAGTATAAACGTATCAGAGGCATAAAAACCCTTTATAAAGGTAACACTTTTGCGCGATGATAGCAAGCAGTATGTTTTTCCTGTACGGAAAAACCGCCGGAAAGAGTCATTTTCCCGGTTGACAAGCGGATATTTCGTGATAGAATGTATAAGATTTTTGGGCTATGACGAAGCAAGCCGCGCTGATACGGTCTACAGAGAG
>OIZA01000801.1_pt1 | contig 13530 bp, 9 predicted proteins | sample 1588381 | NCBI WGS metagenome assembly OIZA01 (sample SAMN03283277) | human gut metagenome | biome: human-associated habitat; material: feces | host: Homo sapiens | place: Peru | collected 2012 | reverse complement strand
TCACGAGCGCTCCGTCGTTGTAAAATGCGCCGGCTCCGATCTTACGGACTCCCGCCGCCGACACCGATCTCAGCTGTGCCTCACCGGAGAACGCAAACCTGCCGATCGACTCCACGCTCGCGGGCAGAACGACCGATACGAGCGGCATGAACCTGAACGCGTTGTCGCCGATCGCCGTGATGCCGTCGCTCACCGAAAGCGAGGTCGCCGCGCGGCGATACTCGTACCACGGGGCGTCGCTTGCCTCTGCAAAATCGGGCATTGCGCCGCTGCCGGACAGCGTAAGCACGCCTGCTGCGGTGTCGATCGACCACGTGATATCGCTGCCGTCGATTGCGCCGGAATATATTCCGTGGCGCATGATCGGGTAGCCGTTCCAAAGGCCGCCGCTGCCGAATCCCTCGGCGGAAGCCTTAACGATCACGGTAAACGAGGGAGCGCATCCGTCAAACACGCCGTCGCCGAACGTTTCGGGCGCATCTCCGCCGAAACTTGCACGCGCAAGCGAGCTGCTGTCGGTGAACGCGTTATCTCCGACAAACGCAAGGGTTTGCGGAAGCTCTGCCGAGCCGAGCGACGAGCAACCGTAAAACGCAGCTCTGCCGATCGACGTGACTGTGCCGAAATCCACCTCGGTGAGCGACGAGCAGCCGTAGAACGCGCCCTCGCCGACCGCAGTCACGTCCGCAAAGGACACCTTTTTCAGATTAACGCAATCGCGGAACGCACCCGCGAGGATCCCGACAATCCCCGACGGGACAGCGTACTCTGCTCCGCCGGCGTTCGAAGGATAGCGCACGACGGCAGAATCCGCCGTGTCGATCACGGCTGCGCCGGAGTTCTGATAACGTCCGCCCGCGCACGTGATCCGCGCAAGCGCAGGGCAGCTCTCAAACACGCCCTCGCCGATCGAGGTAAGGGATGCCGGAAGCGATGCACTCGCAAGCGCCGTGCACTCGGCAAACGCAAAGTCGCCGAGCGACAAGGCTCCGTCCGGCACCTGCACGCTCGCAAGCGCAGAGCAACCGGAAAATGCGTAGCTGCCGATGCTCTCCGCACCGGAAAGGTCAGCCTCCCTCAGCGCGGAAAGTCCCGCAAATGCATAGCTGCCGACCGTTTTGACGCCGGACAGCTTCAGCGAGCCGATCTCGCTCGCAAACTTGCGCCACGGCGCAAACTCGGACTGCGTACAGTCCGGGATACTGTCGCCCGTAACGGTGAGAGTTCCGCCGGAAAGCTCCCACGAAATGCCGTCCCACGTGCCGCGTATCGCGCACACGGGGAGCGAGACACTCACGAGCACAAGCGCCGCCGAAACTATAATCGCAAGATAACGCTTAAAGATTTTTTTCATTATTATACCGTGCCTTTTTGATTCAGTTGTCCGCGTACTCCGGACTAATCATGCGCATGAGCGCGAGTACGTCCGACATCGTAAATTTTCCGTCGCCGTTGACGTCGCAGGAGATGCCGTTCGTTCTGTCATCGACCTTGGCGTATTTTTCGAGTATACGCTGCGTATCGCCGAAATCGAGGATGCCGTTTTGGTTGTAGTCGAAATCGGGTGAGGCATACGCAACGGAAACGGCGCCGTCTTTCACCGTGATCGTGCCGTCGATCCGCGCGGCGGTCACGCCGGAATCGCGGAGGTAGACCGTGATCGCATGATCGCCGTCGGTAAGCGATACGGCATCGGACACGGCTCCGCCCGATATCTGCCCGTCGATCACATATGTGGGATAAGCGGTGGAATATGCTCCGCCGACACGCACCGCAAGGCGGATCTCGCCGGACTCCGGCACCTGAGTGAGCCGTGCAAGCTCATCCGCGACGGCGGCGCCGTTTGAGGATGACGCATTGTCTCTGTAAAATGGAAGCGTGCGCGACGCGGCGTATGAATCGCTCACAAGTGCGCTTTGGCGCAGGTTTGTGATCCCGTATGACGAGCTTTTGTTTGAATAGAACACTGCCGCAATTCCCGAAAGCTCGGTCGGCAGCAGCGCGAAATACCGCTCGAGGACGTATGCGGACAGCTCCTCCGACGGGACACCGTCGGCATCGACAACCGCCGCCTTGCCCGCCCACGGGAACGACGCACTCTCAATGATGACCGGCAGATCGCCCGCGACGGCGCGCATCTCCGCTGCACTAAGGACGGTGGAGCGAACAGGATCGTAGTACAGTCCGCGGCAATCGAGCGCGGACGCGGCGTCGCACGCCGTTTTCTTATTATATGTATGGGCAAGCGCTACGCCGAGCACATCGACGTACTTTTCTCCGGGGAAAAATTTTTCAGCCGCCGGCACCGTCGTATGGATATCGGCAAAGGTGAACACCATCTTCGCCGACGGCGCATATCTGCGCGCAAGCTCGGCTACATGGCGGTACGCCGAGATAAAGCTGGCGCTGAGCGTATTCGTTTCGCGCCACGTGTTGACAGCCGGGCAGAACGAGATCATGACGCGCCCCTCGATTCTGCACGCATCGCGCAGATTTTTCGCGAGGTACGAGTCGTACTCGCCGCTTGCGACCGCGCGCAGCTTCCGCTCCGTTCCGTCGCACTCGAGACTGACGAGAACGGTCACGTCCTTTGCCGAGGACGGCAGAAGGTACGAGAGATCGCTCACGGTCACAATGCCAAACGGGACCGACAGCTTGTACGCGGACGCGCCGCGCTCGCTCGGATCGTCGCTGCCGCAGAATATGCCGTCCGCATCAGACTGCGTTACATACATCAGCGTCGGCGAAAAATCGAGGCTGTCGCGCAGTGCACACAGTCCGGCGTAATCGTCCGCGTCATATTCGCCGGCATTGCAAAGCTCCTCTGCAATGCGGCAAGCATCCGCATAGTAAGCGTGCGCCGTGATATAGTCGTCTCTTTTTTCGTATTTCATCGCCGCAGAGACGGCGGCGTCAAGCTCACTCCTGCCGTCGGTCGCGGCAAACGAAGCCGACTGCGGCACGAGGAGCACTGCTGCGGCAAATAACGCTGCCGCGCGTTTAATACTTCTTCTCACGGCTTCAGATATCCCAACCCGCGACTATCTTCAGAACGACGATCGCGTCATTTACGCCGATCGAGCCGTTGCCGTCCGAATCTGCGAGGTCGTCGCGCATTACTATGCCGCTCCATCCCGCAACGCGCTTCAGAATGAGTATTGCGTCTCCGACGGTAACTCTGCCGTCGCCGTCCGCGTCGCCACGAAGCGTGCTCGGAGACGTTGAGAATATCTGTGTGCTCACATATTTTCCCGAGGGATCGGGCGACTTTGATATGTAGAGATCGACCTTTCCGCTGTGGATATTGCTGTGTCTGAAACCGTAGATATACCCGTCGCCGCCGTTGTAGGTGTAGACGGTCTCAAGTGCGTTGCCCGAGGTATCAAGCGACATCACGGCTGTGCTCGAATTGAAGTAGAGCTTACTTCCGACGGCAGTAAGGGTCGAGTAATTGTCAGTGTAAACGTTCTGGCTGCCCCACACGTTCCACCTCGTGCTGTATGTATAGAACAGCTGGCCCGGAACGGAGATATCCTCCGTCTTGTAGATACCTTCCTCCCCGAAATAGTATACACTGTCGCCGATCCGGTTGAATGCGGATGTGATTTTTCTTATATATGAGGGATCGTATTTTCCGTCCGTGCAGGTGTAAGGCGACACCCAGCCGTAATGTTTGTATGAGGTCATCATAAGCGTATCGCTCAGAAGAAAATGGTCATGAGGCACTTTTCCGACGACACCGTTGACGGGGTCATCCCACGTAAGGTCGGCGTGATACCATTTGCCGTCAAGCTTCACGAGATTCCACACATGGTTCATCTCGCTGCTCGACGCCCATGACACTCCGATCCCGACGGCGTTCAGAAGCATGGTGTACGCATACGTGTACGCCTGGCATACGCCTACACCGAGCGTAATAAAATCATACAGCGTGCGGTGCTCGTATGTCGTGTCGTAATCGAAGTTCTCAATTATATAATCGTGCAGATAAACGGCGCGCTCGAGATCATCCGATCCCTCGGGTATGCCGCTCACAACACCGGTGACCCAGTCCGAGATCGCTCTCTTCATCTGCTCGGCTTCAGCCACGGACACCGTATATCTCGGAACGATAGCCGTGACCATTTTGTCACCGTCCGTATAGTATGAATATGCATTCGAGAGATACGAAAACTGCGGATTTTCGTTGTAGAATGCGCTCATCATCAGCGTCATGTCTTCGTAGCTTATCTTCGTGTCAAGGTTGTATCTGTCTCCGTAAGCCTCGACCACCGCAGCAAGTCCGTTGATATTAGCGCGGAGAGCCGCAAATTTCGGATCCTCGGTCTCTCCGTCGGCAAAGACCTGAAGTCCGAATACCGACACGAGCATCGAAAAAGCGAGGAGCATCGAAAGAAGCTTCTTCTTCATCATTTTTAATACCGTACCTTTCGTTTGTATTTGATCTTCGGCGCATATACGCACATCACTACATAATAGTATTATAATACATCCGCCGTGCAAGGTCAACCGCCGCACGCGATTTTTACCCCAATGTAAGATATTTCATGAACCTTTGTGCAGTTTGCACTAAAATGCACGTGGGTAATTTACACATGATTCGGGCAAAAAACAGCGATTTGCTATTGCAAAAAGCACAATAGTGTAGTATAATGGTAGACAGATAGCCAAAAAAACACTGTAATCGGTGAAAAAATATAACAATACATACAAAAGGAGCGATACTCATGGCTGAATTCAACACCAAAGCAATTAGAAATATTTGCCTGCTCGGGCACGGCGGCAGCGGTAAGACTTCTCTTGCCGAGGCTATGCTGTTCTGTGCAGGTGCAACTGACAGAATGGGAAAGATCGGAGATCGCAACACGGTATGTGATTTTGATCCCGAGGAGACGAAGCGCGGCTTTTCGCTCTCCCTCTCCGTTGCAAGCTTCCAGTGGAAAAGCGTAAAGATCAACGTCATCGACACCCCCGGCTTTCTCGATTTCGAGGGTGAGGTAAAGAGCGGGCTTCGCGCCGCAGACGCCGCAGTCATCACAGTTGACGGCAAGGCGGGACTTGAAGTCGGAACAGAGCTTGCATGGAACAACGCCGTTGAGGCGGGGATCCCGCGTGCGTTCTTCATCACGAACTATGACGATCCCGAGGCGGGATTCGGGCGCGTGTTCGCACAGCTCAAGGAAAAATTCGGTCCGGCGGTCTGCCCGGTCTGCGTTCCCGTCAAGCGCGACGGCTCATTCAGACTCATAAACCTCGTTGAGATGAAAGCATACTCGTTCATCGAGGGCGGTCACCGCGAGGAAGTAGAGATGGACGAGGAGCTTCTCGGCATCGCTGCGAAATACAAGGACGCACTGAACGAGGCTGTCGCCGAGACAAGCGAGGAAATGCTCGACAAGTACTTCTCCGGCGAGGAGATCACGATCGAGGAGACCGTTCTCGCGATCCACGAAGGCATAATCTCCGGTGCGATCGTGCCGGTATACTGCGGCTCCTCCGAAAAGCTCTGGGGCGTCCGCAGCTTCCTCAACTCCGTCGAGGATTCGTTCCCGCGCTTTACCGCTCGCGGACACGAAACCGCCGAGGACGGCAGTGAGATCGCGATCGACCCCACTGGCGAGTGCGCCGTATACATATTCAAGACCGTATCCGATCAGTTCGGACGCCAGTCGTACTACAAGGTAATGAACGGTGAGCTTCACGCCGACACAGTGCTGAAGAACAGCCGCGGCGGAACCGAAAAGATCGCAAAGCTCGCCTGCCCGTTCGGAAAGAAGCAGAATGAAGCGCCGGTACTGCACACGGGCGACATCGGCGTTATCTCAAAGCTCTCGTCCGCAGCGACCGGCGACACGCTCAGCGTCTCCGGAAACGTCGAGTACAGCCGCATAAAATTCCACGAATCGTATATGTGCCGTGCGATAGCGGTTGACGGCAAGGGCGATGAGGATAAGGTCACGAGCGGTATCTTCAAGCTCATCGAGGAGGATCCGACGTACAGATACGAAAACGACTCCGAAACGAAGCAGATGCTCATTTACGGAGCAGGTGATATGCACCTTGACGTGCTTGTTGCAAGGCTGAAGAACAGATACGGTGTATCCGTCAAGCTCTGCGAGCCGAAGCTCGCGTACCGCGAGACGATCAAGAAGTCCGTGCAGGTCGAGGGCAAGCACAAGAAACAGTCCGGCGGCTCCGGGCAGTACGGTCATGTCAAGATCACGTTCTCGCCCGGCGAGGCAGACGGTCTTACATTCACGCAGAGCGTCGTCGGCGGAAACGTGCCGAAGGGCTACTACCCCGCAGTTGAAAAGGGACTGCTTGAGGCTATGCAGAAGGGCGTCCTTGCCGGATATCCCGTAGTAAACCTCGCGGCAGACCTGTACGACGGATCGTACCACCCCGTCGATTCAAACGAGATCTCGTTCAAGCTCGCGGCAAAGCTCGCATACAAAGAGGGATTGCCGAAGGCAAATCCCGTCCTGCTTGAGCCGGTCGGCGACCTGTTCGTCAGCGTGCCGAACAATCTTGTCGGCGACGTCATCGGCGACCTCAACAAGAGACGCGGACAGGTGCTCGGCATGAATCCGGACGAAAAGCGCTCCGAGTACACGGTGATCGAAGCCGAGGCGCCGAAGGCGGAGATGAGCGATTACGTGATCGCGCTTCGCGCAATGTCGCAGGGACGCGGCAGCTTCACATTCAAGGTCAAGCGTTACGACGAAGTCCCCGCAGCCATCGCTCAGAAGATAATCGACGCGGCAGCAAAAGAGGAATAAGATAACATAAAGGGAGAGAAACAAAGTTAATAATTTCTCAAAACAGCTCCCGAGACACGCATATATGATTATTTGGTTTGAACATTTTTAGATTTTACATACGATCATAAGGAGTATATCACTATGAAAAAGAGCAAGTTTCCCGAGATTATTACTGAAAATGATGTCGAAAGCATATGGACTACGCTTTCAAAGTGGGTCGAAAAACGGAAAAAGAGCTGTCTCGCCTCGCGTTTAGCGCTGTGGATCGGAACGATTCTGTTTTTCGCCACTGCATACATACTGCTTTTCTCCCTGCTTTATATCCAAGCCGATATGTCAAACCCTGAGGATATTAAATTCTTCTCTGTGTTCAGCTTCCTGTATCCTATATTGGAATTTGTAAAAACGAAGGTATTTACGTTTCTCTCGCTTCCGTGGTATGCAATAGTCGGCATATGTGTTGTCGGCACATATTTGATCTCGCTTCTGATTGCAGTGATCGCAAAAATTCTCGTCGGGATCTTCATGAAGCCTTGCAGTACGCCTCTGCCTAACGGCAGTAATACGGAAAAGGCAAGGGCTCTCGCACACAGGACAGAAAACCTGACGGGCCTTTACCCGTCAAGGGTCTTCAATACCATCGGTTATCCGCAGGGCAGCGAAGTACCGTCAGTGCCCAACGAATATTCATTTGCATTATGCGGTTCGATCCTGTTTACTCTTGCCTCTGCCGCTACACTGATCTATGCTATTTCCGTAGTAGACACCGGTGTTCCTTTCAGTGCAATGATCATCGGCTTTGTGATTTGCGCGGCGCTCTACTGGCTTGTCTCGTGGCTGCTGTCCATTCTGAACTCGAAGCTGTTAGCAAGTATAGCCGGCAGCGGCAGATCCATCGGAATTCATAATCACTCGATCTCCGAGCGGGTCGATGCCTACTGGCTCGCCAATGACGAAGAGGAAAAAGAACGCCGCAAAGAAGCAGAGGAGAAAGCTCTGCTGGATGCTCAGCGAGAGAAAGAAAAGAAGGAAGCGGATGAGGAAAAGGGCAGACAGTTATCCCGCAAAGGTCTTGCAGCGGAAGGAGACGGAGATTACGACGAAGCCGAACGCTGCTTCCGCGCGTCGGCAGAGCTTGGAAATCCGGACGGCGCATACAACTACGCCAGATATTGTTTGCGCAACGGGGATCGCAGCGGAGCGATTCGTTATCTGAAAAAAGCAATGGAGTGGCCGGGATACAACACCGAAGAATCACGACAGATTCTCGAAGGTCTGAAAAACGGTGCCAATATTGATCTGCACCTTGATTGAACACGGTATCGGATATCATAATTCGGCAGCGTAAAAAACATAACATAAAAACACCGAAAAAAGCCTTGTTTCAGCTGATTTCGGTGTTTTTTATTGTTTTGCCATCCCGGTCGGCTATACTTCGTTATCGGTTTGATGCCTTTGCCCGCAAACGAAATATATCTCCCTTTTCGGCAGCCGATTATTTGCCGAGGACGGTGATCTTGAAGTTAAAGCTTCCGTCTGAATTTGCAGTTTCGGTGCACTTCACCTTGATGAAGCTTCCCGCGTAACTTGAATCCGGATTCATTGTCTCACCATCGGACTCTTTGCAGAAACTGCCTGTCACATCGCAGAACGATATGCTTGCACCAGTTGGAGCGCGGAAATCCTTCGGCATATGAAGCATAATGACATCACCGTTATTGATTTCTGCGGTATCCGGTATTTTGACAACCCCGAGTGCAGGCATCGTTGTATCGACGACCATAGGATCCTTAGGATTTGAGAGTGTGTAATTGGACTCAAAAATCGCGTTGTTCTCAACGTACATAGGTCCGTCAGAGGTGAATCTTACCGAACTTGAAGTATGTGGACTGCATATTTTGGTTATCGTCGCCGTAGATCTCTGCGCACAGAGCATGATTGGTGCCGAGAACGCCGATAGCAGAGTTTCTGAATCTGCGCTGCAGCCAGTACCATGCGTCATTGATGCCGGTGACGCCCGGCGCTCTCCATGCAAAATTGAAGTTTCTGATGACGCAATACTCAAGTCCGTGCTTCAGCGGATCGGAAAGATAGAAAAACGCATTGCAGTTCTCGTATGCCTTCTGCTCGGACGTACAATATGCCTCGTCAAGCTTTGCAGGGTTACAGCCGTATGTGTTGATAAACGTGATAGAACCCGCGATAGTACAGCTGTTACCCTCGATCGTCAGGTGCTTTCGAGTAACGCCGGTTTTCGCTGCAACATTGTATGAAACAAATGAAACGGGCGCGTCAAGGGAATAGATCTTTTTCTCTTCAAACGCCAGTGTATCACCGTCGCTGAGCGCGTCGATCGCAGCCTGGATCGCTTTGGTATCTGTACGGGTCGTGCCGTCCTCGGCAGTATAGTAGTCCTTTACGTATTTTATAGCCATTATGTTTTACCTTTCTTTTTGAATTTTTATTTTTTGGCTATACGTCGACGTATTTGTCGGCTCCGCCTTTATCGCAGATGCCGATGTTGTTGTCCGGACACAGCGGGAATTGCTCCCGCGAACAATTGTTTGAATATATTGTATCACAAAAACATTTTGTTTGTCAACCCCCTCAAAATTCGAGGCATATTCACCAATATTTGTATGAAAAACACGTCATATTCTGTTGACATAACAAATTATGTATTATATAATAAAAGTACGGAAACAGTTTGGACAAGAGATCGTTTGCCCTCGGAATACTACATTACTACATTTGAGAAAGGAAATCATCATGAAGGTTATGAAAAAGATCACAGCACTTGTACTTACGCTTGTAATAGCGGCGAGCACTGCCGTTTCGGCTGCGGCGAATGTCACGGTCTCAAGCGGTGAAGAATATCGCGATATTCAGAGAGTCATCATTGAAAGCCGATTCGGGAATGAGATTCCCAATGACAAGCTTGAGACGATAGAAAATATCCTTGACAATAAGTCTGACAACGGTGTTTCCGCGAACGTCCAAAACCTGTATTACGCGCTCAACACATTTTCCATGTGGTACACCGTTTCCTCCGAAAAAAGCATCTACTCCTGTTGGTTTGCGTCTGTCGCTTTTATAACGGACAAGGCAACCGGCAGTCTCTTACAGATGCAGTACACCGGCAGTGCGTTATGGCCGGAATACGGTAACGTGGATTACAGCAAAGCCAGTGTACATTGTCAGTTCGTTTTGCCTGACAGCTTTGATCCCGAAAAGCACAACATTGAGACTGCGGTCATCATGGCTGAGTCAAGCGACAACGAGAACACGGTTTTGTACTCGGTAGGCCGCATGGCTCCCGACCTTTACAGTGCAAAATTCAGCAAAAATCTGCTGAAAAGCACTGCTGAGAGCTTTATCACCAAAGCAAGAAAGAACACCGCAGCCATGATTGCAAATGTTCTTTCGGATTACAGAGAACATCGTTCGATTTTTGAGTGGTTTATTTCCGACGGCAAGCTGTCCGCAGGCAGCCTCGTCAGTTTCTTCAAAAATGACGAGGAGATCGTCAACGGATTAAAAGCAAACTATTCCGAGGAAGAGATCGCCGAGATCTACGAAGCAATCGTTGACATCACAGTTGAGGCAAACAAGCACATTGACGATTGCAAAAACGAAGCGGGCGAGCTGTCCGTCGAGGCTACGTGTGATCTTGTTCGCAGCTGCGTACCTTACGGCGAAAGCGCCATAAACAGCATCATATCGGAGATCGAGAGATGCGGCTCCTCCGACCGACGTTTCGGCGACGTTGACGGCAACGGAAAAGCCAGAGACATAGACGACATTCTTGCATTTGCAAAGATGATACAGGAAACGATGGTCGAAAAAGATCTCCTTGAAAATCAGTCCAAATTCCGTGACGCTATAATATCATCGACAAATGAAACTACTCTCTTCGGTGATCCCGACGGTGACGGAAGGATCTCCGTAAATGACGCGATCCTTATACTCAAAAGAGTAGTAGGATGGGACGTGGAGGTCGATGATCTTGCAGCTGACATGAATCTCGACGGTAATGTCAACGTAGCTGACGCGATCTACGCGCTGAAGCTTTGCGCAGGATGGGACGTCAAGTCTCCCGAGGAAATTTTCGAGGCGAAGGTCAACGAAGTATTCGATCTGAGCCAAGCGGAAAACTAAGCATACATCAGACAAAAGAGCTGACAAATATGTCAGCTCTTTTGTTTTTGGGACGAAAAATATATAAGCTTGACAATTGCGAACATTTGTGATATAATATTTGCGAACATAAGTTCTGATTGAAAAACGGAGGTGATGTACAGAGGGTGAATGGGGATATATCAATACTGATCGATGAGTTCGCGAGAACAATGTCGCTTGAGGGCGCGATGCGCGCTGCGGGATTCTGCGGGCGCGGCATGACACGCGAGGCGATGCGCGCGATCGAGGAGAACGGTGAGGCTGTCAGGGCTGCAATTATTAATTATACGGCAGGCGCAGACACCGATCTCTCGGAGGACGCCGCCCTGCGCTGCCGACGCCGCATAATCCGCGAATACGAGCGGATCGCGTTTTCCGACGACGAAACGGTCAAGATCGCGGACAAGCTGCGGGCGCTCGCCGAATACAGACAGCTGTGCGAGCTCGGAGCGTCTCCGGTTCGGCTGGTGGTGAATTACGACTACGGCGGCGGAGACGACAGGGACGATGGCTGAAGAGCGGTTTGCGCTGTTCAACGAATGCTTCAGGGAAGCGAATGCTACGAGGGCGAGATACCGCGTGCTTTGCGGCGGTGCCGGCTCGGGCAAGAGCTTCAACGTTGCGCAGGACTACATACTGAAGCTGTCCGACAAGCGCTTTTGCGGCGCAAATCTCATGGTCGTGCGGAAGACCGAGGCTTCGGGCAGGAACAGCGCTTTTGCCGAGCTTTGCGGTGCGGTATCGCGCATATTCGGAGATGATGCGGACAAATATTTTCGCATACGGCGTGAGCCGATGGAGCTTGAATCGACCGTTACCGGGTCAAGCGTGATCTTTCGCGGAATGAAGGATGCCGCACAGCGTGAGCGTGTGAAGTCGGTGTCCTTCAGTCGGGGGAAGCTCACCTGGATCTGGTGTGAGGAGGCGACGGAGCTGGAGAGTGAGGATCTCGATATCCTTGACGACAGACTGCGCGGCGAACTCGCCTCTTTCGGCGGCGAGCTTTATTATCAGATCACGCTGACGTTCAATCCCGTAAGTGCGTCGCACTGGATCCGCCGGAGATTTTTCGATGCGCCGCCCGATCCGGACATATTTCTCCACCGATCGTCCTTCACGGACAACCGCTTTATCGATCCCGGCTACGCGGTGAGGATGAAGCGGCGCGAGACATACGATCCCGAGGGCTATCGGGTATACGCGCTCGGCAAATGGGGCAGCGACGGCGAGGGGCTGATCCTCCCGCGATACACGGTCGGAAATTTCGCAGAGGTCGCGTGCGACAGAGTTTGTCTCGCGCAGGATTTCGGCTACAATCACGCGGATTGCATACTCCGCGTCGGTATGCGCGACGGAGAATTGTATGTGATGCGGGAGCTGTACCGGCGTGAGCTTGACACGGCGGAGCTTATAAATCTCGCAAACGAGGCTGGATTCTCGCACCGGGAGCTGATGTACTGCGACTCGGCGGAGCCGGATCGCATCAAGACATGGCGGCGCGCCGGATTTGCCGCCGTTCCCGTGAAGAAGGGCGCCGGATCGGTCGCATCGCAGATCGACTTTCTGAAGTCGCATCCGCTGAATATCGACTCATCGTGTACGAATCTCCTGCGCGAGCTTGCATCCTTCCGTTGGCTGCGCGATCCCGGCAGCGGAAGATTCACCGATGTATCTGCGCCGTCGGCGGACGACGCGATCGCGGCGCTGCGCTACTCGACCGAGCATTTTCGGGTACGCGGCGGTGTTCTGGACAAGGCGAGTCTCGGTCTGTGACGCTCACGCTCTTGCGCGTAGTCGTGATCCGGCAACCCGCCGCGCGAGGTCGCGTGCGTGACCGGGAGCTGCAATGCGCAAGGCTCGTTTTCCCTGCAAAAATACGAATATTTTATTTTTTTGCGAATTTATCAGAACAAATGTTCACTTCGCGCCGTTCGGCGCTGAATATCGTCACGAAAGTGACAGAAAGGCATGGTATGAATGGAGAAAAAAGAACTGAAAGAACGGCTTGATGTGTTCCGGCACGCCGAGCTTCCGCGGCTCAGGTGTCTCGGCGCGTATTACGCCGGGCAGCACGCGATCCTTGAGGAATCAAAGGATCCGGGAAAGCCGGACAACAGGCTCGTGTGCAATTTCTGCCGATCGATCACAGACAGCACGGTCGGCTACTTCATGGGCATTCCGGTGAGCTACGATGCGACGGACGAGGAGACGCTCGCCGAGGCACTGCGCGTATCCGGCAGGTCTGACGAGCCGTTTCTCAACAGCGCGATCGCACGCGATCTGTCCGTTTACGGCTCGGCATCGGAGATCATATGGTGTGCCGACGACGGCGGGATCCGGGTATCGGCGCTCTCTCCGGAGAACACGTTCCCCGTATTCTCCGACGACGTGGACCGCTCGCTTCTGGCGGCGGTGCGATTCTACATGAAGTCGGACGGCAAGCTATCCGTCCACTGCATCGACAACGATGCGGTATACGAATTTGAGGAGACGTCCGGCGGACTTGCGCCCGTATCGGAGACGGAGCATTATTTCGGTGCGGTTCCGGTGAATTTCTACTCGAACAACCGGGACGGCACCGGCGATTTCG
>OIZA01000800.1_pt1 | contig 13545 bp, 11 predicted proteins | sample 1588381 | NCBI WGS metagenome assembly OIZA01 (sample SAMN03283277) | human gut metagenome | biome: human-associated habitat; material: feces | host: Homo sapiens | place: Peru | collected 2012 | reverse complement strand
AACTGCCCCGGAGCAGGGGATTCGTCGTTACTCCTGCGGATGAACAACGACTTTGATGGAGTCCTCGCTCATCTGCTTAAGGATTGCTTCCTCCATACCGCTCAGCGGGTAAGTATGGGTTATGAGTTTCTTGATCTCCAGCCTGCCGGAATTGATAAGGTTCACCGCTCTCTGATGTGTGTCCGGGTTTATCAGCGAGCCTGAGATGGTAAGCTCCTTCTTGAAAACGTCATATAGCGGCAGGCTATAGGTTGCGCCGGGGGAGGGGACGCTGAAGAGCAGTACCCTCGCGCCCCGCCCGGCGATCTGAACGGCCTGCTCGGTCGCCAGCGTTTGGCCGACACATTCGATAACAACATCCGCTCCGTCGCTGCCGGTGTACTCCTTTATCTTCTCGCACAGATCCTCGACCCTGGAGTTGATGGCGTAGTCCGCGCCGAGAGACAGGGCAAACTCCTTACGCGCGTCGTCCGCCGCGCACATGATGACGGTAGAGGCGCCCTTGAGCTTTGCCATCTGCATCATCAGGAAGCCGATGGCGCCCGTGCCGATGACCGCGACGGTCTGACCCGGCTTGATATCCGCAAGATCGATGCCGTGAACAACGCACGCCAGAGGCTCTGCCATGGCCGCGACATCGAAGTCAACGTCATCGTTCAGCTTGAAGCACTGCGTCTCCGGGCATCTGGAATACTGGGCAAAGCCGCCGTTTACGTTTACACCCAGTGCGAACAGATTCTCACAGTTCTGCTTCCTGCCCATCCTGTCGGTCTCCGCGGAGGACGACCATCCCGCCCGCCTGATCGACGGCGCAGGGCTGTTGACCGAGGACGAGCAGCTCGCCCTGAGCGAGCGGCTCGACACGATCAGCATTGATCTGAACTTTGACGTTGCCATCGTCACTGTCTCCTCGCTCGACGGCAAAACCGCCACCGAATATGCCGACGACTTCTATGACTACAACGGCTACGGCATGGACGGCAACGACGGCATTCTGCTGCTCGTCTGCGTCGGCGACGAGGGGCGGCAATACGCCTATACCACCACCGGCTGCGGCGAATGGGTCTTTAGCGACCGTGCCATGGACGCCCTCGACGACGCCTTCCTGCCCTCGCTGCGGGCACTGGATTATAACGCTGCCTTCTGGAGCTTTGCCGACACCTGCAACAACATCGTCTATGACGTGCTCTACTCGGAGGACGGCACCTACGATCCCTCGGATTACACTGACGGCAGCACGGAGTCCTTCCTGCCCGGTCTCGGCTGGGCGCTGCTTGCGGTGGTCATCGGCATCGTGCTGTCCTTCCTCGTGATGTCCGGCTACAAGGGTGCGCTCAAGACCGTCCGCTCGCAGGCTGCGGCCAACAGCTACATCCGCCGCGACAGCATGCAGCTGACGACCGACCGGGATATCTTCCTCTACCGCACCGTGACGTCCACCCCGAAGGCAAACGACCGCGACAGCAACAGCTCCTCGCACACCGGCTCCTCGGGCACCTCCCACGGCGGCCGCAGCGGCAGCTTCTGATCCCCCACCCGCAACCGCACCAACTTGATGCGGTTGCGGGTCATCTCTCTGCGCCAGCAATGCTCTGCATGTACGGCTTCTCTAATGGAGCGGCCTCATTGGAGCCACGAGAAGACCCACAGATACCAACCTTGCAGCAAAATCACCAAATACAGGAAAACCCGCGCAGAGCATCGGCCACCCCGATGCTCTGCGCGGATTGTGTATTTTGTTGGTCGCTCTAAGTCGTGAAAAAAGCGATGCACCGAAGCTTCTGCTTTAAAGTAGCCATCGTCGCCTCCTGATGCTTCGCGTACTCTTTCAGTGTGTTAAAAGAAGATTACCGGGAAGGCAGCTCCCGATAAGAAAACATCGTGAGGAAAGAGAGAACGGTATAGCTTCGGCTGTACCGTTTTCTCATTTTTCCATTGATGCCGTGACTTTTGACATTTCCAAGACTCCGATACCCTTGTAGTAAATGTCGATCTCCTGCGTCCGATTCTTGCCCTTCGGGTCGCTGGCCGCATGGACGATGATTTTCTCCACGAACTCATGGAGGATGCAGGGCGTGAGCTCCGGGATATCCGTGTACCTCTCCACAACGGAGAGAAAACGATCAACATCCGACGATTTGCTTTCCTCCAGCTCCACTTCTTTCCGAAGGGAACTCGCCAGCACCTTGAGATCCTGTTCTTCCTTCTCATAGTCCGCAGAGAGCTTCTGAAAGCGTTCATCGGAGAGCTTGCCCGAAATGTTGTCCTCATAGAGCCGCTTGAAGATAGCATCCAGCTCTGTGATCCGCTTTTCGGAATCGGCAAGCTGCCGTTTCCGCTTTGCAAGATCCCGGTCGCGCTGCCGCAGGTCACTGTCCATGACCAGCCTCACAAACTCGTCCTTACTGCGGGAGGCGAAGGAAACGATCTCCCGCAGGTTTTCCAGAATCAATTCCTCCAAGATCACCGTGCGGATGGAATGGGTCTGACCGCAGAAGTCACGGCTCTTTCGGTAGCCGGCGCACAGGTAGTATTCCTGCTCGCGCCGGAAGTTGGTGGCTCTGCATTGATACATGACAGATCCGCAGTCCGCGCAGAACATCATGCCGGAGAACATCCCCATTTCTCCCATTTTTGTAGGACGACGGCGCGTCTGCCTTGCTGCTCTCGCGGCATCTGCGATTGCCTCCGTCCAGATCGGGTCATGGGTGTTCTCAAAGATCATCCACTCACTTTCCGGATTATGGATGACCTTTTTGCTCTTGTAGGACTTCTTCCTCGTCTTGAAATTGACCGTGTGCCCCAGGTACTCCCGCCAGCGGTCCATGATATCCGCTACGGTGGAGGCATCCCATGCGTAAGGCAAGCCCCGCTTGATATTGCTTGCTTTCCGGCCCCTGCTGGCATAATAGGCGGCCGGGGTCAATATCCTTCGCTCTGTCAGCTTCCTTGCAATCTGGGACGGTCCGAAACCGTCCATCACATATAGGCCGATCTCATAGACCACCGCTGCGGCGTCCTCGTCCCTGACCCACAGCTTTTTGTTGTCAGGAGACTTCATGTAGCCATAGGGCGGCAGGGTCGTCAGATGCTCGCCGGCGTTGCCCTTGACCTTCATCACGGCACGGATCTTCTTGCTGGTGTCTTTCGCATACCACTCATTGATGATGTTCCGAAAAGGAGTGAACTCATTATCACCCTGGGTGCTGTCCACGCCATCGTTGACAGCAATAAAGTGAATGTCATGCTCTGGGAACATGATCTCGGTATACATGCCCACTTGCAGATAATCACGGCCCAGGCGTGACATATCCTTGATAATGACCCGCTTGACAAGGCCGGCTTCGATATCCGCAATCATTTGCTGGAAGCCAGGGCGGTTGAACGTTGTACCCGAAATGCCGTCATCAATATAAAAGCGATAGTTTTTGTAGCCGTGGTCAAGTGCGTAGCGTTGAAGGATCTTTTTCTGAGACGAGATTTGTCAAGGTAATCCTCTACCATAAAGGGCAATTCAATGAAAGCACTGCAAATAGGACTCCGCTAATCTGTCTTTTTATTGCCTACGTTGCTTTTCTGTGTAGAGCTGATACAACCCCATGCGGGATTTTACTCCTGCCTTCTCATAGATAGATGCAATATATCGCTGACAGGTTCGACGGGACAGAAACAAACTGTCAGCGATTTCCTGAATGCTTTCCTCTGAATGAATCAGTTTGTCGAACACCTCGACTTCCCGGGGTGTAAGGGACAGCGTTTCCGACAGAATACGGAAAGCTTCATGGGGATCCAGGGGGGCAGGAATGTCCGTGGGGACTGTCGGCATCCATGCCGTGTAGAGAAAGAGCACCACGCTGATTGCTACAAACAGAGCCAAAGTCAAAATGATAGCCAGCATACTGCTGTTGTCAGAAACCAGCAACGCAACAGAGACATTGGTAAGCAAAGCGGCACTCACATTATTCATTGCACGTCCCATGCCGGCCCAGAGCGCCGGTAACTGCGTGCGGCCAGCAAAATCCAGAAAGCTGGTAGTGAAAAATACGAAAAAAAAGCCGGCTGAGAGGTAAAATACAATTAACCCGATCAAAAACGAGCTGCCCATTTTGAGCACCACCACACAGATAACGGACATTAACAAGACACAGTACATGATTAACGTCATATATTTCCGATCCCGGATGTCGTAAAGAAAACCGGCAGCCAGTCCGCTTACAGCCAGCAGAAGCCGCGGCCACTGACCGATGCTGGTACCGGTCACGTGATGCATGGTAACTGCATTATCCAGTGTGCTGAAAATACACGCCATCAGGATTACAAGCAGCGCCAAAAGCCCTCCGGCGGTTGTGATTTTTTGATTTGTCTTCCCGCTTTCCTTTTTTGTGGAGCGCAGGTGTTCCTCCGCTTCGGCGGTTTCCCGGCAGCAAAGCTTCTCGGCTTTCAGCAATAGTGCCAGCGTTGCAAGGGAGAAGATGGAAAGAATGGCGGATTCTTCGGCTTGCTGCTTCACAAGATTGTTGTTCAGGAGCTGCAGAAAAATTCCCAATGCGTAGGAAACGCCAACCATGCGCGCCAAGTAATCACGATCTGCTGCCAGATAAAAAAACAGGCAGTGAATTGCACTTCCCAACAGCCCTAGAAAAAGAAACAAAGCCATTCCAGCGAGCATAGTGGGCAAATAGGAAATATGCTTTTGAATTAAAAAAATGCATACAGTCGCTGCAAAGGTAAGGAAAGTAAGTACAGCAATTTGTCCTCTCTTCTTCATGGCGCGATAAAGCAGCGGATACAGAAATGAACCGACAGCGCTTACGCCCAATGCGTAGTTTTGAGCGATCACAGTTCTTTCTTCTCCTGCGGTAAGAGAGAGCATGTTCACATACATGTACTCGGTTCCAAGGAACAGAAAGGTGAAAATACCTAGCAGCAGAATAGCGTAAATGGATTTTTGCTTTGTGAAGACTTTTTTCAACGTCATGTGCCCGGCTCCCCCTCTCTCCTGCATTGGCATAATTATAAATTATTATATCATAGTCCACCCGATTTTTCAACAATTCCGAGAGGATTCCTACTCCCGGAGTTTCCCAAGCATACCAAAGTACCGCAGCAACAAAAAGTAGCTGCGGTACGCCGGGAAGGGATCGTTCCAGTGGAAAGCAACCGCTCAGTAGGTGATGTTATGGGCGTAAAAATAGATCAGCAGGCCACCCAATCCGGCGCCGGATATTATGCTTGCCCATGTCCAAAACAAAGACAACAGAAGCCCAAGAAGAACAAATATGCAAAACACTACAATCAAAGAGTCCCTCTGAAAGAGAGTGATTAATTTGACGAATACGATCACTTCCCCGGCTATCGTGACGAGAACTCCCAATAGGGCGAGAACGAAAAAGTATACTCCTGCCAGTTGGAGAATGGCAATCAGAATATTCCATCCAAGTCCTATCCCTGCGATCAGGCTGCCTGTCTTAATGAGACTATCACGCGAAGCGCTGAACACTCCCCCAAAATAGCAGGCGATCAAACTATCTCCGGCAATACTAAGTATGCTCGCAATAATGAGAGATTCTGGGCTTATGTAGTATGATGAGAAAATTGCTATGCCGATGATTGCGCTGAGAACCGTCAGAAACCCTCCGATTGAACCAATGAAGTGGTACTGTCTTAACCTTGAATACATATTGTATCTCCTTTCTAATGCTGTGTCCGTGACAAGCCGGTCCGTTTTTATGATATTCTGTAGCCTGATGGGTCATTTGTCTGTAGACCTTTCGCCGTTAATTCTCAGAAAAGCTGTGCGATGAATAGCACGCTTTGGCGCCAAATTGAAATAAAGCGTGGCGCATCTGTGCCATTTGGGGAAAGCGAGGTCTGGGCTGCAAAAAAGGATCGTAAAGCGAAAACTGAACGTGAAATTTTACAGATCCGCAGGCTTAAAGGCGGCGTCCTGTGCTTTCTGCGTAAGAGTACATTTACGAGCATCAAGTAAAATGACAGAGGCAGTTTCTTTGCAATCTTCAACGGTTCCGCTCTTACGACACTGATTGCCTTTTCCCTGGGGGTGCGTAAGAAAACAAATTGGCGCAAAAGCGACCTACACAAATCTGGAAAAAACAATATGATGTTATATAAATAATGGGGATTGTACTGTGATTTGGCCTGAGGGCTGTTCGAAATCATAACCAGACTGCGACAGGATGGGAAAGGGCGGATGAGGGAATGAGAATAAGAAAAGTGGCTGCGCTTCTGATTGTAATATGTATTCTAGCCGGATGCGCATCGACAGACAGCTCCCTTCGGAACTCTTGCACAGAAATCTCCGGGAAGTTTCCGGAACAGTCGCAGGAGAACCCGCCAACAAGCAGATTGCTGAGGGACTATTGTACAGAGGGTCAAAGAGAACTTCTGGATCAATCACAAGAGAATCTGCCGACAGAATTGGTCTTTCATGATTGGACGGAGACAACGACAAGTTACAAAACGACGGATGGGGAAATCATCTCAGGAATACTGCAAGCGTTAAGGGCAACAACGGTCGTATCTAAGTCTTCCATCCGTTCTACAGACCGCCGAATCCTGGAATTTGTGATAGAAGAGGGGGATACCTGCAGCTTTGAGTTTGATGGAGATAAGTTTCAGGGAGCGGATAATGAGTGTTATGTTCTTTCCGGGGATAACGGGCTTTGGAAGCTGGTGTGGGCGATCCGTGAGAAGGATCCGGAATATCAAAAGCTGATACGATGAGCTGTATTTTTTGAGATTGCCTCGAAAAATGTGGATTGGCACAGGTGCGCCATGCTGTTTTTGGTAAATTGGCACCAAAGCGGCCTGCACAAATCTCTCCGGAAACGATATAGTGAAAGTGTCACAAGCTCAGGAATAGCGTTGGTCAGCCTTTAACGATTTTTTATTTTAGGAGGAAAACAATCATGAAGCAATGCGACAATGGCCATTTTTATGATGAAAAAAGATTCGACAGCTGTCCCTACTGCCAGGAGGGTGCCGGAGTTGGAAAGACGGTGGCGGCCAGTTCGGTGGGAAAAACCGTGGCAGCCGTTCCGGGCGGTGTCGCACCGGAAGCGGATAGAGGCAAGACGGTAGGCATCATCAAAAAGAAAATCGGCATTGATCCTGCCGTTGGCTTCTTGGTTTGCATTTCCGGCCCCAATCGCGGCGCGGATTACAAGCTGGTAGCGGGCAGAAATTTCATTGGTCGGGCAGCGGCAATGGATGTAGCTCTGACAGATGACGATACGGTATCCAGAGAAAGCCATGCACTGGTGACCTATGACGCAAAGCACAATAAATTCTCCCTTTCTCCTGGCCAGGGCAGAGGCATCACCTATTGCAATGATGAGCAGGTGGAAATGGTGCGCCCCCTGAATGCCTATGATGTGATCGAAGTAGGCAAGAGCCAGCTTATCTTCCTGCCTTTGTGCGGAGAGAAGTTTCAATGGAATGAGGAGTAAGGAATGAATCGTGTTCTTTCATGGCTAAACCAACCGCTGTTTCCGGACAGCATGATCTGCATCTGGATGGCGACGGTTGTTGGGATTGCACTTCTGTTGGTGCTGGTTCTTGCCTTTGTCCTGATACGGCGGAAAAAGAAACGGGATAATAAAGTGACGGAAGAACCGGTTATGGAGCATTCAAAACCGGTGCCGGAGTTGGAACTCGCCAATCTCCAGGGCATCGGCAGCCGGGAGGAACAACAGGACGCATTCGGCATCTCCCGCATGGACCGTTATGAAGAAGACGGTCTACTCGCTGTGCTGTGTGACGGTATGGGCGGTATGGCGGAAGGTGGCAGGATCGCGGCAGAAACGGTATCGGAACTCGTGGGTATCTTCCCGTGGGCAGATGACAGCGATATCCCTGGCTGGATATCTCAGCGCAGCAACAGGGTCTACCAGCAGTTCCGCGGTCATGGCGGAACCACCCTAGTGGCCGTGCTGCTCAAGGGAAACCGGCTTTCCTTCTGGTGCGTAGGCGACAGTGACCTGTTCCTGCTCAGGGAGGGCAAGCTCTATGGGGTGAACATCCGGCAGGAATATAAGAACGATCTGGTACTGCGAGCATTGGATGGAGCATTCCCCGTAGAGGAGGCGTTTCACGATTCACAGGCAGGCGCACTTTCGGAGTACATGGGCAAAGAAGAAGTGAATTGCGACTATAACCGTATACCTTTTTCCCTCCGACCGGAGGATGTGCTGCTGCTCTGCTCGGACGGAATAAGCGACACTCTGACCTTAAAGCAGATCCGGGAAGCTATGGCTCTCTCTCCACAGGCGTGCTGCGACAAGCTGGAGGAGGAAATTCTACTGACAGGCAAACCGGATCAAGATAATTATACGGCAATCGTATTGAACTATCACGGTAAAGGAGAGAAAGAATAAATGGGAACGAAAAAAGCGACAGGAAAGCAAATTACAGCCATCCTTTTGCTGGTTGTAGGAATGATTTTTTCCGTGTTCGGTGTGTTGGGCCTTGCAAGCGGAGGCGGCATGGATCCCTATGAGGCGCGCAACAGCGTCGTCATGGTGTATTCCTATCTTCAGCTTACCGACGGACAGTCCGCTGGCGCTATGGGCACCGGCTTTGCCATTGGGAAGACTGGCGAACCAGTGGAATATATTGTGACCAACGGCCATGTGGTGGAGTTAGGTTATATGGGGCCAAAGGTGTATCAGGGACAGACAGCTTCGGCGGGCGTGCAGGTATATTTCTCAGCAGCGGAAAACGATTATGTCGCAGCTGAAGTAGTTTATTATTCGCCCTCTGACGAGAAGGATATTGCGATTATCAGACTGCCATCAAAGACGGATAAACGAACTGCAATCGCCATCAAGGATGCAGATGCGGTTGCAATCGGCGACACCGCCTATGCGCTGGGATATCCAGGTGTGGCAAGCAGCAGCCAGCAGTTCAATACTTACGATGAGAACGATATTACACTGACAAAGGGGATTATCAGTAAGCGCACCAAACCGGCATGGAGCAACTACGACGCATTTCAGATGGATGTCTATATCAATCACGGTAATTCCGGCGGCCCGCTGGTTGATGAACGCGGCTTCCTGATTGGAATCAATTCTTCCGGCGCAGTGGATGAGCAGGGCAAGAGCGAGGGCGTGAACTTTGCAATCACCTCCGCTGAATTGATGAAGGTTCTGAACAGCGAAAACATCAAATACACCACAGCGAGCGGCGGACTCTCCGGGATCCCATCTTGGTTTGCCTATGTGTTTCTGCCCATCGGTGTGCTTGCGCTGGTAGGTGGCATCATTCTCCTGGTCATATCGCAGAAAAAGGGACAGAATGTTTCCACATTTGCTGGTGCTGCCGCAAACGCGGGAGCGAACAATGTGTCCGTCAGGGGTGGCCGCGGTTCTGCTGGGAAACGTGCTGTACTGCGTGGGGTGACAGGAAAATATGCGGGTCAGAGTTTTGACCTCTTGAAGGGCAAGGTGGTCATCGGCCGTGATCCGGCAACCTGCAACATTGTGTTTGATAAAAATGCGCCGGGTATCAGCGGACGACATTGTCAGGTGGCCTACGACCAGAATGAAGACTGCTTTATCATTACTGACCTTGGATCTTCTTATGGTACCTTCCTGGGCAATGGTAAAAAGCTGACGGCCAACGTGGCAGAAAAAATGTATGCCGGGGACACCTTCTACCTATGTGATAACGCCAACCGATTCGTATTGAGCAAGGAGTAATCCATTATGTCAGCGTATTGCTTGAAAAAAGGAAAAATCCAGGAAGCACAGGGAGACGACGCTGCCTGCCGGGATCTGACGGCTATCTTCCACCTGACTGCTGACGGAGAAATGACAGAACTCCGCGAGTTTCCGGCATTGTCGGAAGGGGAAGGAATGCTGGTATATGCGGGAGAATTCTACATTGAACCGCTGGAAATACAGATCGAGTTTCTCAAGGCGGCCAATGCTGAAAAATGGCTGGAGGCTTTGATTTTGCGGCACGCCGACCGGGTACGGCAGGTATCGAAGGAACTCTTCGTCATGGCCGAGATCAAGGAGGTGGACACATGAATCCGGAACGTGTTTGTTATGGTTGCTTCATGGAAAAGGAGCCAGGAGTTTCATGCCCGCATTGCGGCTTTAATGAAAACGATGAACAGCCGTATCTTGCGCTGCCGCTCGGAACCATTCTGAATGGAAGGTATCTGGTTGGAAAAGTGCTGGGCATCGGCGGGTTCGGAATTACCTATCTGGGATACGACCTGACGCTGGAAATCAAGGTTGCGATTAAAGAATATATGCCCTCTGCTCTGGCCACACGGCACCCCGACCATTACAGCGTGGTGCTGACCGGACGGGTGGAGAATGATTACCAGTATGGCATGGAGCGTTTTCTGGATGAGGCGAAGATTCTTGCCAAGCTGCAGAGTACGCCCCATATCGTGTCGGTGCAGAATTATTTTAAGGAGAATGGCACGGCTTATTTTGTGATGGAGTACGTAGACGGCATGAGTCTGAAGGCGTACCTGTCTAAGAACGGGGATAAAATCCCATATGACCAGGCAATTGCCATCCTGCAGCCGATCATGGAAGCGTTGGTACAGGTGCATGCGATGAATCTGCTGCACCGGGATATCAGTCCTGATAATATCTATATTACTACCAAAGGTGAAAGCCGCCTGCTGGATTTTGGCGCAGCACGCTTTGCATTAGGAGACGGCAAAAGTGTGTCGGTTATCTTAAAGCACGGCTATGCACCGGAGGAGCAGTATTCCAGCCACGGCAACCAAGGCCCCTGGACAGACGTATATGCTATGGGAGCTACCCTGTACCGCTGCGTTACAGGGCAGCTTCCGCCGGATGCGGTGGAACGCATTCATGGGGATACCCTGAAGACGCCGTCAGAACTAGGAGTCCGCCTCCCTGCTCATGGGGAAAATGCAGTCATGAAAGCACTGGCAGTGAAGACGGAAGACCGCTTTTCTAACATGGAAGCATTCATTGGAGCGCTGAGCGGCCGTGTTTCCGTACAGGATCAGGTGGCGGCCGGTATCAGTCGGCGTACCCAGGCCAACGCTTACGAGCAAAGCGGGTATGGGCAGACCGTCCGTCAGCACCCCGATCCTGTCGCCGGAGGCTCTGTGACGGGAAAGTCTTCCTCTTTTTCCAAACTGCTTTCCTATATGAAAGCCAATCCCATCATCGCGTGGGTTTCCGGAGGAGGCCTGCTGGCAATAATCGCGCTTTGCATTATCCTTCCCATCGCGCTCTCTGGCGGAAAGAAAACAACTCCGACAGGAAATAACGGCGGAACGCCATCCGTAATCAGCCAGCCACCGGCAAGTGTGGAGCCCAGCAATCCCAGCAATCCGGGATCGACCACAGACCCTTCGGTGGAAATGGCAGTGCGTGATCTTGGCGCCCTTAATGCCACGATTGAAATTCCATCAGACTATATGGCATCTGAAAATGGGCTGAACTTTATCAACGAAGATAAAGGGTGTGCCATCATGACAGACTATTTTTGGAATATTGCCGGCCCCATTTACTCTCTCTCCGATGTGGAATCTCAGCGGGAATCGATTGTTGCTCAACTGATGCAGAATCTGGAGGTTTCAGACTATCAAATCCTGACGGCCGGCCCTGACCAAGTGGGAAATTCGGATGCCTATCAGATTTATTTTGAAGGCACTGACAGCGAGGGCGTTTCCATGGAGATGGTCGTCATGGCAGTGGACGGATATTCATTTGGCTGTTATTTCATCATCACTGCCTATCCAAAGGGAGATGAGGCTGCCGCAGCAGAGATTCATTCCATCATCCAATCCTTTTACAGTACCGGAATGCCGGATGTGACCTATAAAATGTACTATGCGGAACACGCCGGTGTGAAGGTCATCATAGACGATTCCCTTGCTCAGGGCGGCGTTGCGGATGTGAAATGTCAAGTGGATGCGTATGGCATAGGAACCGTCCATGAGATGTTCCTATACCCGACGCAGGAAGATAGTGAGGCCGCGCTGGGGCAGGGGTACTGTGTGGAAATCGGTAAAGCTTCCGAATTCGGACTGAGTACACCGGAGGAAGTGATCGAATTCAACAAGACCTTGAGCGGAACAAATAATGACTCCTACACCTTTTCCTCTGGCGGTGTGGAATGGCTGGCTTATGACTTTACGATGTCCGACAGGAGTTTCAGCTATGCATCTGCTGTGATCGATGGAGAGTGTTACCTTGTGGGCTGCGCATTCAATGATTCCAACAAAGATACGATCGTTACATTATATAATCAGGCAACTGCGTCTCTCCGCGCTTGGACAGAGTAATTCGTAAGGAATTTGGCGGGGGTATATAGAAAAGAAAGAGGTAAAATATGAATTTGGAACATATCTGTTATGGCTGTTTTCAGGAAAAGCCGGACGGAGCCTCAGTCTGCCCCCACTGTGGATTCTGTGCAGAGGAGGAACAGCCATTTCTGGCGCTGCCTATGGGAACTCTGCTGAATGGCCGTTACATGACTGGTAAGGTACTGGGTGTGGGAGGGTTCGGCATTACCTATCTGTGCTATGATTTGACTTTGGAGATCAAAGTTGCAATTAAGGAATATATGCCATCCAGCCTTGCCACCCGACATTCTGATAAGTACAGCGTAGCGCTGACTGGACGAGGGCAGGAGGACTACCAGAACGGCATGGAGCGATTCCTGGATGAGGCGCGGATTCTTGCCAAGCTGCAGAACACGCCGAACATCGTGTCGGTGCAGAACTATTTTAAAGAAAACAATACGGCATATTTCGTGATGGAATATGTCGAAGGCATGAGCCTGAAGGCATATATTGCCTCCCAGGGTGGAAAAATTCCTTATGACCAGGCATTGACTATTTTGCTGCCGGTAATGCACGCACTGACACAGGTACATGCGTTAAACTTAACGCATCGTGATATCAGTCCGGATAATATTTTCATCACGGCCAGAGGAGAGAGCAAGTTGCTGGATTTTGGCGCTGCCCGCTCCTCTGCCGTGGAGAAAAAAAGTATGTCCATTATCCTGAAGCATGGATATGCGCCCGAAGAGCAATACTCCAGCAAGGGAAATCAGGGCCCATGGACGGACGTATATGCGATGGGAGCAACATTGTATCGTTGTGTGACAGGGGAACTGCCGCCGGACTCTATTATGCGGGTTCATAATGATACGTTGAAAAAACCTTCGGAACTGGGAATTAGGCTTCCTTTGTATGTGGAGCAGAGCATTATGAGGGCGCTTGCGGTAAAAGCGGAGGATCGTTTCCGATCCATGGAAGACTTCCTGGACGGACTTTCTGGAAAAAAGCAAGTGGCTTTCCACCGCGCGCGAGCTTTGCCGACCGGTCCTATAGCGAAGAACTCCGGCAAAAAGCCGCAGCTTTGGATCAGACTCCGGCAGAGCCCAACTGGGCTGAGAATTGCGGTTCTGGTACTGTGTGTTGTTGCAGTGGGCCTAGGCATCTGGGGGACTGTAGCGGGGATCAGAACATTGACCGGCGGGGAAACTGAGTCGGGTACAGATAGTTTAGGTTTG
>OIZA01000799.1_pt1 | contig 13666 bp, 10 predicted proteins | sample 1588381 | NCBI WGS metagenome assembly OIZA01 (sample SAMN03283277) | human gut metagenome | biome: human-associated habitat; material: feces | host: Homo sapiens | place: Peru | collected 2012 | reverse complement strand
CGGGTCTGATGGCCTTACCCCCAATGCGGGCTACGGGGATGTTCCACTAACTTCCCATTTAGTTCTTAAAGCTGTGGATGGGTGCGGGGATGCGGCCGCCGCGGTTGACGAAGGCATCACAGGAGAAGGTATTCACGGGCATGATGGGCGCGTAGCCTAACAGGCCGCCAAATTCCACGGTCTCTCCCACACCTTTTCCGATCACGGGGATGATTCTGACTGCGGTGGTCTTCTGGTTCACCATACCGATAGCCATTTCATCCGCAATAATACCGGAGATGGTGGTTGCCTTGGTGTCTCCGGGGATGGCGATCATGTCCAGTCCTACGGAGCAGACACAGGTCATGGCTTCCAGCTTCTCGATGGTGAGGGCTCCGGCATTAACGGCATCGATCATACCCTGATCTTCGCTGACGGGAATAAAGGCACCGCTTAATCCGCCGACATAAGAGGATGCCATAACACCGCCCTTTTTCACCTGATCATTCAGCAGGGCAAGAGCTGCGGTGGTTCCGGGGGCTCCGGCATGTTCCAGGCCGATCTCGCAGAGGATATCGGCTACACTGTCGCCGATGGCCGGTGTGGGTGCCAGCGACAGATCCACAATACCAAAGGGAACATTTAACATCCGGGAAGCTTCCTGTGCTACCAGCTGTCCCACACGGGTTACCTTGAATGCGGTCTTCTTGATGGTCTCGCAGAGGACCTCGAAGTTCTCGCCGCGAACCTTTTCCAGTGCAGTCTTCACAACGCCGGGGCCGCTGACACCGACATTAATGATCTTGTCAGCTTCGGTCACGCCGTGGAAAGCGCCTGCCATGAAAGGATTGTCATCCGGTGCATTGCAGAATACCACCAACTTTGCACAGCCCAAAGAATCGTCTTCCTTCGTGTACTCTGCAGTCTCCTTCACCATCTCTCCCATCAGCTTTACGGCATCCATGTTGATACCGGTCTTGGTGGAACCCAGGTTCACGGAACTGCACACACGCTCTGTGGTGGACAGTGCCAGAGGAATGGAACGGATCAGCAGTTCGTCTGCCGGAGTCATTCCCTTGCTTACCAGTGCGGAATAACCGCCCAGGAAGTTCACACCCACTTCATGTGCCACTTTATCCAGCGTCTTTGCAATGCTGGCAAAATCTTCGATGGTATGACAGGCCGCGCCACCGATCAGTGCGATGGGGGTCACGGAAATTCTCTTATTTACAATGGGAATACCAAATTCTCTGGAAATTTCCTCACCGGTCTTCACCAGATCCTTGGCTGCCTCATAAATTTTATGGTATATCTTCTCATTTAATCTGTCCAGATCAGAATCGATACAGTCTAACAGGCTGATACCCAGCGTGATGGTACGCACGTCCAGATTCTCTTCCTCGATCATTTTGTTGGTCTCTGTTACTTCATATAAATTGATCATTACGGCTCCTATCTGCCCCTTCGGGTCTTATTTATTTCAAAATCGTGGGGCTTATCAGATGCGGTGCATCTTGTCAAAGATCTCTTCCTTCTGGCATTTGATCACTACGCCGATCTCTTCTCCGAGAGCAGCCAGTTCATCTGCCATGTCACCAAAAGGTTTCTGCATCTGGTTGGTGTCGACGATCATCATCATGTTGAAGTATCCCTGTACGATGGTCTGGGAGATATCCAGGATATTGATGCCGTTTTCCGCAAGATAGGTACATACCTTTGCGATAATGCCTACTGTGTCCTTACCAACTACCGTAATAATTGTTCTTTTCATAATCGCCCTCATTTTCCGCATGACATCATGCATTTATTTTTTTCTATTAAACAACACTTTCTGACAATTTGCAACCTTAATTCTGCAAAGTATAAGGCATAAAGTGTGTTAACGCGCCCCCAGCGAATGGTGCTGTCGAGTGCTCACATCCGTTACGCAATATTGATCACCGGAGACACATTGCTCCTGTCCGCCACCATCATCCGGAAATCTTCCGCCCGGTATGGATTCTCTCCCATGGTGATCTCCATGCGGACCGCCTCATAGGCCAGCTCCGGAAGATTGTTCTCCTTACTGAGGTGTCCCAATACGATAGCCTGCAGCTTATCATGTAAAATGCGACAGAGAAGCTTGCCGGAATTCTCATTGGAGAGGTGCCCTCTGTCCCCCAGGATTCTCTGTTTCAGATAATAGGGATACGGACCTACCTGCAGCATTTTCACATCGTGATTGGCTTCCAATAACAGGGCATCCATTCCCTTCAGGCATTCCACGGTGTAATCGTTATAGACTCCCAGGTCCGTACAGATCCCGACTTTTTTATCTCCGTAAGCAATGCGATAGCCCACCGGTTGTGCCGCATCATGGGATATCTTCATGGGATTGACGGTCAGATCCTTGATGGTCAGTTTCACATCTTCCTTCACCTCACGAAACAGGCCCGGATCGATCTTGCCCAGATTCCCCATCTTCTGGATCTCCTCCAGCGTCCCGGGGGTAGCGTAGATCGGCACCTCGTATTTTCTGGCCATGACACCCAGTCCCGCCACATGATCCATATGTTCGTGGGTCACCAGTATTCCATTCAGATCCCGTCCGGTAAGTCCCAGGCTGTTCAGCCCGGCTTCCGCCTTTTTGCCGCTGATTCCCACGTCCACCAGCAGATGCGTGGCCTCTGATCCCACATAAATACAGTTGCCGCTGCTGCCGCTGGCAATACTACATAATCTCATAATTTCTTAATCTCTTTTCTATCTTACTTCTGTCTTACTCGTTATTTTTCTTTTCCGTCTTTGGAATCAGTGCATATTTTTCCAGTAGATCTCGATCACATCTCCCTCGTTCAGCGGTTCCATGAACTGGGCCGGACGTCCGTTTAAGTTCGTCACAATGGATCTGCCTGCGGATGCGGAAGATCCCAGATCAAAGTCAATATAATCAAACACATCCACAAATACATAGGAAGCCTTTCCCTGCATGGTGATGGGGGAATGATTCACGATCACCGTCAGCGGATGCGGTACCTGCGGTGCCGTATTTTGGCTCTGCACCGTCTGTTCTGCAGCTTCCTCCTGTCTGGAGCTCGCCTGCATGTTCACACCGGCTGCCCCATCTTCTGCCGCAGTCTCTGCTGTTCCCTGTGTCATTGCCGCTTCTCCTGCCACAGCCCCCGTTTCCTGCGTCACAAGTGCTGCTCCATAAGCAGACTCTTTTCTATAAGCTGTCTCTTCTGTGGGGTCTGCATCCGGCAGATCCGCATACGTTCCTTCCGGCAGCGGGTTCTTCATATCCCAGCTTACGGTGAAATGCTCATAGACTCTGGTGTCCGGCTGGGCCGCCGTATCATTGACCTTAATATCCGCCCCCAGAGGCACATCCAGAAATTCCGCGATGTCTTTTACGGTATAGGAATTCCGGATCCGGATATCGTCGTTCTGGCCGATCCGGTAGAATTCGTTCTCTCTGTGACCGTTGACCTCCGCAGTCTTCGGCAGACTGATCTGTTTGCCGTTCACATAGACCTGCAGGGCATCTCCCAGTTCGGGAAGCTTCCCCACTTCCAGAACTGCCGGTTCCCCCTCCGTGGAAGGAGTCACCACTACGCGGTCGCCGTTATGTAACTGCGTATACATGTCCGCATCGTTGCCGTTGACCCGGATAACTGCTGTCTCTCCCTGCTCGCCCCGCACCATACGGGTCTTGCCATTGACGGTAAACAACAGGGCTTCCCCTTTTCTGGGGAACAGCTGATCATTTGGGAACTGCATCTGCATGGCGGCATCCGTCACGGATAATTTGCCGTTGTCATAGAGTTTTACCCGCTCTCCGTTGAATTCCACGAAAATAAAGTTATTGCTCTGTACATAATAGCTTAAGCAGATACCGATGGGGGTTACCATCATGGCATCTTTTCTGGCATTTTCCAGTTCGAAGGCAATGGTCTGCATGACCTCCTGTCCACGGATCGCCACACGCTCCTTCACGATGCCCAGCTTCTCCGCCAGCTTCTCCGTATAACCGGGTACCATGCCGCCACCGCCTACCACGAACACGGCGCTGACCGGCTTGTCCCCGTTCAGTTCCTTGATGGTATCGGACACCAGCTGGGTCATACGCTCGATCTCCGGACCCAGCAGTTCCAGTACCTCGCTGGCCTTGATGGTCTGGGGCAGTCCCATGATGTCTTCGTACTCGATGGTCTCCTGGGTCCTGCATTTTCGCTTGATCTGCTCCGCCACTTCGAATTCCACCAGGCAATGCTGTACCAGAATATCCGTCAGACTGTCTCCCGCTACCGGGATCATGCCATAGGCTGTGATGGTTCCTTCCTTGGTAATCGAAATATCGCTGGTACCTGCACCCACATCCACCAGTGCCATATTTAACATCCGGAATTTCTCTGGAATCGCTACCTGAATGGCGGCTATAGGCTCCAGTGTCAGATTCGCCACACGTAACCCCGCAAGCTCCACTGCCTTGTACAGACCGTCCACCACATCATCCGGCAGGAACGTGGCAATCAGATCCACCGCAATGATCTTTGCCTTGTGTCCTTCCAGGTTGCCCATCTGGTAGCCGTTCATGTAATACCGCATGGCCGTATAGCCGACGCAGTAAAACTTCATATCCGTATCAGTGTTGCTGTTCTGGAATTCCTCGTATGCCTTTTCCACGCCCATGGTGCACAGGGAATATACGTCTTCCTGCGTGATCTCCCGGTCGCCCTCAAAGCTGTGCTCCACATAGGTCGTCACTGTCCGGAGCACACGGCCTGCGGCCGCGATACATACTTCCGTAAGTTCTCTGCCCAGATCCGCTTCCAGCTGTTCCTTTACCTGGGAAATGGTCTCGCCCACCTTGCCGATGTCATGGATCTGTCCGTCCAGCATGGCTCTGGTCTCATGCTCCTTGGAGCGCTGTGCCAGCACATGGAATTTTCCGCCGTTTAAGTATCCTACCGTACCTACGATGCTTCTCGTACCGATATCCAGTCCGAATACCAGCTGTCCCTGTTTTTCTTTTACTCCTTCCATGAATATGCCTCCAGTTTCTGTCTGATCTGTCTGTAGCTCTCTTCCAGACTGTCACTGTTATCAATGACAAAATCGCAATGCTTCCGGAATTCTTCTTCCGAAAGCTGTGATGCTATGATCTGCTCTATCTTCTCCGGCGTATAGCCGCGGCTTTCCGAAAGCCTTCTTCTGCGGACATCCTCTCTGGCGTAGATATACCACATTTCATCCACGATGTTATCATACCCGCTCTCGATCAGAAGCGCCGCTTCCACAAAAAACAGTTCCACATCGCCTTTACTCTTCGCTTCTGCCAGCCGGTCCGCCAGATATTTTTTCACAGCGGGATGGACGATGGCATTGACCTGTTCCAATAATGCCGGGTCTGCAAAAATCTTCGCCGCCATGGCCGGCTTGTCGATCTGTCCGTCCGCCCCAAGGATTCCATCTCCCAGCAGTGCCACCAGTGCCCGGTAGCCTTCGGTTCCCGGTTCCTTGACTTTATGTCCGATCTCATCCGCCAGATAGATTTCACATTTGTAATGCTGTCCGATATATTTTAAAATTTCCGTTTTTCCGGCACCCACGCCGCCGGTGATTCCTATAAAACGCATTTATTTCGCCTCATACCAGTTATTGCCCGTGTGCAGGTCGATCTCCAGCGTCACCGCCAGATCTGCCGCCGACTTCATATTTTCCGTCAGGATCTCCCGCACTCTCGCTTCTTCCTCCTGCGCCGTCTCAATCAACAGTTCATCGTGCACCTGCAGAATCAGCCGGGACTTTAACCCTTCTTCCTTCAATGCTTTCCACACCTTGATCATGGCGATCTTAATGATATCCGCCGCGGTTCCCTGAATGGGGGCATTCATGGCCACACGCTCACCGAAGGACCGCTGCATGAAATTGGAGGAAGACAGTTCCGGGATCGGACGTCTTCTGCCGAACATGGTCTCCGTATAGCCCTTTTCCTTCGCATCCGTCACCAGCTTGTCGATGAATTCCTTCACCTTCGGATAGGTGGCAAAATACTGTTCAATGTACTGGGCTGCTTCCTTTTTGCTGATGCTTAAGTCCTGACTCAGGCCAAAGGAACTGATGCCGTAGACAATGCCGAAATTGACCGCCTTGGCGTTGCGGCGCTGCAGATCCGTGACCTCTTCGAAGGGGGTGTGGAATACCTTGGACGCCGTGATCCGGTGGATATCCTCTTCCTGTCTGTAGGCATCGATCAGCTGCTCATCCCCGGACATATGAGCCAGTACCCGCAGTTCGATCTGGGAATAGTCCGCATCCATGAATTCATAGCCGTCCTTCGGAACAAATACCTTGCGGATCTGTCTGCCCAGTTCCATACGCATGGGAATGTTCTGCAAATTCGGTTCCGTGGAACTGATACGCCCCGTAGCGGTAATGGTCTGGTTGAAATTCGTATGGATCCTGCCATCCTCTTCAATAAAAGCAGCCAGTCCGTCCGCATAAGTGGATTTTAACTTCGTCAGTCCTCTGTATTCCAGAATATCTCTTACAATAGGGTAATCCGCCGACAGCTTTTCCAGCACATCCGCTGCGGTGGAATATCCGGTCTTGGTCTTCTTGCCGCCGGGGATCTGCATGGTCTCGAATAACACCTCGCCCAGCTGCTTGGGGGAATTGATGTTGAATTCCGTTCCGGCCTGCTTATGAATGGACTGTTCCAGTTCCTCGATCCGGGCTACCAGCGCATCGCCGTAGGCTTTCAGTTCCTCCCGTTTTACCGCCACGCCTTCTTTCTGCATGTCGTACAGCACCAGAGACAGCGGCATCTCCATCTCCTCCATGAGACGCTTCATGCCTGCTGCCTCCAGCTTGTCCTCCAGAACCTTTTTCCCCTTGCGGGCAATATAGGCTCCGTAGCAGGCATATTCCATGGCCTTCTCTGCCTCCTCCGAAAGCAGTGTCCGGAAATTTCTTTTGCCGAATACTTCCGTTCTTCCGGGAATCAGGATTCCCAGATGTTCTGAAGCAATGGCTTCCATATCATAATCATTTTTCAGAGGATTCAGCAGATACGCTGCGATCAGTACGTCAAAATACTGCTCTGTACTGCTGCGGTCCAGATAGTCATACTGGCGTTTCACATCGAAGGTGGCGATCTGCGTATCCGTACCTGCGGAAAGTTCCTGCAATGCTGTCTGGATCTCCGCGGTATCATCCACAGGCTCCACTGCCTCTGCAAACAGGCTTAACTGTCCTTCCGGTTCCTTTTCATGGGTCAGGGCATAAAATACGGTCTCCTCATCGGATACCGACACTGCCACCCCCAGCAGTTCTTCCTTCTTCGTATTGGCAGCCACCGGCTCTGTGATCAGCCACAGACCGATCTCCGGCTGTTTCTGCGCCTTTTTCAGATATTGTAAAAATGCTTCTTTTTCCTCGATCTGCCGGAAGCTTTCTGCGATCTTGCTGTCATTGGCAGCGGCATCTTTTTCAAATCTTCCCAGCAGATTTTTGAATTCCAGACGTTTGCACAAAGTGTAGGCTTCCGGGGTATAGAAACCCTCCGCCTTCGCCTGTTCATAATCTAACTGCAATTCACAGTCGGTCTTGATGGTCGCCAGCGTCTTGCTCAGATCCGCCAGATCCTTGTGCTCGATCAGGGATTCCCGGATGCTTTTTTTCGAAATCTCTTCCACATGGGCATAAATATTGTCTAAGGAACCATACTCCACCATCAGTGCCTGGGCGGTCTTTTCCCCCACCTTCGGCACACCGGGAATATTGTCGGCGGTATCTCCCATCAATGCTTTCAGTTCGATGAACTGTAACGGTGTCACCTGATAAGCCGCCTGTACATCTGCGGCATAATAATCCTCGATCTCCGTTCTGCCCTGCTTCGTCTTCGGAATCCGGATCTTGATATGATCCGTGGCGATCTGCAGCAGGTCTCTGTCTCCGGAGACCAGGGATACTTCCATTCCGGCCTGCTCCGCTTTCTTCGCAAGTGTCCCTAAAATATCGTCCGCTTCCAGTCCCGCCTGCTCCATGATCGTAATATGCATGGCTTTCAGGACTTCCTTCATGACGGGCACCTGCTCCCGCAGTTCCTCGGGCATAGGCTTTCTCGTTCCCTTGTAGTCCTCGTACATTTTATGGCGGAAGGTCGGGGCATGGACATCAAAAGCCACCGCCAGATACTCCGGCTTTTCCTCCTCCAGAATCTTGAACATAATATTCAAAAAACCATAAATGGCATTCGTATGCAGACCTTCCGCATTGCTTAAGTCCGGCACTCCGTAAAAAGCCCGGTTCAATATGCTGTGTCCGTCGATCAATACCAGTTTCTGACTCATAATCCCTCTATCCTATCCTGTTTTGTCTGTTTTATTACGAGATGATCCAGCCTAAAAATCCCATCAGGAAGATCACCGCCAGCACTTCCAGTGCAGCTCCCGTCTTCAGAAAAGCCCTATGAAATCTCACCTTGCGTTTTGCCTCCGCAAGCCGTATCTCCAGTTCCGTCTGTAAGTCGAAGGCATCACCGTCTTCCAGACGCTGCATACCCTCCGTCACCAGGAACTGGATCACCAGTTCCTCCTTACAGCCCGGACATTCCTTCATATGCTCCCCGAATTCCTCCAGGGTCTGAAAATCCAGTTTCCCCGCAATGAAATCAGGAATATTTTTTTCAAATTCTTTGCAATTCATGCTTCCACCATATCCCAAAACCATTCTACAGGTTGCGTTCCCATATACTCATACACTTCTACTATACAACATCTTGTGGAAAAAGACTAGAAAAATAGTATACAGTTTCCCGAAAAAAAGTCTTGTCAACCTTTTTAAACTATGATAAAATAATTTCTGTTGTGAGTGTTTGAATGCCGGCGTGTCGGAATGGCAGACGAGGCAGACTCAAAATCTGTTGGTGGCAACACCGTATGGGTTCAAGTCCCATTGCCGGCAGTCAGTGCAGAACCGAATTGGTTCTGCGCTTTCTTTTTGCATTTTTATACGTAAATCTCTTTTCCTGCTTTTTCTATTTTTTTACCAATCATCTCCTATGGATTAATTGTTACGAAATTGTTACAATTCATTTGTGCTTAGCTAACACACACGTAACCGAACACCAGGCAACAGGAAAAGGAGGAAGAAAGTATGTGTTTCAAATTCATTAACTGTTCTCAGTGGTTGAATGCATTCTGCGGCTACTTCAATTTTGGCTGCTAATATCGTCTTCGACGAATAGAGCGTCCCGTGGACGCACGAAAAGGCTCTCCCTTCCTGGGATGAGCCTTTTCTTATTTCTGTGCTTTTTCTATGAATTTATACATTTTTACCGGTAGTCATAACGGAGGGTAATGTCATTGCCCTGCACCCGTACCTCGGCGTAACTTCCGGTGACAATGGGCATCATGGGGGCCAGATGTCCCAGATCCACATCCATGATCACGGGAACCCTCTTCTCTCCCGCCACGGCCAGAACCGCCTGGTACTGATCCAGTCCCATCATCTCCTGCCCGAAGCACAAGGGTCTTCCGATCAGGAATCCCTTTACATACTGAAACCAGCCGGATTCCTCCATCTGCCACATGGCTCTGCGGATGGCGAAGACATTCAGGTCACAGGATTCTAAAAACCAGATAATACCGTCCTCTTTATATTTTTCCAGAAATTCCTTCGTCTTATCAAAACGGGTTCCCGGCAGATTCACCAGACAGTCCATGCAGCCGCCCAATAGCCGGCCGGAAAAACGAATCTCCTGTTCCTCACCTGCTGCCTGTCTGCCAAGATAGCTTTTCAACACTCTGGGTTCTGTGGTGTTATATGATAACAGGGGCTGTTCTTCATTTTTCAGAGATTCTTTTTCCCACTTGTCATACCCGTGGACCTCTTTTGTCTCTCCGGTCAGTACTCCGAAAGCGTCCTTTAAGGATGCATGCCAGGGTTCCATGCCGAAAGCAGCCGCACAGGGACCGTAAACGGATGCGGTATCGCAGATCGTCGCCAGCAGATAGGTCATGTTGGTATTATCGGAATACCCCAGATACCACTTGGGCTCTGCTGTCTGCAGCCGTTCAAAATCCACATGGCTCATCGTCTCGCACATCAGCTCTCCGCCACCACAGGAGATCAGGACATCATTCTCCGGACTGCAATAATAGTCCGTCAGTTCCTGCCCACATTTTTCAGGCGTGTTGCTGATGCCGATACCTTCGCCCGCATAGCAGTTGGGGCCTAACTGTAACTGATACCCCATTTCCCGGAATTTCTTCTGGGCATTGACGAAAGCGCTGTAATATGGTTCTGTCTGACAGCCAAAAGAAGGGGCCACAAATCCGATGGTCCCTCCCTGCTGTATATTTTTCGGATATTTCATTGCTTCGTATCCTTCCTATATACAATTATTGATAAAATTATTATGCATCGAAGTCAATCTTATTATAAATATCAAAGCAGTCAAAGGTTGCAAAATAATCCTTCGGAGTCTCGGCACGGCGGATCAGTTCCACGCTGCCGTCCTCTTTCAGCAGAAGTTCTGCGGATTTCAGCTTACCGTTGTAATTGTAACCCATGGCAAAACCGTGTGCACCGGTATCATGAATGGCGATATAGTCACCGATGTCAATCTTCGGAAGCATCCGGTCGATGGCAAACTTATCGTTGTTCTCGCACAGGGAACCGGTCACATCGTACTTGTGGTCGCAGGGCTCGTTTTCCTTGCCCAGCACGGTAATATGATGGTAAGCGCCGTACATGGCGGGACGCATCAGGTTCACGGCACAGGCATCCACACCGATGTATTCCTTGTGGGTATGCTTCTCATGGATGACCTGAGTCACCAGATGTCCGTAAGGCGCCATCATGTAACGGCCCAGCTCTGTGTAGATTGCCACATCGCCCATGCCCGCAGGTACCAGCACTTCCTCGTATACCTTACGCACGCCTTCGCCGATGACTCTGATATCGTTAGGCTCCTGATCCGGACGGTAAGGAATGCCGATACCACCGGACAGGTTGATGAAGGTGATGTGAGCACCGGTCTCTTCTTTCAGCTTCACTGCCAGTTCGAACAGTTCTCTTGCCAGTGTCGGATAATAGTCATTTGTTACCGTGTTGCTGGCCAGGAAGGAATGAATACCGAAATTCTCCACGCCCTTTGCCTTCAGGATCTTATAACCCTCAAACATCTGCTCCGTGGTGAAACCATATTTGGCATCTCCCGGATTGTCCATGATGTTATTGCTGATGGAAAAATATCCGCCGGGATTGTAACGGCAGCTTAAAGTCTTGGGCAGATAACCGATGGTCTTCTCCAGGAAGTCAATATGGGTGATGTCATCCAGATTGATGGTGGCACCGATCTTTGCCGCATATTCGAATTCATGAGCCGGGGTATCGTTGGAGGAGAACATGATATCCTCTCCCTTTACTCCCATGGCATTGCTGAGCATCAGTTCTGTCAGGGAGGAGCAGTCACATCCGCAGCCGTAATCTCTCAAAATGTTGATCAGGAAAGGATTGGGAGTCGCCTTTACTGCAAAAAACTCCTTGTAACCCTTATTCCATGCAAATGCTTCCTTCAGTGCTTTCGCATTCTCACGGATTCCTTTTTCATCATAGATATGAAACGGTGTGGGATATTTTTCTGCGATCTTTTCGATCATTTCTTTGGTAACAAATGCCTTTTTTTCCATAAGTATCTCCTCTGCATCTATTTTTCTTTACAATAAAGTGCTTCTCATTTCTTCCGGAGTCAGAGTGCTCAGATAAGCAGGTGCTACATCAAATACGGTCTTACAGCCCTTCTGTCCTTCCTGATTCATGCGGTAAGCAGCTCTTGCATATGCGGTCAGTACGCAGGAGGTGAACTCCGGATTGGAATCAAGCTTTAAGCTGTACTCGATCACATGATTGTGCTCACCGTTTAAGCCGGTCTTGCCGGTACGCAGTACAAATCCTCCGTGAGGAATGCCTGCATGGTCTCTCTTAAGTTCTTCCTCGGTGATGAAATGTACGGTGGTATCATAATCTGCAAAATAGTTGGGCATGGTCTTGATCTGTTCTTCGATCTGTGCCTTATCTGCGCCCTCTTCCGCTACCACGAAACACTCTCTGGTATGCTTCTGTCGGGTGGTCAGTACCGGATTCTCACAGTTTCTGACAGCCTCCAGTGCGGATTCTACAGGAATGGTATACTGCTTGGCATCCTTGACACCGGGGATACGACGGATGGCATCGGAATGTCCCTGGCTGACGCCCTTGCCCCAGAAGGTATAATCGCTGCCGTCTCTCAAAATGGCATTGGCATACAGTCTGTTCAGGGAGAACATACCGGGATCCCAGCCTACGGAGATCATGGCTACCTTGCCGCCTTCCTTTGCTGCAGCATCCACCTGTGCAAAATGCTCGGGAATCTTCGCATGGGTATCAAAGCTGTCTACCACGTTAAAATATTTTGCATATTCTGCGGTCTGCTTGGGCAGATCGGTTGCGGAGCCTCCACACAGCACCAGGACATCGATCTTGTCCTGCATGGGCAGTAACTGGTCTACGTTGTATACTTTCACATCCGTTAAAGTCTTTACCGTAGCAGGATCTCTTCTGGTGAATACTGCCACCAGCTCCATATCGGAATTCTGCTTTACTGCGCATTCCATTCCTCTTCCTAAATTACCATAACCTAAAATTGCGACTCTGATACTCATTTTTCTATCCCTTTCTTTTTTATCTTTTTATTGGAACACCTTTTCCCTTCTTCCACCCGGGAAAAAATGTTGTCAGCATTTAATGATTTGCGATCTTGATCAGAGCGATCTCATTGCGCATGGCGTCCTTGAATACTCTGACAAAATTCTTCTGCCCGCTGTAGAGACAGGCATCACTGCTCTTCCCGGTCACTGTACCGGTAAGGATGTACTCGGAATCTATGATGAGACGGATCTGATCCATCTGTTGTTCCTCTTCCTCCGGCTCTCTGAAATGCTCCGGCACCAGATACTCTATGATTCCGGCCTTTAATTCGATATCTTCCGGAAAAAGTTCCCGGTTGTCTTCTGAGATCAATACCACTTTTTTCTGGGCCCGGACCAACTCTCGGATCTCCTCCGACCATTGTTCCAGAAATTCCCCTGTAGCGGAAAAATAAATACGTTTCTCCGCACCTTCGATCATATGACGGATCTTGTCGCGGATATGATCGCAGCCTTCGATGGTGATATAGCCCTCTCTGGGCAAATTTTTCCGGGGTCCCACCGCCACCAGACGGTCCTTCGCTTTCCGCAGATACCGGATCCGGTTATCGCAGAACTCGGATAATGCCACTGCCAGATATTTGGAAGAGGCACCCTCGATCACGTAAGCGGCGCCATGCTCCACCAGGGAGGCCAGTCCGTTGTAGACATTAGATCTGGAGATTCCCGTCAGCTTTGCCACCTCATAACCCGTCAGCTCTTCATTTTGAAGAAGGCACAGGTAAATGGCAGCCTCCTGCCTGCTCAGTCCGAACAGGGTAAGTTGTTCAATGATTGCCGCTTCTTCCATAGGCGCTCCTTTAGTAGTTCTTTACAGGAACACTATAGTAAGGATTCCTTATTTTGTCAATAGGGGAAATGATTATTGAGAAAAGATGTCAGTAAAGTAAATGGGAAGTTAGTGGAACGTCCCCGTAGCCCGCATTGGGGGTAAGGCCATCAGACCCGCT
>OIZA01000798.1_pt1 | contig 13679 bp, 7 predicted proteins | sample 1588381 | NCBI WGS metagenome assembly OIZA01 (sample SAMN03283277) | human gut metagenome | biome: human-associated habitat; material: feces | host: Homo sapiens | place: Peru | collected 2012 | reverse complement strand
GATACTATCTAATTAACCTATATTACATAAACAACCCCACAAACCCTAATTTATCAAATTTATCTTTACCCACAGACAAAATTGAAAAGCCCAAATTTATCGAACTGACCTTTACTACAATAAAAATTAAAAAATAAAAATCTTACGGACAAAGGAAAAGGATATGGTATAGGGGAGTAGACCATATCCTTTTTAAGTTAATAAAATTTTAATTATTAATAGTAGTTAAAATAATTTTACAAAGTTACTACTATAAGCAATTATTATATAACTTATATTATATAACTTAACTATCTTATTTAACAGTTACCTTACAAGTTGCAGAGACTTTACTACCATCCTTTGCAATTGCTTTGATAAGGGCAGTACCTTTTTTCTTAGCAGTTACTTTACCTTTACTGTTAACTGTTGCAACAGACTTTTTATTGCTAGACCAAACAACACTTTTATTTGTTGCAGTCTTAGGAGTAACAGTAGCTGTTAACTGTTTTGTCTTGCCTTTCTTTAGTGTAAGAGTAGTTCTGTTTAGCTTAATCTTAGTAACCATAGAAATATAATATACTCTTACCGAAGTATCTTTAGTAACGGTAAATGTTGCAGTAGGCTTAGTGTATTTTTTGCCATTAATAAGCATATAGTTAAACTTGAAATTCTTGTTAGGGGATACTGTAATCTTAGCAGTAGTGTTAGGCATATAATATGCACCACCGGTTACTTTGCCACCATTTACGTTAGAAAATACTGCAACTTTCTTCATTCCTGTTTTCACATTAAATGAGAATGTATGAGCTTTACGCTCAACATAGCCTTTACCGTAATATTTACTGCCAACAACTGCACCTCTAATACCGTTTACACTGTCAATATGGAAGTAGTTATTCATAACAGTAAAGGTATCATTACTTGGATTATAAAGAACAGTATCACCCTTATTGTCAAAAAGTTCACCGGTATATAGGATACCGTTTTCAACAAAATCTACACCACAACTATAATAGTTAAAAATTTTACTGTCAATTTCATAAGATGTAGATTTATTTAAATCCAAGTTTTTGTTACTTTCTATCCACTTGCTACCATCAAAAATCAAGTTCTTTGGACAAGTATTATCTTCGTTAATACCTAAAGTGTAAACCAGCTTATCGCCATACTGTAGGCACTTACCTTTTGCTCGTTTTGATGGCAGTGAAGAAACCTTCTGCCACTTAGAATTAGTATATTTATAAACATCTGTTGATAAAGAACCTAGCTGATAGTCATATCCACCTATTAGATACATTTCTTTATTATAGAAAGCAAGTGTTTGGTCTGTTAAGCCAATACCCTCAATATCTTTTACTGTATATTTACAGGTATTAACATCATAAGTAAGCAAAGCACATTCTTTCATATAGAACTTTCTGCTTTGTTCCGGTGTTAGATAATAGTCGGCAACCATATAAATTTTACCGTTGTAATATACAGGTGATGATGTACTTACTAATGAACTGCTACCGTTTGTAATATCCTTATAACGATTATCAAGAACATTTTTAAAGCTAATAGTTTTGTTAATACCTAAAACACCCTTTTTGTTTATACTATAACGAACAATGTTGTTATTATCGTCAGTGTTGTAAAGGTACTTACCGTCACTTATTAGGTCATAGCTATAAATAGTTTCACTATCCATTAAACCATTGTCGGAATATCTTGTACCTTTTAAGAAAATATTAGAATAACAACCGTAACCGTCTTTTGAATAAATTTTCAGCTTACATTCACCACCAAAATAACTATTGTCGTTGATAGTTATTTGGTTCTTTGTTGCTGTATAGTTTTTAATTTCTTTATCATTAACGGTTATTTTATTTATATTTTCAAAACCTAAACCTTTGACTATAGTTTTATTGCCACTTGAAGTCCAAGAATCAACCTTAGGAATTACAGAACCGTATTTATCAAGAGAAAGCACACCGTTGGACTTTGTCTTTTCATCAACAAGAGAATTTTGGTTTACTGTATCTGTTGCTTTTTCAATTAATTGTTCTGTTGTTAGGTCACTGTACTTATCCTTAATAAGTGCAATACTACCTGTTACACAAGGTGTTGCCATTGATGTACCACTATAAATATCATATTTACCAAAGGACTCTTCTTCATTGTCAGTACCCTTAGAGAAACCAATATTATCAAGTTTAATTGTATATTCACCTGATGCTTCTGCAACTAAAAGTACAACCAGCTTTCTTTCTCCTGTTTCATTTTTAGGAGCTAAATTAGTTGTATCTATGTGTACCCAATCTTTTGATGACATTTCAAATGCATAGGCAAGATTTTTGCTCATAACATCATCAACAGTATATTTTTCATTTATTCCAAAGTCACCAAAACAAATACCTTGACTCATAAGCAAATCAGGATCTTCAGTATAAGCAGGAGCCTTTGCAATGTTAAACATTAAGCTGGTGTGAATACTGTTTGTACTCTTTGAATTTAAAGTATAAGGAATTTCAATAGCATAAGTGCCACCCTTATCAACAGTAAAGTCAGCCTGTAAGCAATTTTTATCACCTAAACCATCGTCATAACCTGTATTGGTTTCAGAGATAGTAGCTGATTTTCCACTTTGATTATGACTTAAATCAACTACATTTGCCTTGAAGTCCTTTGTAATATACTTTTGACATTTTTCATTAATTTCTTCTTGAGAGTATATTGTAGGTAAGAAAGAATTGTAGCTGACTGTTGACAAAATATCTGAACCGGGAGCTGCAATATCTACTGAATTTTTACCATAGTTTGAGTAATCGGCAACTGTACCGTCTTCACCTGTTGCTGCTACAGAGATAATGTACTTGCTATCGTAACAAGCAGGATAAGTATATGGTGACTCTTCTTCATCGTCATCATCAAATATATCCTTTTTAAAAATCATTTCACCATCGTCATCATCGCCATCTTTTTCACCGGTATATTCTTCTTCAGCATCAAAGTCAGTACCTTCGTTACCGGCAGCACAAACAGAAACTGCACCGGCCTTGCCTACTTTGTTAATAATATTTAGAAGAATTTCGGAGTATTCGTTACCACCCCAAGAGTTATTAACGGCAACTACATTAACGCCAAGTTTCATTGCGTTATAAATATAGTTATAAGCTGAAACGGCATCTTCAGTATTACCCATACCACTGCTATTTAAAAACTTTAGTGCCATAATCTTTACGTTATCAGCTACACCGGAAACACCTTCATTATTATTTCTGGTTGCACCGATAATACCTGCACAGTGAGTACCATGACCGGCATCATCCATAGGTTCACCGTCATCGATAGTACCTGTAAAGTCAAAGCCATGAACGCCCTTTAGTTTATTTTGGTAAGGGTTTACCCACATTTTATCTTTTAAATCAGGGTGAGTATAATCAACACCTGAGTCAATAATGGCAACTACAGGAGTGTCCTTTTCCGTTGACTTTTTGTTCCACATTTCTGTTGGTTTAATATCTTCCCCTACCTTACCGTTATTGATACCTTTATTTTCTAATGACCACTGAAAATTGCTATATGTATCATTAGTAATAGAAGATGCTCTATAAATATAGTTTGGTTCGGCAATCAGAACATCCTCTTCATCCTTTAGTTCATCAATAATTTTCTTTGTACTTAACTTTTTGGAAGAAACAGTTACAACGGAAACACTGCTCTTCCTTTCCTTAAAGTCACTTACATTTTCAACTTTAATAGATGATGAAACATCCATAATTTTGTTAAGGGATGCACCGGTTGAAACAAGGTCACTGCCTTTCATCATTACAACTGCTTCACCCTCAACATAGTCTTTGTCCTTTTTATCACTTTGTTTTGGAAAAACAAAAGACTTGCTTACATTGTTTTTAACATTACTTTCTTTATTTGTGGAAAAAGCACTTGCACTGCCACAAGTTATGCTACTTGTTACCATCAAAGCAGAAAGTGTTGTTGCAATAACTTTCTTAAAATTTTTCATACATTATCCTTTCTTGTAAAAACAATTATAGTTTATAAATATATTTACATATATAATACTTTTCAAAAGTCAAAAAGGTTGCAAAATTTTTAAAATAATATAAATTTTTTGAAAAATATTATAAAAAATATAAAAATAGCCTCTGTAAAATTGCAGAGGCTAATAATAATTGAGTTTGAAAATTATGCCAAGATTTCGTCAGCAAGTTTTTCCATTTCTTTATATGTATCTTCTGTTGCTCTGGACTTAATTGTAACTACTGTATCACAGATAGTAACATTCTTCATTTCTTCCAGGTAACCCTTCATAGTTCTTGCAGCAGTAGGTGCCCATGAACCGTTTTCTACAATAGCTACCTTTCTGTTCTGATAAGCCTTAATCTTTAGATGATGTAGGAAGTCTGCCATTACAGGGAATACTCCTGCATCATATGATGGAGCAGCAACAATTAACTTGCTATATCTAAATGCATCTTCAATAGCCTCTGCCATATCACATCTTGAAAGGTCAGTTACAACAACCTTCTTGTCTGTCTTAGACTTTAGAATTTCTTCCAGCTTACCTACTGCCTCAGTTGTGTTGCCATGAATTGAACAATAAGCAACAAATACACCTTCAGTTTCAGCCTGATAAGTTGACCAAGTGTTGTATAGGTCTAGGTAGTAGCCTAGGTTTTCTGTTAGTATAGGACCATGAGTAGGACAGATAATCTGAATGTCAAGCTTTGATGCTTTCTTTAGTAGTCCTTGTACAGGTACACCATACTTACCTACAATGTTAAAGTAGTATCTTCTAGCCTCACAAGCCCAATCTTCATCAGTATCTAATGCACCGAACTTACCGAATGCATCAGCAGAGAACAGTACCTTATCTGTGCTGTCGTATGTAACCATAACTTCAGGCCAATGAACCATTGGTGCCATTACAAAACTTAATGTATGAGTACCAAGTTCAAGAGTATCACCTTCGGCAACAACCTTTGAAGTTGCTTCTAAATCAAGACCTGTAAACTGCTTTAGAAATAGAAAAGTTTTCTTGTTACCTACTAAAGTGATTTCAGGGTACTTCTTGATACAAGCCTCTACAGAACCGGAATGGTCAGGTTCCATATGGTTTACAACCAGATATTTAGGTGTCTTACCGTCAAGAACTTTCTCAACATTTTCAAGCCACTCATCGGTTTTTCTTTTATCAACTGTATCAATAAGTGCAATATTTTCATCCATAATAACATAAGCATTATATGCAATACCGTTAGGGATTATATACTGACTTTCAAACAAATCAAGAGTTTTATCATCACAACCAACATATGTAATATCTTTTGTTACTTCTTTAATCATAATTAATGCCTCTCTTTCTTAATTAAGGATAGAATATCACATTTTATTCATATTTTTATTCTAGTATAGAATTATATATGTTATTTTTCAATAAAATAATTGTTAAGAATAGCCATAACTTAAAATAAATATCAATAAAACAGAAATGATTATTATTTTCAGCATTATGTACAACTAAATGGTTTATTTCTTGTGCAAAATAATGAACATTGAATTTAAAATATACATTGTACATATCTTTAAATAATGTTAAAATCAATATACTAAACTAAATAAGAGGTGAATATATTGAAGAAATTACTAAAGCACTTTAAGCCTGCAATCATTCCTATTATTTTCGTTGTAATTTTGCTAGTAATTCAGGCTTATTGTGACTTATCATTGCCAACATATATGAGTAATATTGTCAATGTTGGTATTCAGCAGTCCGGTATTGAAACTGTTACACCGGAAAAAGCTCCAAAAAGTGAAATGGATAAAATAGAGCTTTTTATGGACAAAAATGACAAAGCCTTTGTAAATTCTCAGTATAAAAGTGAGAAGTACAAAAACAAAGATATTCTTTTATTAAAGGAAAATATCAGCGATAAAAACGCCGATAAACTTGCCGATAAGCTAACAAAGCCTATGCTTATCACCTATATGTTAGAAAAAGGTGAGAAAGGTGAACTTTCTTCCGACTCAGTAAGTGGCAAGATTGACAATAAGGACTTCCAAGAGATTATGGAAGACGGTGTTAAAGAAATGACACCTGAAAACCAAATGAAGTTTATGGAAATCAATAAGAAGTCCCAAAATGGCAAGACAGTTGATATGTTTGAGATTTTGCCTTTATTCAGCGAAAACACTATGAGTCAAATTACCGATGTAATGAATGACAAGTTAAAGGCATTTGACAAACTGGGGGAGGACACAATCAAACAGGTTGTAACACCATATACAGAAAGCCTTATGAAGTCTGCCGGTGTTGATACTGACCAGGTTAGAATGAATTACCTATTTAAAGCAGGTGCATTAATGCTTGGTTATGCCGGTGTAATTTTTGTATGTATGATTGCCGTTTCCTTACTTGCATCAATTATCGGTGCTAGATTCTCTAAGGATATTAGAAGTCATGCATATAACCAAATTATCAACTTCTCAGCCAGTGAGTCAAATAAATTCAGTAATGCTTCATTAATTACAAGATGTACAAATGATATTCAGCAAATTCAAATGGTTCTTGTAATGATGCTAAGAATGATTATCTATGCTCCAATCTTAGGTATCGGTGCATTATTAAAGGTAACTAATATGAGTTCCGGTATGGTATGGGTTATTGCATTAGCAGTTGGCGTTATCCTTGTACTTGTTTCAACACTAATGACAGTAGCAATGCCTAAGTTTACTGCACTTCAAAAGCTCGTTGATAGGGTTAACCTAGTTTCAAGAGAAATTCTTACAGGTCTACCTGTTATCAGAGCATTTAGCCGTGAAGACCACGAAAATGAAAGATTTGACGATGCAAACAAAACTCTTACAAAGACTAACCTATTTGTAAACAGAGTTATGGCAATTATGATGCCGGCTATGATGTTTATTATGAACGGTACAACAGTTCTTATTGTTTGGGTTGGTGCTAATGAAACTAATGCAGGTAATATGCAGGTCGGCGATATTATGGCATATATCCAATACACAATGCAGATTATTATGTCTTTCCTAATGATTTGTATGGCAAGTATTATGATTCCAAGAGCATTTGTTTCAGCAAAAAGACTTGGTGAAATCTACGATACAGAAATTACAATCCATAGCCCTGAAAACCCTAAGCCGTTTGAAGAAAAACAAAAGGGCATTGTAGAATTTAAGGATGTAACATTTGCTTATCCGGGAGCAGAAGAACCTGTACTAAAGGACATTAGCTTTACTGCAAAGCCAGGTGAAACTACTGCTATTATCGGTTCAACAGGTAGTGGTAAGAGTACACTTATCAACCTTATTCCAAGATTTTACGATACAACTAAGGGTTCTGTTACAGTTGACGGTCAAAATATTAAGGATGTTAAGCTAACTGATTTAAGAGATAAAATCGGTTATGTACCACAGAAGGGTATACTGTTCTCCGGTACTATTAAGTCAAACATTGCTTTTGCAAATGAAGACCTACCAATGGAAAAAATTGAAAAAGCAGCAGAGATTGCTCACGCAACAGAATTCATAAATGAAAAGCCTCAGAAATATGAAACACATATTAGCCAAGGTGGTACTAATGTTTCAGGTGGTCAAAGACAAAGACTTTCTATTGCAAGAGCTATTGCAAATGAACCTGAAGTGCTAATCTTTGATGACAGTTTCTCAGCACTAGACTTTAAGACTGATGTTGCAGTAAGAAAGGCACTTAGGGAAAATATTAAGAATAGCACAATCCTTATTGTTGCTCAAAGAATCAGCACAGTTCTAAATGCTGAACAGATACTTGTACTTGACAACGGTAAAATCGTTGGTAAGGGTACACACAAAGAACTACTGAATAACTGTCAGGTTTATCGTGACATTGCAGAAAGTCAGTTGTCAAAGGAGGAATTACAGTAATGCCTATGCCTATGGGAGGACCTAGAGGTGGTAGAGGTCCACGAGGAAAAATGATGGGAACAGCTAAAGCAAAAGACTTTAAGGGTTCTATCAAAAGCCTTTTTAAATATATCGGCAACTATAAGTTTGCCATACTCATTGTTGTAATTTTCGCCATTGCAAGTACAGTTTTCAATGTTATAGGACCTAAGATTTTAGGTAATGCAACAACAGAGCTTTTTAACGGAATTATGAGTAAGTATTCCGGTGGTTCAGGTATTGATTTCGGTAAAATTGCCGGTATCTTAATCGGACTGTTATGTATCTATATTACAAGTTCAGTTTGTGGTTTTATTCAGAACTTCCTAATGAGTACAGTAACTCAAAAGGTTGGTTATAGATTAAGAAGAGATATTTCTTACAAAATCAATCTTCTTCCTATGAACTACTTTGACAGACACCAAACAGGTGAAACACTATCTATCATCACAAATGATGTTGATACTCTTTGTACAAGTTTAAACCAGGTTGCAACTCAGGCAGTAACATCAATTTCAACAATTATCGGTGTGCTATATATGATGTTTAGCATTAACTGGATGATGACACTTATTGCTTTAGTTATTCTACCGATTGCACTAATCTTTATTTCACTTATCTTTAAAATTTCTCAGAAACATTTTAGAAATCAGCAGGATTACCTAGGTCATGTTAACGGTCAAGTTGAAGAAACAATCAGTGGTGTTAACATTGTTCAGGCTTTTAACACAGTTGACAGAAATGTTGAAGAATTTGAAAAGTCCAACAATATGCTTTATAAATCAGCATGGAAGAGCCAGTTCTTCTCAGGTTTAGCAGGTCCTATTATGCAGGTAATCGGTAACTTAGCTTACGGTGCTATTGCTGTACTTGGTGGCTACTTAGCTATTCAAGGTACAATTACTGTCGGTGACATTCAGTCATTTATACAGTATGTAAGACAGTTTACAATGCCTATTCAGCAACTTGCTCAGGTAAGTAATATGATTCAGCAAATGACTGCATCAGCTGAAAGAATTTTTGAATTTATCGGCGAAAAGGAAGAGTCCCAAGAGGCTGAAAATCATTGCAAGAAGCCTAACGGTGAAAATGTTACTGTTGATGAAATCACAGGTAATGTAACATTTGACCATGTTAAATTTGGCTACAATGAGGATAAAATTATTATTCACGACTTCTCAGCTAAAGTTAAGCAAGGTCAGAAGATTGCTATTGTTGGCCCTACAGGTGCAGGTAAAACAACAATGGTTAAACTACTGATGAGATTCTATGACCTAAACGGTGGTAGCATCCTAGTTGATGAACACAACATTAATGACTTTGACAGAAGAGAATTAAGAGAGCTTTACGGTATGGTTCTTCAGGATACATGGCTGTTTAAAGGCTCAATTATGGAGAACATTCGTTACGGTAAATTGGATGCAAGTGATGAAGATGTTATAAAGGCTGCAAAGGCTGCTCATGTTGATGACTTTGTAAAGCATTTACCTGATGGCTACAATATGGTTCTTAATGAAGAAGCATCAAATGTTAGCCAAGGTCAAAAGCAGTTATTAACTATTGCAAGAACAATTCTTGCCGACCCTAAGATTCTTATTCTTGATGAAGCTACTTCTTCAGTTGATACAAGAACAGAGGCTTATATTCAGAAGGCTATGGATAACCTAATGGAAGGCAGAACAAGTTTTGTTATTGCTCACAGACTTTCAACAATCAAGAACGCTGACTTAATTCTATTTATGAAAGATGGGGACATTGTTGAACAAGGTACTCATAATGAGCTACTTGCTAAGGGTGGCTACTATGCAGACCTATACAACAGTCAGTTTGATAAAGTATCTTAAAAATTTATCACTTTAACACAAAGGGAAGTTACAGTTTCTATGTAACTTCCCTATTTTTTTCAAAAAAAGAACACACAATAACAGTTGAAGTAATCACAAAAATGTGATATATTTGATTAAAGGAGTTGATAGTATGGCAAAAAAAGGTACACACGGCTATTTTGAAGATGAAAACAAAGACACATCTTTTGATGACTTCAAAACTGATATGACTAACATTGATGATGAAGTTGACAAAATCTTAGCCGAACAAAGAAAAGCAAAACAACAGATTGACTTCTTTAGTGATGATCCTATTGATAATAACGAAGATGAATATGTATTTGACAACAGTTCTTCAAGAGAACTAAAGAGCAATAGCCCTAGAAGAAATACATATGCTGAAAATATAGAAACTGAAGAAGTTACACCTGAAACTAAAAAACCACAGGGTAGTCACTCTGCTGATACTAACGATAGTGGTGAAAGCAGAAGTAACAGAAGTTCTGGCAGTTCAGGAAGCAGAAGTTCAAGCAGTAAAAGTTCCAAAGGTTCTAAGGACAAAAAGAAAAAGTCTAAGAAAAAGGACAGAGGACACAGTAGCCACGATAGTCACGAAAGTCATAGCAGTAACAGAAGAGATAACAGTAAATCCGATAATAGAAAAGCTGAAAAATCTTCTAAGAGAAGTGACAAAAATAATGGCCGTTCCGAAAAGAAAAAGCATACAGGACTAAAAACATTTGTTGTTATCATTATTATCCTAAGTGCTTTATGTGGTGGTGTTTATGCTTACTTTGGACACATTCCTACTAAGGAAGATATTCAGAGCATACTACCTATATCAAACAGTGCAGAACCTACTTCTTCCAATTCGATTCACGAAACACTTGTTGCAATTACAGTTTCAGGTGATACAGTAACATATAACGGTGAAGTGCTAAGTAGTGTTGATGAATTAAATAACAGATTGTCAAAGGAAACAGACCCTACAATTTCTCTAATCAACAATGATGCAAATGCTTCTACATACAACAAGGTTGTTGAAATTGTTAACAACTACGGTGGTAACTTTGAAACAATGGATGAGGACAACACAAACCCATCAATTAACACAGAAGAAAACTCTACTGAAGAAAATACTACAGAAAGTGTAGCAGAAAGCACAACAGAACCTACTTCTGAAAGCGCTTCTTCAGCAGAATAACTGACAATTTAAACCGACAGTTGACATTATATTTACTATGTGTTACACTATGAAGGTAGAAAAATTAAATATTTTCTTATCAAGAGCGACTGAGGGACAGGCCCTATGAAGTCCGGCAACCTGCGAAAAGCAAGGTGCTAATTCCTGCGGTATAACCGAAAGATGAGTATTAAGCCACCGTCTTTCACGGTGGCTTTTTTTGTGGTAAGAAATATAAGAAAAGGAGTATAGATATGGGAAAGTATTTATTTACATCAGAATCAGTTACTGAAGGACATCCTGACAAAGTCTGTGACCAGATTAGTGACGCAATTCTTGATGCAATTTTTGAACAAGACAATATGGCTCATGTAGCTTGTGAAACAACTGCAGTTGCCGGTATCGTAAACATTATGGGTGAAATCAGCACAACTGCTAAGGTTGATTATGAAGCAGTTACAAGAAATGTTATTAACGAAATCGGTTATGACAGAGATGAACTTCTATTTAACGGTCACAACTGCAAAATCAACAATATGATTACAACACAGTCACCTGATATTGCAATGGGTGTTAACGAAAGTTACGAACTAAAAGACGGTGAAGAGGATAAGTACAATCAGTTTGGTGCCGGTGACCAAGGTATGATGTTTGGTTACGCTTGTGACGAAACAGAAGAACTAATGCCACTAACTATTTCACTATCTCACAAACTGGCTAAGAAGTTAACTGAGGTTAGAAAGAACGGCACACTAAAGTATCTTCGTCCTGACGGCAAAACTCAGGTTACTGCTCTTTATAAAGACGGCAAGGTTGTTAGCATTGACACAGTTGTTATCTCTACTCAGCATGATGAAGATGTTACACTTGAACAGATTAGAAATGATTTAATCAAGTATGTTATTAAGCCGATTATCCCTGAAAACCTACTAACTGATGACACAAGAATTCTTGTAAACCCAACAGGCAGATTTGTTATCGGTGGTCCTGCCGGTGACTCAGGTCTAACAGGCAGAAAGATTATTGTTGACACATACGGTGGTTATGGTCGTCACGGTGGTGGTGCATTCTCAGGTAAAGACCCAACTAAGGTTGACCGTAGTGCTGCTTACTATGCAAGATATATTGCTAAGAACATTGTTGCCTCAGGTATTGCTAGTAGATGTGAAGTACAACTTGCTTATGCAATCGGTGTTGCAAAGCCTGTTTCAATTATGGTAGATACTTTCGGTACAAGTAAGTATAGTAACAGTGAAATTGCTTCTGCCGTTAAGAAGGTATTTGATTGCCGTCCTGCTGCTATTATTGAAGAACTTAACCTTCGCAATACTAAGTTCTTACCTACTGCTGCTTATGGTCATATGGGCAGAACAGACCTTAATGTTAAGTGGGAAGATACCGATAAGGTAGAAGAACTAAAGAAAGCATTAGCATAATTAAATTACAAATAACTTTTAAGTTTTTATAATCCTAAGCCAAGGCTACTATTATAGTCTTGGCTTTTCTCATACAAAAAACGGCTGATACAGTAAAGTATCAGCCTTAATTTTTCGTTTATATTACATTTTTATAATTGCTATTAAGATTGAGAAGTAGTGAAATGCACTGCCAAGTACAGTGAAAATATGCCATATGGGATGGAAGTATTTTACCTTTTTTATCACATAAAATACAACACCAACAGTATAAATTACACCACCAAGTACAAGAAATAATGCAGAAAGGAAAGGTACTTTTGCAATTAACGGCTTTATAGCGAAGATAATAACCCAGCCTGTAGCAATGTAACAAATAAGAGAAGGAATCTTTGCCTTTTCCATATTAATTGAATTTAGTGTTATGCCGATAATTGATGCAACCCACACAACAGAAAACAGTATCCAACCTGTAACACCACCAAGAATATACAGAGTAATTGGTGTATATGTACCGGCTATAAGTAAGAATATTGTGTTGTGATCCATTATCTGAAAAAAGTGTTTTAATTTTTCATTTGTAAATGAATGATACAGTGTGCTCATTGTGTAAAGAATTATCAGTGATGCACCGTAAATTGCCGAACTGATAACTGCCAATGCATTTCCGTATATAACCGAAAATACAAGCAAAACAACTGTGCCGGCTATGGACAAACAAGCTCCCACACCATGACTGACAGAAGAAAAAATTTCTTCCCCTAATGTATATTTTCTTTTGATTTTTCCCATTAATTAATCATCTCTATTCTTTATTTTTTGTAGCCAAGATGTTTTACTGTATTGTTATATTTTCTTTTTCTAAATTGTATTATTAATTTTTCTAAGTATGTAATTATATTGTTTTTATAAGCTATATTACTATGTTATTTAGCTAATATATTATTTTGGTAAGTTACACTCATTTATTTCTTAACTATTATTATCCATTATCTTCTCAGTTTTATCAATATGTATCCCTATGCAATTTATCCCTTTTAGCTATATTGCTATGCATATTTAGCATTATAAACTTTTTATCTTTATATATGTAACTAAACCGATAATGTGTTTTTATATTCTATGGTAAACGGTTCTAAATAATAATATAATTTAGTTTTTTGATTTCGATTGTGGGTTATTGTAGATTATAATAATTTAGCTCTGCAAATTAGGGTTTGTAGAGTTAGAACTCACCTTGTTTTGTGGTAGATATTTAGAATTAGCAGAGACTAGCTAGCCTTCCTTGTGTAAAGGAAGGGGGACCACGAAGTGGTGGAAGGATTGTTTTGG
>OIZA01000796.1_pt1 | contig 13748 bp, 12 predicted proteins | sample 1588381 | NCBI WGS metagenome assembly OIZA01 (sample SAMN03283277) | human gut metagenome | biome: human-associated habitat; material: feces | host: Homo sapiens | place: Peru | collected 2012 | reverse complement strand
GAACAATAATTTTCGTCGTGAGCATTTGTTAACTAATTAATTAAATTTCTATTTACTTCTGGCGCTTATTCTTCAATGCGGCCTCCACAAATCCCTTGAACAGCGGATGAGGTCTGTTGGGGCGGGACTTGAGTTCGGGGTGTCCCTGGGTGGCTACGAAGAAGGGATGCTCGGTAAGCTCACACATCTCCACGATACGTCCGTCGGGGGACAGGCCGGAGAGACGCAGGCCGTTCTCGGTGAGGACAGCGCGGTAGTCGTTGTTGACCTCATAACGATGACGATGTCTCTCGGAGATATTCTCCTGTCCGTAGAGCTGGTAAGCACGGGATTCCTTGTCCAATACGCAGGGGTATGCGCCCAGTCTTAAAGTACCGCCGATATCCTCCACACCGTTCTGATCCGGCATCAGGGCGATCACGGGATGTGTGGTGTTGGGATCCAGTTCCACGCTGTGAGCATCCTTGTAACCGATGACATTTCTCGCATATTCCACGATGGTCAGCTGCATTCCCAGACACAGCCCCAGGAAAGGAACGCCATGGGTTCGCGCGTACTGAATGGCCAGGATCTTGCCCTCGATACCGCGGGAGCCGAAACCGCCGGGTACCAGAACTCCGCTACAATCGCTCAGCAGTTCTTCTACATTTTCCGGTGTTACGGTCTCGGAATCGATCCATTTGATGTGGACCGTTGCATGATTGGTGATACCGCCATGCTTCAGGGCCTCTACGACACTGATATAGGCATCATGCAGGGAGACATATTTTCCGACCAGAGCTACCTGTACTTCGTCGGTGGGATGACGCAGATCCTCCACCATCTTCTTCCAGTCTGTCAGATCCGGTTCCGGACAATCCAGATGTAAACATTCACAGGCTACCTGTGCCAGATGCTCTTTTTCCATGGCCAGAGGAGCCTCATACAGATATTCCACATCCAGATTCTGCAATACATGACTCTGGGGCACATTACAGAACAGAGCGATCTTGTCTTTGATGGACTGATCCAGAGGATGCTCGCTTCGGCAGACGATGATGTCCGGCTGGATGCCCATACCCTGTAAATCCTTGACGCTGGCCTGAGTGGGCTTGGTCTTTAATTCCTGAGAAGCGCTCAGGTAAGGGATCAGGGTTACATGGATCAGAATGGCATTGTCATGGCCTACCTCATGCTGGAACTGACGGATGGACTCCAGAAAAGGCTGGCTCTCGATGTCGCCGACGGTTCCGCCTACCTCAATGATGGCAATGCGGGTCTCATCATCGGTAAAGTTACGATAGAAACGGCTCTTGATCTCGTTGGTGATATGGGGAATGACCTGAACGGTACCTCCGCCGTAGTCACCACGGCGCTCCTTCTGCAATACGGACCAGTAGACCTTACCGGTGGTAACATTGGAATTCTTATCCAGGTTCTCATCAATAAAACGCTCGTAATGTCCCAGATCCAGGTCGGTCTCCGTGCCGTCCTCCGTGACGAATACTTCACCGTGCTGGATGGGGTTCATGGTGCCGGGATCAATATTGATATAAGGGTCAAATTTCTGCATGGTTACTTTGTAACCTCTTGCCTTTAACAGTCTTCCCAGGGAAGCTGCGGTAATTCCTTTTCCCAGACCGGATACGACTCCTCCGGTCACAAACACGTACTTTACTGCCATAATTTTCTCCTCCTTTTGATATACAAGAAACAATTTATAATATAAAAAGAGCGAGGAACTCCCCTTGGGGAGCGCCTTCGCTCAATAACTGCCATAATTTATAGTAGAATGACAAAATGTTTAGTTGTGATAAAGCTTTTGGTTCTGATAATGAGGTTCGCATGTCAGATTCACACCTAATTTGCGGAAGGTATTTATGTCGATCTGGGACAGAATCACGCTGGAGTGTACTTCGGAACCTTTCAGGTTCTTCAACTGCTCCACAGCAGCCTTCGCGGTATCATCCGTAGCCGCACAGATGGAAAGGGCGATCAGCGTCTCATCCGTATGCAGTCTAGGATTGCGGTTCCCCAGATAATTCGTCTTCAGATCCTGAATAGGTCCGATGGCGGTGGGTGAGATCAGCTGTACTTCGTCCGGAATGCCGGCCAGAGCTTTCAAGGCATTCAGCAACAATGCGGAAGAAGCACCCAGCAGAGTACTGGTACGTCCGGTGAGGACTCTGTCGTCCGGAAGTTGGATCGCAGCTGCCGGTTCTCCGGTGGTCTCTGCTTTGATATTGGCTGCGCTGACTACTGCACGATCGTCGATGGTGACACCTGCCTGCTTCATGAGAAGCTCCAGTTTTAAGATCTGATCGTCACTGGCGGTACCCTGGCGCTTCTGGCACAGAGTATTGTAGTAGCGGCGGATGATTTCCTGTTTGGCGGCCTCGCGGACGGCTTCGTCGTCTACGATACCGAAGCCTGCCATATTGACACCCATGTCAGTAGGAGACTTGTAAGGGCAGCTGCCCATGATCTTCTCGAACATAGCGCTGACTACGGGGAAGATCTCCACGTCACGATTGTAGTTGATCGTGGTCTCACCGTAAGCTTCCAGATGGAAGGGATCGATCATATTGACATCGTTCAAGTCTGCGGTAGCGGCTTCATACGCCAGGTTTACCGGATGCTTTAACGGAATGTTCCAGATTGGGAAGGTCTCATACTTGGCATAACCGGCCCTGATGCCTCTTTTGTATTCATGATACAGCTGGGAGAGACAGGTAGCCATCTTGCCACTTCCGGGTCCGGGAGCAGTCACCACCACCAGAGAACGGGTGGTCTCAATATAATCGTTTTTACCGTAACCTTCATCACTTACGATGAACGGAATATTGGAAGGATATCCGGGAATGGAATAATGGCGGTATACCTTCATTCCCAGAGATTCCAGTTTTTTCTGATAAGCAATGGCGCTGGGCTGGCCGGCAAAACGGGTCAGACACACGCTACCGACATACAGGCCGTAGCCGCGGAAAGCATCGATCAGACGTAACACGTCCAGATCATAAGTAATGCCAAGATCGGAACGAACCTTATTCTTCTCGATATCTGCTGCATTAATGACGATGACGATCTCCGCCTCGTCCTTCAGCTGTGCCAGCATGTTGATCTTGCTGTCCGGATGGAAACCGGGCAATACGCGGGATGCGTGATAATCGTCGAACAGCTTGCCGCCGAACTCCAGATACAGCTTACCGCCGAATTTCGCGATGCGCTCCTTGATCTTCTCAGACTGCATGCTGAGGTATTTGTCATTGTCAAAACCTATCTTGTACATTGCTGACACCTTTCTCTGCGGATCTTTGCAACTAAAATCCCATGATGTTCTATTATAGTTTAGTGTTTCCCAAAAATCTACTGGAAAGTAAGAAAATTTTTGGAAATCATTATTATATCTAACAATTTTAAGCAAATAATCACATAATGAGCAATTTTAAACAAAGCGTTCCTTTTCTATAATGAAATTACAATCAAACAGAACCAAAAAAGTTCTGAAAAAGCAAAAAACTATATACGGGAGGGACGCGTTTTGCAATACGGCTATTTCGATAATAAAAAAAGAGAATACGTCATCGACAACGAGGCTCTGCCCTGTTCCTGGACGAATTATCTGGGTGTCGAGGACATGGCGGCAGTCATCAACCACACGGCGGGAGGTTATCTGTTCTACAAGACGCCCGAGTATCACAGGATCAGCCGTTTCCGTGGGAATGGGGTACCCATGGACCGGCCGGGATTCTATGTCTACATCAGAGATAATGAAAAAAAGGATTACCATTCCATCTCCTGGCAGCCGGTGGCCAAGGACTTATCGAAGGCAAAATACCGTTGCCGCCACGGATTGTCCTACACCGTCTACGAGAGCGAATATGACGGACTGGCATCTTCACAGACCATGGTCATTCCACGCGGGGAAAATGTGCTGCTGTGGGATGTAAAGATGCTGGTGCTGCCCGGACTGGTAGATGTCCATTTTCATGGAGCAGCGGGCTATGACTTCTGCGATGGTACGCAGGAAGCCTACCGGGCTATTGAAGCCTATGAGAACAGCCACGGGATCACCAGTATCTGCCCTGCGACCATGACACTGCCGGTAGAACAGTTAAAACAGATTCTGACAGAAGTGTCGGAAGATAAACCGGACAGTTTAGTGGGAGTACATCTGGAAGGACCTTTTATTAATAAGGCGAAAAAGGGAGCACAGAAGGAAGAATATGTCATCCCTCCCAGCGTGGGAGTGCCGAAGGAGCAGGCAATCCGTGTGGCTACCATCAATCCCGCAGTCAGCATTGGAGTCCAGACCGAGGTCGGATCTCTGGAAGCAGGCAAATACGCCAATATCGTAATTGCCGACAAAGAGTTGCATCGCCGTCAGGTCATTCTGAAGGGCGTGAGTCTATAATTGTTTGTTGTGAGTTGTTTGTTGTGAGTTGTTTGTTGCAGGCAGATGCCCGAAGCCCGTTTCTTACGGATTTCGGGTATTTGTCTGTTTTAGGATTTTGGAATTTTACAGAAGAGAGAGGTGTTTTTTTACAGAATTTTACAAAAATTTACGCATACATGGTATTTGCGGAAATCTTTTTTGTCTATGATAAAGCACAGATAAAACGTGAGGCAAAAAAGAATGACAGCACAGACAGCAAAGACAAAAAACAACAGCAGCATAGTCCAAAACAACAGAAGACCGGTCCTGAGACGACCGGGGAGACGGAAGAAAATTCCGGTATTACCTTATCTGTTGATTCTGCCGGCAATGCTGCTTTTTATAGTATTTAATTATTATCCCTTTTTTAAAGCAGTGTTTCTGTCTTTCACCTTAACGGATAAGACGGGACACTTTGCCAAATGGGTTGGCTTATCCAACTGGATCCGGATCCTTGCGAAAAGTTCTTTCTGGCAGGTGATCTGGATCACGGTGAAGATGGCGGCAATCAATCTGGTATTCACTTATCTGATTGCCTTATTGTTTGCACTGCTGGCAATGAAGAAAACCCGGTTTTCCAAAATCTACCAGACGATGTACGCATTGCCTATGGCAATCGCTTCCTCTCCGGCAGCAGCAATTTTTCTGTTTATCTACCGGCAGAAAAACGGACTTCTGAATGAACTGCTGGGAGGCGCGGAGATCGGGTGGACCACACAGATGCCCTACGCACTGTGGGCGGTATGCGCCATGACGATCTGGATGCATGTGGGAGTCAGCTTCATCTTCCTGTTGGTGGGATTCCGCAATGTATCGGAGGAGGTACTGGAGAGTGCCAGACTGGACGGTGCAGGTCCGTTACAGAGGGTTCGGTATATTCTGCTTCCTATGTCGTCAGCTCAATTATTTTTTGTATTGTTTTTGAATATATCCAGTTCGTTTCGGTGTTTTGCCCAGATCAAACTTCTGACGAACGGCGGACCTGCCAACGGAACGAAGAATCTGATTTACTATATTTATGAGAATGCCATTATCAACGGGAGGTTTGAGACAGCATGTGTACAGGCGATGTTTCTGTTTCTGTTAATACTGATTTTAACGGGGGTACAGTTTGCACTGGAGAAAAAGACCGTATTCTATCAATAATAAAAAGAACCGTGCCGGAGATCATCAAGATGCTCTTAGGCCTTTTGTTTATTGCACCACTGATTATAGGCATTTTGTTTTCCTTTCAGAGTGAGCAGGAGCTGGGAACGTATCCGCTACATCTGTTATCAGATGCTCCGACCTTGCAGAACTACCTGGAAGTGATCAAAGCAGTGCCGCTTTTCAGTTATCTGCTGAATTCCGGAATCGTATGTCTGATCTCCATTGCGGCACAGATCGTGATTGCCTGTCTGGCAGCCTACGGATTTGTATTTTTCGAATTCCCCATGAAAAAGCTGCTGTTCAGTCTGGTACTGGCTACAACCATGATTCCGGGAGAGGTAGTCGTGATCACGAATTACACAACAATTCAGAGCCTGCATCTGACGAATACCTACGCAGGACTGGTGGTGACTTCGCTAATCTCCGGAACTTCCATTTTCCTGATGCGGCAGTTTTTCATGACCATTCCCAAAGATTACAAGGAAGCGGCCGTGCTGGACGGCTGTGGGGAAATGCGTTTTCTGTTCCATATTATATTACCGATGTCCAAACCTACGATTTCGTCCATGGCGGTATACCTGTTCGTTCAGATCTACAATCAGTTCTTCTGGCCGTTATTGGTGACGAATACCGAGAAAATGCGGACGATTCAGATCGGCATCTCCATGCTGGTCACCGGAGATGTGGTGAATTACGGACATATCCTGGCAGGAGCGGTGATAGCGATTATTCCCGCAATGATGATTTATATCATCGGACAGGATTATATGATCCGGGGCATGACCTCCGGAGGCGTAAAGGGATAATGGCGCGGACGCGCGCTTTATCATAAAAATACACACTATAGCTATAGAAAAAATAATGCCATGAGGCAGAGGAGTAAAAGAAAAAATGAGAAGAAAAGTTGCAATCGCGACAGTAGTAGCTATGATGCTGGGACTTACCGCATGTGGAAATGCAGATACACAGCAGACCGTAAGCACCGCACAGGAATCACAGGCACAGACCGCAGAGTCTGCTGCAAGCACGGAGCAAACCCAGGCTCCCGCAGAGCCTACCGAGGTGGTATGGTGGACTTACTTCGGAGATACCAACATCGGCTATCTTCAGAATGTGATCGACGCTTTTAATGAGAGTCAGCAGAATTACCATGTGTCAATTGAATATCAGGGAAAACAGTCCGAAATGAATGCCAAAATCCAGTCTACCGCACAGCAGGATCTGCCCGCATTGTTCTCCGGAGCAGTAGAGAATGTGGCAATGTATGCAAACGCCGACTATTGCGTGGATCTGCAGCAGTATATTGATAAAGATACTGATGGCTGGAAAGAGTTAGAGGATACCTGGGATGCCATCCGCAGCGCCTATTGCGACAACGAGGGCAAGCAGATCGGTTATCCCATCGGTTACAGCTATCCCGGAGTATACTACAACGCAGATATGTTCAAAGAAGCGGGAATCGATCCTGCAAGTGTAAAGAGTTATTCTGATCTGTATGAAGTGAGCAAAAAGCTGGTAGACGGCGGCTATACCAAATACGGTATCGGATTCCATGCAGACGGTTTCTATTTCAATGCTGCGCTGGGAAGAGAAGGCCTTCAGGCATATGACAACAATAACGGACTCGGTGCCGATGCTATTACAAAGTGTCTGTATACCAGCGATGAGAAAGTAGATGCAGCCATCACCAACATGTTGGGTGTATATCAGAAGCTTCATGCGGAAAATCTGTGTGTTCCTTACGGTTCCGATTATCAGGCAGAGATCATTCCCCAGCTGGCTTCCGGCGACTGTGCAATGATGATGGGCGTGGTATCCATGACCACCAAAGTACTGGATTCCGTAAACGGTGCTTTCGAAGTAGGTATTCTGCCGATGCTGTCCGCAACAGAAGACGGTAAGAGAACCGGAGAGCCTGCAGGCGGTACCGGAACTTTCATCGGTAACAACGGCAATGCAGACCAGATGCAGGGCGCTTATGAGTTCATCAAGTTCGCAAGTACCGGTGATCAGGCAGCATATTTTGCAACCCAGACCGGTTACCTGGCACCGAATCAGGAAGCTTACCAGAGCGATGTATATCAGGATTATGTGAAGAATACTTTCCCCGCAGTATCCACCATTTATGAGTCTCTGTCAGCCAGCGATGATTCTGCGACCAACCCTTACATCCCCATCTCCAATGAGATGAAGGCAGCTAACAGCCTTGCCATCGAGACTGTGGCAGCAGATCCCAAGGCAGATATTCAGGGTGTGATCAAGACTGCAGAAGAGAGTATTCAGGAAGCTATTGATCTGTACAACCAGTCCAATCGGTAAGACCGGAAATTTGGAATAATGTAACAGAATAGTGAAAGTGCCGGGACCGGTTGTACCGGAATTCCCGGCATTTTCCTTTTCGGCAGAATACAGAGAACAATAGGAAGGAAGAAATTCAAAAATGAAGAAAAGAATTTTAGTATTTTCCGTGGATGCTTTTGTATGTGAAGATCTGGCAAAATTGTTGCGTCTTCCGAATGGGAAAAAATATTTGGCGAAAGGGTGTCTTGTGGAAAAGGGAATGCGCACCATCTATCCTTCCGTGACTTATCCGGCACATGTCTCCATGCTTACGGGCTGTTACGCGGGAACCCATGGAGTTACCAGTAATTTCGCTTTCACGACAGCGGATAAGGAACAGAGCTGGCGCTGGTCAGGTGGCTATAGGGTGGATGATATATTTCATGCGGCGAAAAGAGCGGGATACACAACCGGTTCCGTGTCCTGGCCGGCGACAGCGAATCATCCGGACATAGACTGGCTGATGGCGGAGTACTGGATGCCGAAGGAAGGAGACACTCTGCGCAGCAGTTTCGCGGATGCGGGATCCAGTCCGGAGATGCTGGATATTATCGAGGCGAATGCAAAATATCTTCCGGAAGGGTATGAGCAGGGAGGCAGGAAGAACTTCATGAAATGGCCCGAAGAGGATGATTTTGTCATTCATGTGGCGAGTCAGGTGATTAGAGAGCATGCACCTGAGGTCATGTTCGTACATATCGGTATGTTTGATTCTTTCCGTCATGCAAACGGTGTGTTCGGTCCGCATATTGACCGGGCACTGGATTATCTGGACCGTTATATCGGGGAACTGATGGATGCCTGCAGGATCGCGGGAGTACAGGAAGATACGAACCTGATCCTGGTGAGTGATCACGGACAGCAGAATATCCGCAGAGTCATCAATCTGAATGTCCTGCTTGCGGATCAGGGGCTGTTACGGATGGATACAGATGGGAAAATCATCTCCTGGGATGCTTTCAGCTTTTCCAATGCCATGTCGTCACTGATCTATCTGCGGGATCCCGGGGATAAAAAGCTGCAGGAGAGGGTGTACCGGGAGCTGATGGCTTATTGTGAGGAAGGCATTTACGGAATCGGCAGAGTATTTACCGCAGAAGAAGCGGAGAAAGAGGAACACTTAAAGGGAGACTTTTCTTTTGTGGTAGAAAGTGACGGATATACCTCCTTCGCGGATAAGGCAGTAAGACCACTGGTAGTGGGATTCGATGACAGAGATTACCGGTTTGGACACGCAACCCACGGATATCTGCCGGACCGGGGAGCACAGCCGGTATTTGCAGCGCAGGGACCGGATATCCGGGAAGGCATCGTACTGGAGAGAGGAAAAGTGGTGGATGAGGCGCCTACCTATGCCAGTCTGTTGGGCGTGACGCTGCGGGACGCCGAAGGGCAGCCCATGGAAGAATTTTTAAAGGCGTGAAAGGAAAACAGGTATGAAGATATATTTGGTACGTCATGGAGAGACGGACTGGAATCTGCAGGAACGCATGCAGGGACAGGCGGACAATGAATTGAATGATACCGGGAGAAAACAGGCACAGATCGTCGCCGATAAACTGCGGGGAATTACGTTTGATGTCGCATTCAGCTCCACACTTTGCAGGGCAGCGGCTACGGCAGAGATCATTCTCGGGCAGCAAAAGGATCTGTTACAGAAGGATGCAAGAGTTATGGAGATCGGCTTCGGACCCTGGGAAGGGGAGAAAATATCCAGAGTTATGAACGAGGCGCATCCATTGCATAATTTTTTCGCCGGACCGGACCGCTATTTTCCACCGGAGGGAGCAGAGAGCTTTTACAGGCTCTACGAAAGAAGCGAAGATTTTATGAATAAAGTGATATTTCCACTGGAAAATTATTGTAAAAATATATTGATCGTTGGACACGGGGCATGGAATCGGAGTATTATAAATCCGTTAAAACAGATCAGCCTGGCAGAGTTCTGGTCACAGCCGCTGGAGAATTGTGCGGTGGAAGTCCTGAATCTGTCAGGCAATCGGCTGTCAATGTCCGAAATGTAATCAGAAAAACAAAAGGAAGTGTACCGGTGAAGATCAACAGAAAAGAGATTACGATAAAAGGGTTACGGGAGCAATACCATTTTCTGCATATTACGGATACCCATGCCGGGCGAGAAAGCCTGACAAGAGATGGAATCAGCGCAGCAAAGCGGCTGAAGGAATATGTGGAATATGCCAATGCGGAAAAACTTTCGGGAGTTATTCTCACAGGGGATATTATTGACAATCCGTCAGAGGAGAATCTGACTTTTCTGAAGGAGCAACTGGAAACGCTGCAGGTACCCTGGCTGTATATTCCCGGAAATCATGACTGGACGTATGCGGATAATTATCATACCGAAGAAGCAGTTCGCAGGGACTGGCCGCTTTTACAGCCTTTTTGTCAGGGGGAGGAGACTTTTCAGGTGAAAAAGATCGGGGAGATCACCTGGATCGGCATCGATAATTCCATGGATATGTACTGGCCGGGAACGGCAGTGAAACTGCGGAAGGCACTGGCGGAGAGGCAGAATGACAACGTAATTATTTTGCAGCATATTCCGTTTGACTGTGGGACTCTGGCACAGGCGAGTCTGCATAGATGGGGGAAAGTGTTGACACTGGGAGGAAATCTGCCGGAGCAGGGAACTTACGAAGAGGCAGATACCGACAGAAGTGCGGACATACGAGAGATCATGCTTCAAGCGGAAAATGTAAAGGCGCTCATCTGCGGACACCTGCATGTGGATCATATGGATATGCTTACGGAGAAAATTCCGCAATACGTATCCAATGAGTCCTGCTTCGGGGAAGCAGCACTGTTTCGGATTTATGGCTAAATAGCGTGAAATAGCCTGCTTTTCATAGTTTTTTCACATTTGTGCTATTGATTTATCCTCGTGTTATCTCTATAATAGAATAGATTTATTGTCTCGGAAGATTAGAATATTAAACATAGAAGAAACGGGGACAATAGAATAAGTCAGAAAATGGAGATAACATGAAAAATTTATTCAGGCTATATAATAACGGGTACGGCCCCGGCAACGGGGGAAACGGCAACGGTGCTCCCGGCAATGGGAACAACGCAGGCGGTGGCAATAACGGTAACGGTGGCAATGGCAACCGTCCGCAGAAGGGCCCCAACATGTGGATGATGATTCTCTCCGCGGTGATTACCATCATATTTGCTTTGATGTTTTACAGTACGATATTCGGAACCGACAAGAGCAGTGAAGTTCCCTATACCGAATTCCTGAAGGATCTGGAGGCAGACAAGGTGGCATCGGTGGATGTCAATAAGGAAAGCGGTGTGATCACGGTCCATCTGAAACAGGAAGCGGTCACAACACCGGAACCCGGCAGTTACATTAATTTCTACGGCATCACCCAGAAAGCGATGTCGACCTCCAAAACAGGATATTATACGATGCTGATGGAGGACATGGATACACTGACAGCCAGATTACAGGAGCACGATGTAGAAGGTAACCGGGTAAGCAGCGATGTTCTGGACGCGGTGATCCAGTTCCTGCTGACTTTTGTTCTTCCGTTGGTATTGCTCTGGATCCTGGCGGGATTCCTGTTCCGGAGAATGGGCGGAAGCGGCGGCCCCATGGGTGTGGGCAAGAGCAATGCCAAAGTATATGTACAGAAGGAGACCGGTGTTACATTCAAGGATGTAGCCGGTGAAGACGAAGCGAAGGAATCTCTGGTGGAGGTCGTGGATTTCCTGCACAATCCCCAGAAATACTCGAAGATTGGTGCGAAACTCCCCAAGGGTGCACTGTTAGTGGGACCTCCCGGAACCGGTAAGACGCTGCTTGCCAAGGCAGTGGCAGGTGAGGCACATGTGCCGTTCTTCTCCCTGACGGGCTCTGATTTTATTGAATTGTATGTAGGTGTGGGTGCCAGCCGTGTCCGCGACCTGTTTAAGGAAGCTACCAAGAATGCTCCCTGTATCGTATTTATCGATGAGATCGATGCCATCGGACGAAGCCGTGATTCCAAGTACGGCGGAGGCAACGAGGAGCGGGAACAGACTCTGAACCAGCTGCTGTCCGAGATGGATGGTTTCGACAGTTCCAAGGGTATTCTGATCCTGGGTGCTACGAACCGTCCGGAGATCCTGGACAAGGCACTGCTGCGTCCCGGACGTTTTGACCGTCGTATCATCGTAGACAAGCCGGATCTCAAGGGTCGTGTGGAGATCCTGAAGGTACATGCCAAAGACGTGAAGATGGATGAAACCGTAGATCTGGAAGCCATCGCACTGGCCACCAGCGGAGCGGTAGGCTCCGATCTGGCCAATATGATCAATGAAGCAGCCATCAATGCTGTCAAGGAAGGCAGAGAATTCGTCAGCCAGAAGGATCTGTTCGCAGCGGTGGAACAGGTGCTGGTAGGTAAGGAAAAGAAAGACCGCATCATGAGCAAGGAGGAGCGCAAGATCGTATCCTATCATGAAGTGGGTCATGCACTGATCAGTGCGTTACAGAAAAATTCCGAGCCGGTACAGAAGATCACCATTGTACCCCGTACTATGGGTGCTCTGGGTTATGTCATGCAGGTACCGGAAGAGGAAAAATATCTCAATACCGAGGCAGAACTTCGGGATATGCTGGTAGGTCTGGTGGGCGGACGTGCCGCTGAGGAAGTGGTATTCGATACGGTGACCACAGGTGCAGCCAACGATATTGAAAAGGCTACCGCCATCGCCCGCAACATGATCACCCGTTACGGTATGAGCAAGCGTTTCGGTCTCGTGGGTCTGGCTACCGTAGAGAGCCAGTATCTGGAGGGCAGAACCGCTCTGAACTGCAGTGATGAGACGGCAGCAGCCATTGATGAAGAAGTGGTTGCCATGATTAAGGAAAGTTATGATCAGGCACTGCAGATGCTCCGTGAGAACAGAGAACTGATGGATAAGCTGGCAGCATTCCTGATCGAGCGCGAGACCATCACCGGTAAGGAGTTCATGGAGATCTTCCGCAGGGAGAAGGGCATACCGGATCCGGAGGAAGAGAAGAAGGATACAGCGGCGCAGGCTGCGGACAGCACAGAAAAGGGAAGCAATGTGGATGTAACCATTGGTGAACAGGTTATGACGGCAGAGAAGCCTGCACAGGAAGAAACACCCGTACAACCGGTACAGGAGAAGCCTGCGGAAGAATCCGCAGAGCAGAAAAACGATGCTTCTGAGGAGCCGAAGGATCCCAAGGATCCTCCCCAGGGACCGGTAGGACTGTTCTCCCACGGAACCCTTTCATAAAATCCAGGGGACAGAGGAATTGACACCATGCCATGCTTTGGTTTCCCGACAGACTGCACAGGCAGTCAGATCGCAATGAGGAGGTATTATCAAAATGTTAAAACAGTTATCCATTTATGCTGAGAATAAAAAAGGAGCCCTGCGTGCCATGACCAATGCGCTGTACGAAGCAGGCATCAATATCTGGGGTTCCGTTACCAACGACGGCGCGGAATATGGCATCAACCGTATGGTCGTATCCGATCCCGATAAGGCCAGAGAAGTCCTGACAGAGAAGGGTTATCTCTGCCGTTTCGTAGATGTTCTGGCCGTAGAGATCGAAGACAAGCCCGGTGCATTGAACAATCTGCTGACCGCTCTCTTGGACAGCAATGTCAACGTGGATTACACCTACCTGTCCTTCAACCGTGATTCCTCTACTCCCGTTATGATTCTGCACACCGCAGATCCTGAGGAAGTGGAGATTTGCCTGAAGGCCAAGGGGTTCCACATGGTATAAGCATTGAGTCCATGCAAAAATAGAAATTTAATTAATTAGTTAACAAATGCTCACGACGAAAATTATTGTTCG
>OIZA01000795.1_pt1 | contig 13753 bp, 13 predicted proteins | sample 1588381 | NCBI WGS metagenome assembly OIZA01 (sample SAMN03283277) | human gut metagenome | biome: human-associated habitat; material: feces | host: Homo sapiens | place: Peru | collected 2012 | reverse complement strand
TCGCAGACCACGAAAACTTTCTTCGATTGTTTCCGTCTGCCTCGCAGACCACGAAAACTTTCTTTGAAAGTTTTCATGGTTGTCCGGCAGTCGCCGGACAACCACTCCCGCAGCATGACTTCCGGAAACGCCTGCAGATAAATCTGCGGCGGTTTCTTAAAGTCACACTGCGGGGTCTGCCCTTCTCGTTGCTCGCTAAAATTGTCTTAGGAAGCGGTCGTCGTTTTCGTAAAGCAGACGCATATCATCAATTTCGTATTTTAATAATGTGATTCGCTCCAGACCGACTCCAAATGCAAAGCCGGAATATTCCTCCGGATCGATCCCGCTCATGCGAAGCACTTTCGGATGTACCATGCCACATCCAAGGATCTCGATCCAGCCTTCCCCTTTACAGAAACGGCAGCCCTTGCCTCCGCATTTAAAACAGGTCACGTCCATCTCTGCACTCGGCTCGGTGAACGGGAAGTGATGCGGCCGGAATTTTACTTTCGTATCTGCTCCGAAAAGCTGTCTTGCAAATTCCTGCAAAGTTCCCTTTAAGTCAGAAAATGTAATATGCTTGTCAATGACCATACCCTCGATCTGATGGAAGGACGGAGAATGGGTTGCATCCACTTCATCTGCACGGAACACTCTGCCCGGCGCGATCATGCGGATCGGCAGTTTTTTCTTTTCCATCATACGCACCTGAACCGGAGACGTCTGCGTACGCAGCAGGATCTTGTCATTGATATAAAATGTATCCTGCTCGTCCTTTGCCGGATGGTTTGCCGGAATATTCAGGGCTTCAAAGTTATAATAATCATATTCCACTTCCGGTCCCTCAACTACTTCATATCCCATGCCGGTAAAAATACGCTCTACTTCTTCCAGTGCAATGGTATTCGGATGTCTGTGTCCGACCAGATTCTTCTTGGACGGCAGTGTGACATCAATAACCTCATGTTTCAGGCGGAGTTCCAGTTCCTTTTCCTCCAGTTTACGCTTAGTCTCATCCAGTTTCTTTTCAATGCTCTCTCTGGTCTCGTTTACCAGTTGTCCAACAAGCGGCCGGTCTTCCGGCTTAACGTCTTTCATACCCTTTAACACTGCGGTCAGTTCACCTTTTTTCCCAAGGAAAGCGACACGCACATCGTTCAGCTTGCCCAGTTCATCAGATCCTTCGATCTGCCGGATTGCCTCTTCTTTGATCTTCTGAAGTTTTTCTTTCATAATAATTCTCCTTTTTCTGATTACCTAGCCCAGAGACAAAATACTTTTTCAAAGTACCGCTCTGATCAGCGGTCGTCAAATGTACGCTCGTGCAAGCACGCGTCCATTTTCCCCGCCGCCATTACAAAAAGCGGAGTACGCTTCACCCCGCTAGGGACGAAGATACTCCGCGTTACCACCCTTTTTCCTGAAAACTCAGACTCTTAACATATGCTTAACGCGCACGACACGGCACCGCCTACTGCTCCTTTCAACGGCACGGCTCCAGAGTGAAATTCATCTGCTACCTGATTCCGGGAATACTTCCAGCCAGTGATACTCCCTCTCTGACGAATGTTTAACAGACTACCTGGTCTCCTTCCAAGCCTTTTTCATACGTAAGTTAGTGTAGCACATGGGAAAAGAAACTTCAACCCTTTTTCTCTTTTCGTTCTCTGCGCTCTCTAAACCAGGCAGAAAAGTATCTGCCATAGAGATCATTTACCTCTCCGCACAACAGGAAAATATAAATGCAGAAGTAAAGCCAGAGCATCAACAGTGCGATCGTAGTCAGACTGCCATACATGGAAAATCCGTTAAAATATTTCACATAAATGGAAAGTCCGATTGAGAAAACATACCATGCCACTGCACTGAGCACTGCTCCCGGAAGCTGCGCCAAAAAAGAAGGCTTATTGTTCGGCAGTGCCTTATAGACACTTGCAAACATTGCGACCAGAATAAAAATAATGATCAAAAAACGGAACGGATAAAGTTTATTTGCGATTTCTTCCGTCACCGGCACATACTGCACCAGCATCCGCTTTACTGAACTTCCAAATACCAGGATCAAAAGCATCACCAGAATAAGAACCAGAAATATAAACGTGTAAAACACCGCACGGATACGCAAAACCAGCCAGTTTCTTGTCTCATCTACACCATTTACGGAATTTAAGCCATCCGAGAGATACTGGATTCCCTTCGCTGCCGACCAGATCGCGACCACCGCAGTCACAGAAATAAGCCCAATGGAATTTCCATAAACTTCATCCACTACCGTAACCACAAGCGGTGCGATATAGTCCGGCATTGTCTTTGTAATTCCTTCCAGAAGCATCGCCTCTGAAATCGGTGTGTAACGCAGCATGGAGCTGAACACCATCATAAACGGTATGAAAGACAATATGATAAAAAATGCTGTCTGCGCCGCAAACGCATTGATATGGTCATCCCTTGCTTTCTTCAAAAAATACTGTATATTCTTAATGATATTCCAAATCATATTTTTATCCTTTCGGCTGAATTGTAATATTCCGGAAAAAGAAATTCAGGATATCTTTATAGCTGTATCCCTGCTCCGCCATTCCTTCCGCTCCGTTCTGGCTCATTCCGACACCATGCCCGTAACCGCCTCCATAGAGCGTATAAACGCCGGTTGCCCCGTCATAAGTAAAAGTAAAACAGGCACTTGGCAAAATCGACATATCCTGCGTCGTTCCATCTAAAAGATGTACCTCATCCACAAGACACCCCAGCACTTTACGGATATTATATTCCGACAAGACCTCTACGGTCCCGTTTTCATAGGTAAGGAAAAGGTCGAGCACCGCTCCGCCGGTTCCACGTGATTTTATCTGCATGGAACAAAGCTTACCAAGGCCGGACACGGTATCCGTCAGATTTCCGTTCCCGTCATAAATCAGAATATTTTCCGGTTTTGTCTCCTTGCGCACGGCAAGGACCTGTGTTGCCTGTTCCATACGCTCATCTGTAAGCTTCGCTGTTGTACTCCAGCGGAAGAAATGGCTTCCGGAATCAAAACAGGCATCATCTATCCCTGTGATGTACTGATAAAAGGTTCCCTCATCCGCAAGATTCGGCACTGTCGTATCCGCAGATACCCGCGTCACCTTCAGAAACGGATAATCATCTGCAACTGCATTGTTCCAGACGCAGTCGTCCTCCGTCACTCCACAGGAAGTTGAAAAATAAAACGCTTCTATAATTTCTCCCCCGCACTCCATAATCTCACCGCAGGTGTCATCCACGACAGTCCGTGCGATCGTGGTATGTTCCTGTTTATTATACACCTGATAATTCGTACTGTCGTCCACATGGGCACCGTACTGCGCATACTGCCCCTGCAAAAGCTGACGGTATGCGTAACTTCTCGCGCAGACTGCCTGTGCTTTTAAGGCTTCCGGCTGGTAGCTTGCAGGCATTTCACTTGTGACCACCTGATAGAGATAATTTTCGATCGGTATATCATTGATGACAACGAATCCTTCTGCATAACGCCGCACCTCAAAACCGCCCTCATATCCATAGGAAATCCGGCTGCCTGACGCATCTGTCAGATAAAATTCTTCCCCATTTACCGTATCAAGGCGGATGTATCCTTCTCCGGCTTCTGTAAGGCAGGAAGCGGCATCAAACGTTGTGCCCGCGCCCTGTAAAACCGTATTTTCTCCATAAGTTATCTGGTAATCACCGTCACACGTAAGCCATGCGCCGTCCCGATATACGCTGCCATCACCATCAAGCAGAAGCACACGGATATTAGAGAGATTCGCCGGCTGATTTAAAAGAATTGCACACACCTCATCACCTGCTACAACATAAGTAACATCCATATTGCCAATAACGATATCCGAAACCGTCTTTTCCTCTATCGTTCCATAAGTTTTATACACGGGTAATATTTTTGCCCGCTTCAGCTGCCCGTAACCGTCAATTTCAATTTTTTCATCATCCACAGTCAGCAGATTTCCGCTTATCGTCTCCTGTTTTTTATCTATCTCAAAGATCTTTCCATTTTTCCAGTGCATATCGCAGACCACAGCCGAAAGATCCGTCCGTTCTTCCTGTAATGAAAATGTATAGGTCTGCCCGTCAAACAAAACCGAAGCCTGGTCACCTGCCACTTCCTTTAAGTAAACATTCGGCAAAATAATTTCCATGTCCTTTTCCTGCCGGATGCCGACCACGGTATCCTGATACAGATAACAGACATATCCCTGTCCTTCCCTTAAGAAGCTGTCCCTTACCAGAAACGGATAGCTCCCATCCTGAGTCTGCACCAGATGCTCGCCGCTCTTTTTCTGTAAGATCAGCGCGGGCATACAGCGCACACTGCCGTTGGTATCCAAAAGCTCCAGCATCTGATCGTAAATTTCATACCAGGTCTTTCGGTCGATTGCCTTCGCATCGCCTTCCTTTTGATATGTAATATAATCTGCCACGCCAAGATGTTCCAGTATCTTTTTAACATCCAGGTATCTCAGTTCGCGGTTTTCCTGTACGTCAAGAAAGTCTCTCCATTCCTTTTTGTCATAGCCGGAAAAGACCAGCATCTGTGCCGCCTCATCCACGCCAAGATACGCCTCGCTCCATTTGTTCAAGTCACGTGTCCGGTATTCTGTCTTCAGGACTGCAAACAGCAAAATAATGCATCCCGCCAAAAGTACACCGAGTTTGATCCGTTTCCGGTCAATCCTGCCACTTCTTCCCACATTTCCTATTCTTCCCATAAAACTCCTCACACCCACATTACATGAAAAGAAGCTGCTTTATGACAAGCAGCTTCCTTTATCCTGTGTAAGTTATCTTTTGTACAACCTCTTTGGTAATCTATATGATCTCTTTTGTACTTTATGCCATCTTTTGTATTTCAGTAATCACTTTTTCTTATGTTCTCAAAAACCCAAAATGCCGTTTCCTGCAATTTTGACTCCTAGCGTACGCTAGGTGGGTGTCCGCAGCTGACGTTCTGCCTTCCGCTGATACGAGGCGGCCTGACATCCGGTCAGTAATATAAGAGTCCCATAAAAGTAAATGTAGGTTCAAAAAAGCAGGGGTATCGAACATCCCAGGCATTGTCTTTTGATACTCTTATTATACTTTAATATGTGTATTTTCGCAACCAGAAATTCGTGGCAATTTCTGCTTACTTTTCAGTTTTTTTCAAATCTTCCGCCGAGAAGCTGCCCGGAAACAGTTCTTCCAGCGAAAAGCTTTTATAATCGTTTTTTCCCTTTGCGACAATGATCTTAAAATCTTTTTTACAGAACTCCATCATGACCTGTCTGCAGACTCCGCACGGGAACAGATAATCCCCGGTATCTCCTGCAACTGCGATCGCAAGAAAGTCCCGCTTTCCTTCCGATACCGCCTTAAAAAATGCAGTTCGCTCCGCACAGTTTGTCGGTGTATACGCAGCATTTTCAATGTTGCAGCCCCGATATATCTCTCCATCCGCAGCAAGAAGCGCCGCTCCGACCGAAAATCCCGAATACGGAACATAGGCGTTCTTTTTTGCTTCATATGCCTCTTCTACCAGCTTCTCACAGGGTATCTTACATTCTTCCATTATCTGGTTCCTTCCAGCATACTGATTGCAGAACTCGTGCCGATCCTGCTGCAGCCAAGTGCGATATAACGTTCCATATCCTCCTTGGAGCGCACCCCGCCTGCTGCCTTGATCTTTACATCTTTTCCGATATGCTTTGCCATCAGTGCAACATCCTCAAAGGTCGCGCCACCGGTTCCAAATCCGGTAGATGTCTTGATAAAATCAGCTTTCGCCTGTGTCACCGCATGGCACATCGCAATTTTTTCTTCCTCTGTCAGATAGCATGTCTCAATAATAACCTTTAAAACCTTGTCCCCGACAATGCCCTTTAACAGTTCGATCTCTTTTTCCACTTTATCATAATCCTTGTTTTTGACATCTCCGATATTGATTACCATATCGATCTCGGATGCGCCATCCTTAAGCGCCTGCCTTGTCTCCGCCGCCTTGCTTTCAGTATTGCAGTTTCCAAGCGGGAAACCCACTACGGTGCAGATTGGCAATCTGTCGCCATATTTATCATGTACCCGTCCGATATAACAGCTCGGGATACACACCGATGCCATATGATAGGAAATCGCCTCATCACAGAGTTTTTCGATCTCCTTCCATGTCGTAAAAGCCTTTAATGCTGTATGATCCACATAGTGGTATAATTCTTCCTTGTTCATATCTGATTGATCTCCTTTCGCCTTCCTGTTATTTTATAATATTTTTCTCCTGTTTTCCACCTGTTTCCCGCAGAAATTTTTCCCGCATGTGGCGAAACTTTGAAACGAACCACAGGCACAGCACCAGAAAAACAAACAGTATGGCTGTATTGAGCAGACGGTTTTTGACGCAAAGCATATTTACCGTCCCCGCAATGCCGCAAAGTACCGTTACGCCTCCAAACGGCAGCAGTTTCCCGGCAACTTCCTCCGCCATCTTCTTTTTGCTGTTACAGCGTCTCATCTCCTCTGCCTCAAGCAGCATGGTTCCCGGATCTCCAGTCTTTTTCATTTTCCATGAAGCATACAGCAGATAGATACCAAACAGTATCAGAAAAATATCAAATAATAATGAGAAATCAATTCCTTTCATATTTTTTCGCCTTTCTTCTTTCTTAATCTGCTCTCTATTATAATCTCTGACAATACCGGTTGCAATCTCATTTTTATTTAGATTAAAGATTGAAACTTTTCTGATTTTATTGTAAAATATTTACATATCAGAAAGTATTTTGACTATATTGAAGGAGATATCTACATGAAACTTGAAGATGCTAAAATTTTAATCGGAGACGATTCTATTCTTGCGAGAAAACAGTTAAAAGATGTTTTAACTACATTTGGCGGCAAACACTTTTTTGAGGCTGCAAATGGGCAGGAAGCAATTGAAAAATTTAAGGCTGAAAAACCGGATATCATATTTTTGGATATTGTTATGCCACAGAAAGACGGTATTTCCGCTGTTTCTGAAATTTGCAGAATTGATCCTGATGCATATATAATTATTGTATCTTCGGTTGGTACTCAGACTCAGCTTCGAGACGCGATTGAGGCCGGTGCGCGTGATTTCATTCAAAAGCCTCTGAATACGGATCAGATAAAATCGATTCTTTCCGTAAAATTTGAAGGGAGATAAGTTATGTACACACAGTTTTTCGGTAATTTTCTTCTGAGCCGGGGCGTTGTCACTTCCGAGCAGTTGATCAATGCGATCAAAGAAGAATCTACCACACACATAAAATTAGGAACTCTTGCCATTCATGCAGGATATATGACCGCCAGTGAGGCTGATAATATCATTATCATGCAGACTCATGAGGACAAACGCTTCGGCGAACTCGCGGTAGAAGGCGGCTATATGACGCAGGAACAGGTGGACAGTCTGCTCAAGATGCAAAAACCGGACTATCTTCTTTTGGGACAGATTCTGATTGAGCAGGGCATTCTGACCAATACAGATTTTGAAAATCTCATCGTAGATTATCAGTCCGAATATGAAATCTATGATCTTGACATGGCAACCGAAAAAAAGGAAATCGTTACAAATATGTTAAAGACCTACTGCAATTTTGACAATCATCCGCACGCAGACAAGGCAATCCACTATCTTTACCTTCTCTTCAATAACCTTGTGCGTTTTATCGGCGAGGATTTCACTACCCTGAATCCGATTCCGTGTCCGGAATATCCGACAAACTACTGCATCAGCCAGCAGACGCACAATGATGCACTTGCGATCACCTCTGCGCTTGATATCGATCCAAATGCTGCTATTGCGTTCGCTTCCCGCTATGTGGACGAACAGTTTGAAGATTTCGATGAATACGTAAAGGCATCCCTGGAAGATTTTCTGAATCTGCACAACGGACTCTACAATGTGAATCTGTCCAATGAATATTCCATAGAGCTCACATTGGAGCCACCGGAAATCCATCACTATGACGTTCTCTCCTTAAGCAAGAACGCCTACCTGTTTCCGGTCATCTATCCGTTTGGCACCGTAAACTTCCTGTTTTCTTTCTGAGTCTGATCTTTTTTTATATTATTATTAAAACAAAACTCCTCCGCCATCCTTTCTTTGGAATGACGAAGGAGTTTATTTTTTGTAATCCGGTCAAATACGATTTCTTAGATATTCAGAAATCTCTTTACGACATCCGGCATCTCTGCCACTTCACATACCGTATCATGTAAAACCTCAGCAGTCCGGATCTCTTCAATCGCCTTTGGCACTGCGACATCGCCAATGCGGCTCAGTTCATCCACAAGCTCGAAATCTGTCATGGAATCGTATTTTACCTTATCAATGGCATCCATAACGCTTCTGGTAAACTTAAACGGACTTGCAGTAGATGCGATGACAGTCTTGGTTTCCGTATCCTTTGTTTCTTCTTTATATTTTTTATAAACGCCGGCAGCTACTGCTGTATGGGTATCAATGATATAACCTGTTTTTTCATACAGTTCAAGGATCACCTTTGCCGTCTCCTCTTCACTGGTATAATTTCCATAGAAATCGGCAAGCTGCTCTTTCATTTCTTCTGTGATCGCATAAACACCTTCGGAAGTCAGCGCAGCCATCAGTTCTTTGTTCTTTGCGGCATCATTTCCGGCAATACGGTAGATCAGGCGCTCCAGGTTGCTGGAGATCAGAATATCCATAGACGGAGAAGATGTCAGCATAAACTCACGGTTTTTATCATAGGTTCCGGTGCGGAAGAAATCGAACAGCACCTTGTTTTCATTGGAAGCACAGATCAGCTTTGCGATCGGAAGCCCCATATTTTTTGCATAAAAAGCTGCAAGAATGTTTCCGAAGTTTCCGGTAGGCACTACCACATTGATCTTCTCATTTTTTGCTATTTTTCCTTTTTTATATAATTTTGCATATGCATACACATAATAGGCAATCTGCGGTACCAGACGTCCGATGTTAATGGAGTTTGCGGATGAGAACTGGAAACCTGCTGCATCCATCTGCGCTGCAAGTTCCTTATCCTGGAACATTTTCTTTACACCGGTCTGTGCCTGGTCAAAGTTTCCATTGATGCCGACTACAAACGTATTGTCACCCTTCTGGGTCACCATCTGTTTTTCCTGGATCGGGCTGACACCATTTTTCGGATAAAATACGATGATTCTTGTACCTTTCACATCTGCAAAGCCTGCAAGTGCCGCCTTTCCGGTATCTCCGGATGTTGCAGTCAGGATCACAATATCATTTTTTACCTGGTTCTTGCGTGCAGCCGTGATCAGCAGATGTGGCAGAATGGATAATGCCATATCCTTGAACGCGATCGTCGGCCCGTGAAACAGTTCCAGATAATATGCGCCATCTGCTTCCACAAGCGGAGCGATTTCTTTTGTATCAAATTTGCTGTCATATGCTTTGCGGATGCAGTCCTTTAATTCCTCTTCGGTAAAATCGGTCAGGAACTGTTTCATAACTGCATAGGCAGTCTCCTGATAGCTCATATCCGCAAGCTCATCTATCGTCACATCCAAAGAAGGGATACTGTCCGGCACGAATAATCCGCCGTCATCTGCAAGTCCCTTTAAAATAGCCTGGGAAGCAGTTACCTTTTCTTTTGCATTTCGTGTACTTGAATAAATTAAATCCATTCTCTCATCCTCTTCTTTCCTAATTGTTCTAAACATTCGTACTGTTTTTCATTATAAATAAAGGCTTTTCTTCTGTCAATCCAAAAACCGAAAATGTATGGTATAATAATACTGATACTACAACCAAGGAGGAAACCTTTATGCTCCCAGGCGTTTACACTGCGGTAAAAAAAGACGGAACCATCTACTACCGTGCCAGCATCACCTGCAAAAACAAACATATCAGTCTTGGCAGCTATGCACTGGAATCACTTGCAAACCAGGCATACACAGAGGCCGAGCACTTTTTACGTGATGCCTTTGTTCCGCTCGAATATGCTCTTGCACACCGGACTGCCCTGTCCTTTGACAAGACCGTAACGCTCATCAATTTCCGTGATAACGGTGTTTATATCAAAACCCCGATCTATCTGCGCAAAAATTATTTTGAATATTATCTGACCTCCACCCTGGTCTTAAAATTTGATATTGATGATCTCTTTTATTATTCCAGCCACCGGATTCAAAAACGTGGGGGGCATCTGTTCGTGAGTGACTACGGTATGCAGTACAGCATTCTGTCGCGCTACGGGATCAAGAATCATGGTGTACCCGGCAAGGATTTTCTGTTTGTAAATGAAGATCCCACCGATTACCGCTATTCCAACATAAAGATCATCAATCCCTATGCCGGTGTCACCCGTCTTACTGAAAACGGCAAAACAGTTTATCAGGCAAAAATACATATAAACGGTTACTTTTCCCTCGGGATCTATGAACAGGACTATCTTGCTGCCATCGCCTACAACAAGGCATGTGACCTTGCAAAAGACATGGGCATTGCAAAAGAATTCCCGGTCAATTATATTGATTTTCTCTCCGCAAGCGAATATGCCGATCTGTATTCCGATCTGATACTGCCGGAAAAATATGCCGCTTATCTGTCATCATTTTTGCACAGATAAGCAAAAAGCTGTCAAAGGAATTTCCTCTTTGGCAGCTTTTATTTTTAGTTTTTCTGGTTGATATAATTGATAAGTCCCTCTGCTTTGATGATCTTTTGCATAAATTCCGGGAATGCCTGTCCCTGATAGGATGTTCCCTTGGTTTTATCATAAATCATACCACTGTCGAAATCTACTTCAACCTCATCACCATCATCGATGTTTTCCGCAGCCTCTTTACATTCAATGATCGGCAGCCCGATATTGATCGCATTCCGGTAAAAAATGCGGGCAAATGTCTCGGCGATCACACAGCTTACGCCTGCTGCCTTGATCGCGATCGGTGCATGCTCTCTGGAAGAACCACAGCCAAAGTTTTTATGCGCAACGATCAGATCTCCTTTATTTACCTTTTTCACAAAATCTTTATCGATATCCTCCATACAGTGAGCCGCAAGTTCCTTTGGCTCAGAGGAATTTAAATAGCGTGCCGGGATGATGACATCCGTATCCACGTTGTCTCCGAATTTGAATACATTTCCATGTGCTTTCATCTATGTACCTGCCTCCTTATCAATCAATTGGTGCTGAAATTTTTCCGGTCAGTGCACTTGCAGCCGCCACTGCAGGACTTGCCAGATAAACTTCGGAATCAACATGTCCCATTCTGCCGACAAAGTTGCGGTTCGTTGTCGATACGCAGCGCTCTCCGGCTGCCAGAATTCCCATATAACCGCCAAGGCATGGCCCGCAGGTCGGTGTGCTTACCACTGCTCCCGCTTCAATAAAGGTACGGATATATCCGGCTGCCATTGCATCGAGATAGATCTGCTGTGTAGCAGGGATCACGATCACGCGCAGTCCCTTTGCCACCTTTTTGCCTTTTAAGATCTCTGCCGCTGTCTTTAAGTCCTCCAGACGTCCGTTTGTACAGGAACCGATCACTACCTGGTCGATCTTAATATCTCCTACTTCATCGATCGTATGTGTGTTTTCCGGAAGATGCGGAAAAGATACCGTCGACTTCAAGGTGCCAAGATCGATCGTATACTCCTCATCATACTCGGCATCTGCGTCTGCCTCATAAATTTTATATGGACGTTTGCTATGCTCCTTCATGTATGTTTCCGCGATCTCGTCTACCGGGAAAATACCATTTTTTGCTCCCGCCTCGATCGCCATGTTTGCAATGGTAAAGCGGTCATCCATGTTCAGGTTCTTGATTCCGTCACCAACAAATTCCAGAGAACGGTACAGTGCCCCATCCACCCCGATCAGTCCGATCAGATGCAGGATAACATCTTTTCCGCTCACCCATTTATGTGGCTTTCCAATGATGTTTACACGAATCGCAGACGGCACTTTAAACCATGCCTTTCCGGTTGCCATGCCAGCCGCCATATCTGTGCTTCCGACACCGGTGGAAAATGCTCCGAGTGCTCCGTAAGTACAGGTATGTGAATCCGCTCCGATAATCACGTCACCCGCAACGGTAAGACCTTTTTCCGGAAGCAGTGCATGCTCGATTCCCATCTCTCCAACATCAAAATAATTTGTTATATCATGCTTACAGGCAAACTCCCTCACGCATTTGCAGTGTTCTGCCGATTTAATATCTTTATTCGGCACAAAATGATCCAGTACAAGCGCGATCTTATCCTTGTGAAATACCCCGTCCACCTTCATTTTATCCATTTCATGGATCGCTACCGGTGATGTAATATCATTTCCAAGCACCAGATCCAGATCAGCCTCGATCAGCTGGCCCGCACAGACCGAATCAAGTCCTGCATGCGCTGCAAGAATTTTCTGTGTCATCGTCATTCCCATTTATTTGTCCTCCTACTTTAAAATACTACGTGAGCAATCAATAATATTTTATCTTTTATTGCTATTCTAACATAACCCGTGATATAATAGTAATACATAATAAATATGTTTATCATGCTTACCGGTTATGGTTCATGTCATATTAATAAAATCAAAATGTTGTTCAGAAAGGATGTTGTTTATGATTCAAAGTCTGTCCTGCTACCGTATTTTCTACACGGTTGCAAAAACAGGAAATATTTCAAAAGCTGCCAAAGAACTCTATATCAGTCAGCCGGCAATCAGTAAATCCATTCAGAAGCTTGAAGAAAGCATGAACTGTGAGCTGTTCCGCCGTAGTTCCCGTGGCGTCAGCCTGACCGAAGAGGGCGAACTTTTATATTCCCATGTAAAGGTTGCTTTTGAAACGCTCGCCCTTGGCGAAGACCGTCTGCGCAACTCCATCGAGCTCGGTGTCGGTCATTTAAAGATCGGTGTCAGCTCCACGCTGTGCAAATACATGCTGCTTCCTTATCTGAAGGAATTTATCAAGCAGTATCCGCACATCAATATTTCCATCACCTGCCAGTCCACCAACGACACGTTAAAGCTGTTAGAAGAAAACAAGATCGATGTCGGTCTGATCGGGAAACCGGAGAACCTCAAAAACATCGATTTTTATTTTCTGGCAGAGATCAAGGATATTTTTGTTGCAACAAAAGACTATCTCCGCAACCTGAAAGCGCGCGGTGTCCGTGAAGACCGTATCCTGCAGAATTCCACGATCATGCTGCTCGACAAAAACAACATGACCAGACAGTATATCGATGACTATCTGCAGGAAAACCATATCGTGGTTCAGGATTCCATTGACATTTCCTCTATGGATCTTCTGATCGAATTTGCCAAGATCAGTGTCGGTGTTGCCTGTGTCATCCGCGAATTTGTAAAACAGGAGCTCGCCGACGGATCTCTGGTTGAAATCCCGCTCGGTTTCCCGATTCACAAACGCGAGGTCGGCTTTGCCTATAAAAAATCCATGAAGCCATCCAAATCACTCGAACTTTTTGTTGATTTTTATAAGTCACACGAGTTGCTGCATGCCTGATGCTCCACCGTACACTGTAACATATATGAAAAGAGATCCCTGTCTTTCTCGGTCAGGGATCTCTTTTGATTCCAATGCGCACGGTGTGCGGCATCTATGTACTTTTTAGTTGTTGATCAGCTTATCTTCTTCGTTGTTCCAGCTGTATAACTTACGGATCTCTTTACCAACTGCTTCAGACGGATGCTCTGCTGCTTTCTTTCTCATAGCCTTGAAGTGAACCTGACGTCCTGCTGGAGACATATCTAATAAG
>OIZA01000788.1_pt1 | contig 13810 bp, 15 predicted proteins | sample 1588381 | NCBI WGS metagenome assembly OIZA01 (sample SAMN03283277) | human gut metagenome | biome: human-associated habitat; material: feces | host: Homo sapiens | place: Peru | collected 2012 | reverse complement strand
TGTACTTATCATTTCCAATGATATAGGAAACAAGCACAGTCCTACGGTCATTGTCGCACCTATCACAAGCAGAATAAACACCAAAGCAAAACTGCCGACACACACTCTAATCAATAACTTTGAGGGATTAGATAAGAACTCAATTATTTTGCTTGAACAGGTACGAACGATTGATAAACAGCGATTAGAACAGTACTTAGGAATGATACCAGATGATATGGTGGCAAGGGTTGATAAGGCTCTTGCCATTAGTGTTGCATTGGAGAAAATAAAGGCAACAGATGTGTAAAAAGGGCGAGAAGAATAAATTTGCACATTGGTAAAAATGCGGCTGTATTTCTATAATTAAGAGTACAGCCGCTTGTTTTATAGCGGAGGTACTCATTATGGGAAATGAAAACTATATCCAAAATCCAGAATTGCAAAATGAACAGATGAAAGATGAAAACGAAGTATTTAATTCATTTATCAATGTTATGGTGCAGATAGTTGAAAAATACGGAAAGACAGTTTTGCAAGAATTGGATTGTGCTGCGTAAGCTACGCAGCCTTACATATCACATTTCCCTATAAAATTATGGAGGTGGTACGATGAACAGAGAAGGAAAGAAATGTGTCCTGTATCCAAGAGTAAGTACCGAGATGCAGGTGGACGGATATAGCCTTGAAGGACAGAAGAACAGCTTAAAACGCTTTGCTGACCGAGAAGAAATGGAAATTGTCGGTATCTATGAGGATGCAGGTAAATCAGGAAAATCTATTGAAGGACGACCCGCATTTAAGAAAATGCTTTCCGATATAAAAAACGGATTGGAGATAGACTATATTCTGGTTTATAAACTTTCCCGTTTCGGAAGAAATGCAGCGGATATTCTAAATTCATTAGAGTTTGTACAATCTTATGGAATAAATCTTATTTGTATCGAAGAAGGAATTGACTCCTCACAGACAAGTGGAAAACTTTTAATCTCTGTTTTGTCTGCGGTTGCAGAAATAGAAAGAGAAAATATCATTGAACAGACAATGAATGGACGGAGAGAAAAAGCACGACAAGGTGGGTGGAATGGTGGATTTGCACCATACGGATATTATCTGAAAGACAATCAGCTCTTGATAGAAGAAACGGAAGCTGAAGCAATCAGAATTATATTTGATAAATTTGCTAATTCTGATATAGGACTTGGCGGAGTAGCAAAATATCTTAATCTTCAAGGTATAAAGAAGATACCCCGTCAGAATGGCACATTGGAAACTTGGAGCAGTCATTTTATACGGTTGATATTAGACAATCCTGTTTATTGTGGAAAGATTGCTTATGGCAGAAGAACACGAGAAAAGGTAAAAGGTACAAAAAATGAATATAAGCAGGTTCATGCAGAGGATTACATTCTGGAAGATGGACAACATGAAGGAATTATCAGCGAGGAATTGTGGCAAAAGGTTCACGCAAAGCGTATGGCAACAGGAATTAAACAGCCATCCAAAATCGGTAAGGATAGGTCACACCTTTTGACGGGGATATTAAAGTGTCCCCTTTGTGGAAGTTCAATGTATACGAACAAACACGCTTGGACAAATAAAGACGGCACATACAAAGAGGTTTACTATTATATTTGTGGTAGAAATAAGCAGGAGCGAGGACATCATTGTGATTATAAAGCATCGCTAAGAAAAACAGATATTGAGCCACTTGTAATTGAAGCTGTTAAGGAATTGGTAAGCGATAAGTATTTTGCAAAAGAGATTGAAAAGCGTATTGGCGTACAGACCGATACAACAGCTATTGATAAGGAACTTGCCAATTACGAGAGTAAGCTGAAAGAAGTAGATTTGAATAAAGCCCGTCTGGAACGAGAGATTGATAATCTGCCTATTGATGCTCGTTTCAGAGAAAGGAAAATCCACGACATGACTTTAAGACTTGATGCCTTGTATGATACGATTGTAGAGTTGGAAGAACGGATTGAAGATGCAAAGCTGAGAAGAAGTTCTATCGAAATGGAAGCAATCACTCTGGACAATATTTACAAGCTTATGCTGAATTTCGGAAAGCTCTATGATATAATAAGTGACGAGGAAAAGAAAAGCCTTATAACTTATCTAATAAAGGAAATTCAGATATATCCTAATGGAGAGTCAGAGATGCCTTTGAAGTCGATAGAGTTTAATTTTCCGATATATCGTGATGGACAAGAGGTAAGGCGGCTCTTGTGGGAAAAAGGTAATACCGTTGAGGCTGTGGCGCTGATTCAGAGAAAGAATATGTAAAAATGAGTCGAAGGACCGTTGGCTTTTAATATCTTTGGATGTAAAAGCGGGCGGTCTTGTTTTTTGTCAGTTTCGATATCTTGGATTTTGAAATGAAAGGGACAATGCTGTTCATGGATTTGCCAGAGATGTTTTCACCGCAAACCCGCATAAAATCAGCAGTGCAACCTGTAGTTTACATTTAGAACTACAATGTTGGTGGTATTTTAAATGGCAGATCAGGTACTATCATCGGGTATGAAAAATACAGAATGGAGGACACATTATGACATTAGGTGAAAAATTGTCAAAATTAAGAAGAGAGAATAATTACACACAGGAACAGCTGGCGGATATTCTTGCAGTTTCCAGACAGGCGATCAGTAAATGGGAAAGTAATATTACTTATCCTGAGACAGATAAGCTGATCCGGCTCAGCGAGTTATTTGACTGATCTTTGGATTATCTGTTAAAAGATGAACTGGAAACAGACGGCAAAAATCAGAAGAATGATGGGGAAAAAGTTTTTTCCCAAAAGTATTTTCGCGAAAGAAAAAGTGAAAAAACACTATGGGGTATGCCGTTATGGCATATAGGGAAAAAGGCAAGAGGATTTGTGGCGATTGGAATAAATGCGCGCGGAGTAATCGCAATCGGTTTAAAAGCAAGGGGAATCCTATCACTTGGACTGTTTTCCGTTGGTGTGTTGTCATTTGGACTGCTTTCAATCGGGTTGCTTGCGGCAGGCATGCTTTCGATCGGAGTTCTCGCAGCAGGCTGTTTCGCCCTTGGTATACTTGTAACAGGGGCAATCTGTCTTGGGATCGTATCGGTTGGAGCAATTGCGATAGGAGATTTCTCGGTGGGTGCTCTGGCAATAGGAAAATATTTTGCATATGGTGACCATGCACAGGCAATGATTGCTGTTGGTGATACCAAGGCGGCCGGAACAATATTTCAAAAGGTTGGAGAATTAACAGATAGTGAAGTGATCAAAGTAAAAGAAACGTTGGATACGATTGTTCCAAATTATTTTGTATGGGCAAAAAATATTGTAAAAACGTTTTTATAGAAAAATCATAAAAAATCAGAGAAATACTGTTATAGGAAAAGGAACAGACCACATATGAAAACAGACAGGATAATAAAACGGAAAACAAGATGAGGAGGTTTTATTTATGACAAAAAATGTGTATGAAGAAATTCCGGTTCTCGAAGGTGAGAGATTTCTTCTAAGAGCGGTCCGTGAACAAGATGCAGGGGATCTGTTAAAGGTATATTCCGATGAGAAAGCGGTGCCTTTCTTTAACTCGGATAACTGCCATGGAGATGATTTTCATTATACAACGATGGAACGGATACGACAGGCGCTTGATTTCTGGAAATTTTCCTATCAGAAAAAATATTTTGTGAGATGGGTGGTTTACGACAAACATACGCAGACAGTCGTGGGTTCCGTAGAGCTGTTCAACCGAAAGGCGGAAGATTATTTTGACAACTGCGGGCTGCTCAGACTGGATCTGAAAAGTGATTATGAGAGGCAGGAATATATTGAGAACATACTTAAACTTATTGTTCCCAAAACAGGGGAATTGTTTTTGTGTGACAAGATTGCGACAAAAGCGATCCCGGAGGCGAAAGAGCGTATCGCAGCGTTGGAGCATATGGGATTTCAGCTGTCGGAGGAAAGGCTGATCGGACATGATGGAACAGAATACGGGGCGTATTTTGTGAGGGAGATACGTAAATTTACATAAAAAATCGACAAAATATTGTATTGGAAAATAAATACGGTATACTGAAATAAAGGAAAGAGAAGGGAAGAAGAACGTTACATTGATTATTTATTGAGAGAGAACAAAGGGGGCTAAAAAATAACATATGAAATATATTGCGCATAAGGATGGAGACAGGGAGCAGACGGTTAAGGAACATTTAACGGGGACAGCTCAGCTGGCATCGGAATTTGCAGGGAAATTCGGAAAAGCGGATTGGGGATATTGCTGTGGAATGCTCCACGATATTGGAAAATATTCAAAAGAGTTTCAGAAAAAAATAAAAGAAGATACGAATGCAAGGGTAGATCATTCTACTGCCGGTGCAAAGCTATGCATGGAAAAGGGAGGGTACTATCAATTCTTAAGTTATTGCATTGCCGGACATCATGCCGGGCTTCCGGATGGTGGAAATACAGCAATTCCATCCAGCTTGCGTGAAAGATGTGCCAGAAAAGTCTGCAATTACGAAGCATATAAGGAAGAGATACAGACTCCGGAATTACATACGGATCCAATTAAATTTGAAAAAGACAAAAATATAAGTTTTTCCATGAGTGTGTTTTTGCGGATGCTGTATTCCTGTCTGGTGGATGCCGATTTTCTGGATACAGAGTTTTTTATGAAAAATGGCGAGACGGAACGGACAGCGGGAGACTCGATGGAAATACTTTTGGGGAAACTGGAAGCGCATATTTCAAGCTGGTTAAATAATGCGGACTCAGACACGATAAATGGCAGAAGAACGGAGATATTAAGGCATTGTCTGGATGAGGGCAAATGTAAGAAAGGACTTTTTCGACTGACCGTGCCAACAGGAGGTGGAAAAACGATAGCATCGCTTGCATTCGCCTTGAGACACGCGGTAGAAAATCAGATGGATCGCATTATTTATGTGATACCGTATACAAGCATTATTGAACAGAATGCACAGGTTTTCCGGGAAATTCTTGGGGTACAAAATGTACTGGAGAATCATTGTAACGTTGATTATGAGAGCTCGGAAGAATTTAAGCCGATGCAGCTTGCCAGTGAAAATTGGGATAAACCCATTATAGTGACGACGAATGTTCAGTTTTTTGAGTCGCTGTTTGCGAATAAATCTTCAAAATGCAGAAAAATCCATAATATTGTAAACAGCGTTATTATTTTTGATGAGGCGCAGATGCTGCCGCTGGATTACTTAAAACCGTGTATTGCCATGATGCAGGAACTGATGGAAAGTTATGCGGCGAGTATGGTATTGTGTACAGCTACACAGCCGACGCTTGATCCGTTTTTTTCACGAATAGAAAATATTATAGAATTATGTCCGAGGATGGAGGAACAGTTTCGTTTTTTTGAACGGGTGACCTATCAGAATATTGGAACGGTTTCAAAAGAAAATCTGTTGCAGCAGTTGGAAAAAGAAAAAAGTGCGTTATGCATCGTCAATACAAAAAAACGCGCGCAGGAACTCTATCAATCATTGCAGGGGGAAGGCGTGTATCATTTGTCGACAAGTATGTATCCTAAGCATCGAAAACGTGTACTAAAGCAGATTAGAGAACGTTTACATGAAAATCAGAAAAGATGTATTTTGATATCAACCAGTCTGGTGGAAGCCGGGGTGGATCTGGACTTTAACTGTGTATACCGCCAGATAGCGGGAATAGATTCTATGATCCAGGCGGCTGGTAGATGCAATCGTGAAGGTTTGCATGATGCTGCGGAGAGCAAAGTTTATCTTTTTGATTTTGAGGATATGAAAACAGTACGGGGACAGGTGCAGCAGATTAATACGGCAAAGGCAATTTTGCAGGATTATGAGAATATAGCAGGACTTGAGAGCATAACAGAGTATTTTGCCCGTTTGTATCATTATCGTGGGGCGAGCCTGGACAAGAAAAACATTATAGGAGAGTTTAAGCATCCGGACTATAATTTCGCAAAGGTTGGAAAAGAGTTTAAGCTGATTGAGGAAGATACAAAAACAATTTTTATTAACAAAGAACCAGAAGCGGATGAAATTTTAAGAGAATTAAAACTTCAGGGCGTGTCAAAGGAGCGGATGCGGAAGGCTGGGCAATACTGCATTCAGGTGTATAGTAATTTCTTTGATAAGTTATACGGGGCTGGAATGGTGCAGCCGGTTCTGGCTGATATGACGGATTTTTATGAATTAACATCATTGGAACAATATACGGAGGAATGCGGATTGGATTATTCCGTTGATGATGGAGAGGCACTGTTTTATTAAAAAGATAGCAGCGGTGTGAAGAAAAGAAGATATCTTACACACCGCCACTGTTCTTGTTATCTAGAATATTATTATTTCAATCCACTGGTTGCCCAGACCTGTGATAGTATAAATTATTTTATTAGAAATATCAATAGAATTATTTTACTACAAATGTTCAATAAAATTCTAGATAAACAAAATTGAAAAATGTATTGATAAGTGCTGATGAGTGTAGTATAGTGAATTTATAGATAAGAAATGATGCGAAATTATAGTAGATAAATAAAGAAGGAGACCTTATATGATCTTATATCATGGGAGTAAAGAAATAGTAGAATATCCGGAAATTCGAAAAACACAGTTTCAAGAAGCTTTTTATTTTGGCTTTTATTGTATCAGTATTCCGGAGCAGGCAAAACGTAGGGCGAGCCGTTACGGAGGAAAGGGTTACTTAAACCGTTATGAATATACGCCAAATGATAAACTGAAGTATCTGGTCTTTGATAGGATGACAGATGAGTGGCTGGATTTTGTGGTTGGGTGCCGAAAAGGAGTACCGCACGATTATGATATTGTGGAAGGACCGATGGTGGATGATACCACTTATAATTACATTCAGAATTTTATTGATGGCAAAATTTCCAGAGCAGCTTTTTGGGAACTTGTAAAATTTAGTAATCCAGCACATCAGATTAGTTTTCACACAATATCTGCATTGGATACGTTGGAATATATAGGAAGTGAGGTTGTGTATGGGAGAAAGAAATAACAATGATCTGTTTTTTACCTGCAGTCTGCTCGAATATATCGGTCGGGAGAAAAAAAGAACCAGGCGGGAAGTGACAGACTGCCTGGGGAAAAATACAATCAAGAGAATATATGAATTTGCAGATGTATTTCATTGTGACCCGATAGAAAAAACGGCACATGAATTGATTGAAAAATGCAAAATAGAGGATGGAACCTTCGACAATGTTGCTGAGTGCCAATATAAAATACCGGATTACTGGGATATTGGAGAGGTATACGAACGTCTGATTGAGGACTGCTATGTGGATGAAGAAATTATAAAGGGAATCTGGGAGGTGTATCACTCGTGGATCGATCAGCAGATTTCCGATTATAATACAGATTTTTATTATCAACCAAGAGATTATATTGCAGCATGTTATGAGAAAGGAGAGGTGCTATAAATGGGAATGGGAGTGAAAGTTAAGGTGTGGGGAGACTATGCCTTGTTTTCGCGGCCGGAAATGAAAGTAGAACGATGTTCATATGATGTGATGACGCCTTCCGCAGCGAGGGGGATTCTGGAAGCAATTTACTGGCATCCGGGACTGCGCTGGGTGATCGACAGGATTTATGTAAAAAATCCAATTCGCTTTACAAGTGTCCGACGAAACGAGGTAAAAAGCAAAGTGTCTGCCAGTAATGTGTTACAGGCATATAACGGAGCAGATAAGCCGCTTTATATTAGTACAAAAGAGGAGATTGTGCAAAGAGCATCGCTGCTTTTGTGTGATGTCGCGTATGTGATAGAGGCACATTTTGAAATGACAGATCGGGCAAAGGCATCGGACAACCCAGGAAAGTTTAAAGATATTATGATGCGGCGCTTAAAAAGAGGGGAATGCTACCATATGCCATATTTTGGCTGCCGGGAATTTCCGGCACATTTTTGCCTGTGTGAGGAGGAAGAAATTCATACAATATACGATGAAGTGCCGGAAAGAGATCTGGGATTTATGCTATATGATATGGATTACAGCGACAAAAACAATATACAGCCGATGTTTTTCAGGGCTGTGATGAAAAGAGGAATATTGGATCTGCGGGACTGTGAGGTGATTCGATGATTCTACAGGCGTTGGTACAGCACTATGAAAACCTTGCCGGACAGGATAAAGTATCAAAACCGGGTTGGTGTCATGCGAAAGTTTCTTATCTGATTGATCTGAAAGAGGATGGAACGATAAAGGGAATCATTCCATTAAAGCGGGAAGAAGAACGCGGAAAGAAAAAAGTATGGGTTTCAGAAACACTTTGTGTACCGGAGATGGTTACAAGGTCATCCGGTGTATCAGCCAATTTTCTGTGTGATAATGCAAAATATTTTTTGGGAATTGATGCAGACGGAACGGGTCAAAGGGTAATAGAATGCTTTCAGGCAGCAAGAGAGAGACATTTGTCGATTCTAAAAGATTCCGAAAGTACGATGGCAAAGGCGATATGCAGATATTTTGAACAATGGAACCCGGAAGCAGCACAGGATAATCCAGTGGTAAAAGAGCATTGGGAGGAATTAAATGACGGTGGGAATCTGATTTTCGGAATGGGAGGTCATTATGCGCAGGATGATGAACAGATAAAGGGGATATGGGAAAAGCAACAGGAGCAGAAAGAAGAAGGTCAGGTTGGAACCTGCCTGGTGACTGGACAAAAAACAAAAATTGCCCGTATCCACAGAGGGATCAAGGGAGTTCCGGGAGCACAGTCAAGCGGGGCAGCGCTGGTTTCATTTAACGCACCGGCGTTTGAATCATATGGAAAAGAGCAAAGCTACAATGCGCCGGTTGGGCAATATGCGGAATTTGCGTATACAACAGCTTTAAATTATCTTTTGAATCAAAGAGAGTATCGTTTCCCGCTGGGGGATTCTATGGTTGTATTCTGGGCAGAATCCGGGGAACAGGAATATCAGGAAATATTTTTTTCATCGTTAGATCCGCAGCCGGATAATCAGGAGCAGATAAAGAAAGTATTTGAAAATCTGAAAAGGGGAATATGGGTGGATCTGGATGATATCAAACTGGATATAAATCAGAAATTTTATATTCTTTGTCTGGCACCTAATGCGGCAAGACTGTCGGTTCGCTTTTTTTATCAAAATTCGTTTGGAAACATTTTGAAAAATATAGCAAAACATTATTCTCGGATGGAAATAGTAAGACCTTCCTGGGAGGACAGAGCGTATCTTGGTATCCGGCGAATGTTGATGGAAACGGTAAATCAGAAGTCAAAAGATAAATCGCCGGTTCCCAATATGGCGGCAATGGTGTTAAAAGCGGTGTTGTCAGATGACCGGTATCCGGCAAGCTTATATACGGATACATTGATTCGTATCCGTGCGGAACAGGGAAAGGTTACCTGTGGAAGAGCAGCAATTATTAAAGCATTTTTAATACAAAATTATAAATGGAAAGAAGGAGAGGACTGTATGGGATTGAATGAAGAGTGCAAGGAACCGGCATATGTGCTGGGAAGATTGTTTGCAATTCTGGAGTTTATTCAAAAGGATGCAAATCCGGGAATTAACACAACCATCCGGGATCGTTATTTCAACTCGGCATGTACGACACCGGCATCTGTTTTTCCGGTCTTGATTAAATTAAAAAATAGTCATATCAAGAAATTGGAACGGGAGTCCGGAGGAACCAAGATTTATTATGAAAAATTATTGACAGAACTTATGGGCAATTTATCAGTGGAAGGAAAAGGAACGGGTTTCCCGCGGCGCTTATCTCTGGAAGAACAGGGAAAATTTATGTTAGGTTATTATCATCAGACACAGAAAAAGTATGAAAAAAAGGAGGACAAGTAAATGGAAGAGGTAATTAAGAACCGGTATGAATTTGTTGTATTATTTGATGTGGAGAATGGAAATCCCAATGGTGATCCGGATGCAGGCAATATGCCAAGAATCGACCCGGAAAGCGGACTTGGACTGGTCACCGATGTGTGCCTGAAACGAAAGATCCGTAATTATATTGAAACGGTTAAGGAAGACGAAAAAGGATATAAAATTTATATCAAAGAGGATGTGCCGCTGAATCGAAGTGACCGCACGGCGTGTGAAAGTCTTGGAATTGAAGAGACAGATGATAAAAAGGTAACAGAAGCACTTAAGAAGTTGAAAAAGACAGATCCAAAGGTGGATATCAAATTAAGAGATTATATGTGTGAAAACTTTTACGATATTCGTACGTTTGGCGCTGTTATGACAACTTTTGTGAAGGCATCTTTAAATTGTGGACAGGTCAGGGGACCGGTTCAGATCGGGTTTGCAAGAAGTATTGATCCGATTATCAGTCAGGAAGTAACAATTACCAGAGTTGCGATCACAACAGAGAAAGATGCAGAAAATAAAAGTACGGAAATGGGAAGAAAAAATATTGTTCCATACGGTTTATATCGGGTAGAAGGTTATATTTCTGCAAATCTGGCAAGAAAAGTGACTGGTTTTTCTGAGAAAGATCTGGAACTTTTGTGGGATGCAATTATCAATATGTTTGAAAATGATCATTCTGCGGCAAGAGGGAAAATGGCGGTTCGTGAACTGATTGTATTCAAACATAGCAAAGAATTGGGAGATTGCCCGGCATACAAATTATTTGATGCTGTAGAAGTAAAGAAAAAGGACGATGTTGAGTATCCAAGAAAATATCAGGATTATACCGTTCAGATACATGAAAATGAGATCCCGGATTCGGTTGAAGTGAAAAGGATGATTTAATGGAATACGCGGAAGAAGAGTATTTAATGATATCGGGAATACAACATTTTAAGTTTTGCAGGAGACAATGGGCATTGATTCATGTTGAGCAGCAGTGGGCAGAGAATGTACATACAGTAGTGGGGGAACTGATGCATAAAAAAGCCCATGATCCTTATCTTACGGAAAAGAGAAAAGATATAATCATTGCCCGGGCACTTCCTGTTTCATCAAGGGAACTTGGAGTCAGCGGAGAATGTGATATTGTGGAATTCCATAAATGTGAGGATGGAATTTCATTGTTCGGACATCGTGGGTTGTACTCGATATATCCGGTCGAGTATAAGAAGGGAAAACCGAAAGAAGCAGAGGAGGATAAGTTACAACTGGCGGCGCAGGCGATGTGCCTCGAGGAAATGTTTTCTGCAGAAATACCGGAAGGGGCTATTTTTTACGGAGAAACCAAAAGAAGGGAACAGGTGATGATTTCGCCGGAATTACGTGAGGAAGTAAAGCGGATGTTTCAGGAAATGCATCAGTATTATAAGCGAAATTATACACCAAAAGTAAAACGAAGTAAGGCGTGCAATGCATGCTCTTTGAAAGATATTTGCATTCCAGGTCTGGAAAAGACGACTTCGGTTAAAAATTATATTGCACAGAAGCTGAAGGAGGATGCAGAATGAAGAAGTTATTAAACACGCTATATGTTACATCCGAGAATAGTTATCTGGCGTTGGATGGAGAAAATATCGTTGTTTATGATGAGCAAAAAGAAGTCGGACGTTTGCCATTGCATAACCTGGAAGGAATCGTTTCGTTTGGATATCGAGGAACAAGCCCTGCGCTTATGGGAGCATGCGCGGAAAGAAATATTTCCCTTTGTTATCTGACACCACAGGGAAAATTTTTGGCTCGTGTTACAGGAAGGGTCAGGGGAAATGTTGTTTTGCGTGAGCAGCAGTATAGGAGCTGTAAAGATGAAGCAATGGCTCTGGAGGTGGCAAAAAACGGCATTTCTGGAAAAGTTTATAATGCAAGATGGGTTTTAGAGCGGGCGATACGGGACCATGGAATGCAGATCGATGTGGATCGCGTAAAAAATGCTTCATTGCAGTTGAAGTCTTCTTTGGAACTTATACAGAAGGCTGAATCAAAAGATCAGCTCAGAGGATATGAAGGAGAAGCTGCAAGCATTTACTTTGGCGTTTTTAATGAGTTGATCCTGCAGCAGAAAAAGGATTTTACCTTTCAGGGAAGAAATAAAAGACCACCACTTGATAATGTAAATGCGATGCTTTCTTTTGTGTATACGTTGTTGACAAACCAGATTGCCGCGGCATTGGAAGTTGTAGGATTAGATCCGTATGTTGGATATTTACATACGGATCGTCCGGGAAGAGTGTCCCTTGCTTTGGATTTAATAGAAGAATTTCGAGCGGTTTATGCGGATCGATTTGTTTTGTCGCTGATTAACAAGAAAATCGTAAATAAGAAAAATTTTACGAGGAAAGAAAATGGAGCTGTTCTAATGGATGATGATCTGAGAAGAAAATTATTGACAGAGTGGCAGAATAAGAAAAAAGAAATAATCACACACCCCTTTTTGAAAGAGAAAATAGAATGGGGAATGGTGCCATATGTTCAGGCGATGCTCCTGGCGCGTTATCTGCGTGGAGATCTGGATGGGTATCCGGTATTTCTCTGGAAATGAGGTGATTAATGTGCTGGTGCTGATTACCTATGATGTAAATACGGAAAGTGCCGCAGGGAGAACACGATTAAGAAAAGTAGCAAAACAATGTGAAAATTACGGAAGACGTGTGCAGAATTCTGTGTTTGAATGCATTTTGGATCAGGCGCAATGCGTGATGTTGAAATCGCTGTTAAGTGATATTATAGATGAAGATGTAGACAGCCTGCGATTATACTATCTGGGAAATAAATATCAGACGAAAGTGGAACATATTGGAGTAGACAGGGGAATTGCAGTTGACCAAACTCTAATTTTATGAGGCAGTGGGTGCGAGTGTATAGCGCACATAAAACAGCCGGGAGATTCGCACCCAAAATAATAAACAAAAAGTTTAGATTTGTTTTGAAAAGAGGAAAGTGCGGAAGTATTTTTAAAACAAATTTGGATATATTTATAATATTTCGCGAGACAAAAGCATTTTTTTGTGAAATATTGCTGTCGCTCCCCTTGTGGGAGCGTGGATTGAAATTGTTAAGAGCGGTGAGAGACCGCTCGGTGGTATTTGTCGCTCCCCTTGTGGGAGCGTGGATTGAAATTTCCATTTTTTCGCACGCTCACCTTATGTTCCGCTGTCGCTCCCCTTGTGGGAGCGTGGATTGAAATGACGTGTTTCAGGCATCCGGCGAGGCTTTTTCCGTCGCTCCCCTTGTGGGAGCGTGGATTGAAATTGGATGAGCCGAAGCATTCCTCCGCGTTTTCCCGGTCGCTCCCCTTGTGGGAGCGTGGATTGAAATCCTTAATCGCAAACAAAGGCTGGAACGCCTGCTTGTCGCTCCCCTTGTGGGAGCGTGGATTGAAATTTTTGTCCCGGCTGGCAACAGGCAATTAACGCGGGTCGCTCCCCTTGTGGGAGCGTGGATTGAAATTGCCCCAATTTTGCTGATATCCTGCTCGGATTTTGTCGCTCCCCTTGTGGGAGCGTGGATTGAAATTGCATTTGATCTGTGACATTGCGATCGCCATTTTCGTCGCTCCCCTTGTGGGAGCGTGGATTGAAATTTTTGAGCAGGTCACAACGTCACGCGATGATTCGTGTCGCTCCCCTTGTGGGAGCGTGGATTGAAATCCGCAGACAACGCATTTTTTTACAACCTTAGCCAGTCGCTCCCCTTGTGGGAGCGTGGATTGAAATATCGGGTTTCCCTTGCCGGATACCTGTAAACCGAGTCGCTCCCCTTGTGGGAGCGTGGATTGAAATTACACGATGATGCTTGACGTGGAGAGGACAAGCGGTCGCTCCCCTTGTGGGAGCGTGGATTGAAATAATGTCAAGCCCGAAACACCGCCAAGATCATAATCTTTTATGATCCGGTCAAAGC
>OIZA01000785.1_pt1 | contig 13859 bp, 13 predicted proteins | sample 1588381 | NCBI WGS metagenome assembly OIZA01 (sample SAMN03283277) | human gut metagenome | biome: human-associated habitat; material: feces | host: Homo sapiens | place: Peru | collected 2012 | reverse complement strand
CCCCCGCCACTATGGCGGGGTTTTCGGATACAATAAGGGCGGCAGAGAATGCTCCCCGCCGCCCCATTGGTACGTTAGTCCACCTTTGTGGCGGATTCCTTGGTTTCCTTGGATTCCTTGTGCTTACGGATCTTGTCCTTCACCCAACTCGCCGCAGATGCAATGATAACGATGATTTCAGCGATAAACACGCCGGTCATGGCTCCGAAGCAGGTATAAAGCATCAGTTCCTGAAATTCAGTCATGGTCGCACCTCTATTAAGCCAGGAAATCGTCATCCGCATCGGTTGCGAAGTCGGACTCGGCGCTTGCCTTACCACCCAGGGGTTCACCGGCACGGATGAGCTGCAGGTTGTTCAGACCGCAGGCGATACCCTTGTTGCCGTTGGAGTTGAAGGCATACAGATTGATGCTTGCACGGCCATACACGCCGGAGTAGACCTCGGAGCGGGTCAGCACAGGATTACGGTCAGCATCCACGATACCGGGTGCAGTAGCAGAGTTGGCGTTGATGAAGTAGGCGTTGGCATAGGCAGGATCATCGGGTCTCTCGATATCGCCGTCGCGCAGAGGGATCTTAATGGCAGCCAGAGGAGGTACGCTCTTACTGTTGCCCTTCAACTTGGACTGACCCTCCTGGTAGGCAGCTTCGATTGCCGCCTTGATTTTTGCGACCGTCTTGGTATCGGATTTGGGGATGATGAGGCTGACACTGTACTTGGGAGTGCCGCCGTTGATGGACTTCGGCTCCCAGACATTGGCGTAAGACCAACGGGTGTCGGGGCCGGTGATGACCTTCATAGGGTTGTTGACTCTGGTTGTGTTAGTAGACATATTAAAATTCCTCCATAAAATCATTTTTTGCGGTGTTCATTGCCGGTCTTTTATCGCTCTCCGGCACGAGCGTGGGTTTACCTTGCGGCTTTTCAATGTAGGGAGCGAGAAGTTCCTCAAAGCGGGATTTGCCGAGCAGTTTCTGCATGGTGGTGATACCGAGGACTTTCCGCTCGTAGGGGTCAAAGCCTGCGCCTTCCACAGTGGCGGCAACAGCGGCTTCACTGGTGTACTTTCGGTTGGAACGACCCTCGACCAGTTTCCAGCCAGTCCATTCTTTGCCGCTGACGGCCTGCTGCAGAGCATATTCCTTTACATCGGCCGCCCAGGCGGTCAGTGCATCGACCTTGCCGAGAATATCGGCAATCTCATCGTCACCAAGGAGCGCCGGTTCCTCAAAGTCATATCTTGCAAGGGCGAGGTTGGCTTCGGCACGCTCTCTGCACTCGGCTTTCGCCTTGCAGAAGCGGCACCATTCGCCGCAGTGGAACTCACCTTGACCTTTATAGGCAAGCTGTGCCTTCTGCGTCAGTTCGGTATTTGCCCATTCGAGCAGAGCGTCCTTGGACATCTCGAAGATACTGATATTGGACTTCCGGGGCTGATAGATGGTCATGCGGACGGTTTCAATGTCGTAGATGCCATCGAAGATTTCCAAGGCACCCAAAGCGTAGAGCATCATCTGGGGATTGTGACCAGCACTAACTTCGATCCCGGCTCCGTATTTCAGATCCACTATGTTCAGCAGACCTTCTGCAATGCAGATACAGCCGCCGGTGCCGAATCCTCCGGGGACCCAGCGGGAGAAATCCACTCGCTGTTCGATCAGGACTACTGGGTCGGCACAGGTTTGCTTTGCGGTTTCCAGAAGCTCTACCACATATGTGGCATACCCGGCGGCGCAATCTTCCATCTCGGCGTTATACCAGGTGAGTCTATCGGTTGGATCTTCAGTTGGGATGCCCAGAGCCTGTTTCAGACGGGCTTCCGATAATGCATGAGCTTCAACGCCTTCGGCGGCATAGTCGCTATCTTTGTCCTCGTAGGCTTCACACAGCCTTGCAGAAGGTGGGCAGTTCAGCCACCGCTCCGAAGACGATGCCGAGAGAACGGCGTGTCCTTTAGGTGGCATCGGTCAGCACCTCCGCATCGGCAAGCAGTGCCTTGTAGTGGACGGGATCGATGCCGGACAGCTTCGCAGCACCATACTTCTGGAGCAGAGTACGGATCTCTGCGGTGTGACCTTTGCGGGACTTGTCCGCAAGAACGGCTCTGACCTGTTCTAGCGTCAATTCTGGTTCAGGAGGAGAAGTGGGAGCATCCGTTGCCTGCGATTCTTCACTGAACATTTTCGTCAGCCAGTCAGCGGCATCCGAAATAGCAGCGGCAGCACTGCGGAGTTCTTCGATGGTCTGTGCCATATCGCTCATTCTGCTCATTTGATTTTCCTCCTTCCATTGATTTGCTTTGCTGGCGTGAGGCGGTCAGATTGCTCGCCAGTCTCTTCGACACCACGCTGATCGCGGTCAGAACATCAACAATGTCCTCGTCGGCACGCGCACCATAATGGTTTGTATTGTTGCTCATATCGGCAGTTCCTCCTTTCCCAAGGCGTCTTGTATTGCCTTTCATCGATCCATCTGGACAGGAAAGGAGGAAATGGCCGAAAGAAAATAAATGTTTTTTAGAAATTTTCGCGAATGCGTTTCAATAGCTGATTTTTCTTGTACACGAAGGTGTTTCGTGGCATATGCAGCTTTTCGGCGCCAGCGCGCTCGGAAAGCCCGTCCGCAATGGCCATGATGATCTCGTAGCTTTCTGGCTCGGATGTCTTAAGCTCCATGAGCAGACCGTTTAGGACCAGAGAGTCAACATCGATCTCTGTGGTCAGTCTGCTGTCTGCAAGAAAACTGGTGCGGGAAACGCCACTTTCATAGGCATTTTCCATCTCAATCTCAATGGAGAGGTGCTGGGGTGCGTCCTTCGGTATGCAACGGTATTCGCATTCTTCGCACAGGCCATCGCACCTATAGCTCTTCTTATAAGGAATGCAGCAGGCGTTGGCTCTCTGCTTTGCCTTGCGGGTCGCGTCAATGAAGCGTTCCCAATCCTTCTTCTGTTCTGGGGTAACTTCGATCCACTTGCGGAGGGGGCGGTAGTAAATCTGCGGGGTGGCTTGTTTGTCATTATTTGACATTCTTTGGTTCCTTTCAGATTCGTTTGTGGAATCCGCCAGGAGCCGTATTGATGTCCGCAAAGACACAAAAAACGGCAGGGAAACTACCAAGATGGTCGTTTCGCTCTGCCGTATTGCGGTCTGGCGGAAATCCAGTTGTTTAATTGTTCGTGCGGTATTTGATGCTTATCGGACCGGGAGGAATAACAAGCGTGGTGATGTATTTGCCTTGCTTGATTTCAACAAGTCCGTCATCCTCATCTACAGTACACGCCAGTTGATGAGCATCTGGATGCTTAACCGGGATAAGTCTGCGTGAATCAGACGATTTCTCAACAGAAACAGAACTGCCATGAGTATTGACATTCGGGTACACCGTGGGCAAAAAAATTAGTGATTCCAAAGATTCATCCGGGAAAGCCTTTATCAGCCCGCTTATTACCTTGTTCCCGCCGTTTCGTTTTCCGTTTAACAGCCTCGTGGTCTCGGAACGGGATACACCCATCTGCCTCGCAAGCTCACTTGCTGACCATCGCCTGACCGCCATCAGTTCCTTAATCCTGTCGACATTCGGCTTCATGCTCCGACCTCCTTTCCAAAGATATTCACACATATTATAGCACCGATGTATCCGAATGTCAACGCGCGGACAGAAAATGCACCCTCAAAGAAATATTTATACCCAGAAGGCGATTTATTTCTGAAAAGTGTTGCTTTTTGGCAACACTTGCGATATAATAAGTGACAAGGAGGTGCAAAACAAAATGAGCAATGTAGGTGAAGTTATAAAAGAGCGACGATTAGCGAAAGGAATGTCCAAGAGAGCACTTGCAGAGAAAGCCGGCATCAGTCATTCCGAGGTGCATCGTATTGAAAATGGCGAACGACAGAATCCGTCTGTGCCTATGCTCATTGCTTTGGCGGATGTATTAGGCATCCCCCATGACGATATTCTTGTGCTCGCCGGGTATAAAACCGACGGGGAAAGCACTCCGTTGATTGAGCGTGTGTTCCCTGACTTAAAGACCAGAAAGCAGCAGGAAACCGCGCAAAAAATCGTTGACGGTCTTTCTCGTAACAGCGATTTGAAAGACTCGCAGTACGATGAGCTCGTAAGACAGGTGGAAATGTATCTGGACTATGCAAAGAAGAACCCAGATACCTAATTACCCGCGCTATGCGTATGCGAGGCAACGAGCCTATCAGTTGCTATGCGAGCTGGAAATTGACAGGCTGCCGGTTGATCCTTGGAAGATTGCTGAGGCTCTCCCGAATGTCCATATATGTAAATGGACTGTACTGAGAGACAACTGCGGCGATCCTGATCCGCTCTTCATAAGAAGGTGCGGATGCAAAAACACAGCATTTGCGAGGTCAGGCAGATTACATTGTCGTTTATGATGACCGTGTGGAGAACTATCAACGGGTACGCTGGACGATAGCACACGAAATCGGACACATTGTACTTGGCCATCTCGTGTCGTTTGATGCTACAGCTTTGTGCAGGGGGACTCTCACGGAGGCGGAATATAAGGTACTGGAACGGGAGGCAGATACATTTGCCGTCAATCTCCTGGCACCCATGACCATTATAAACAGGCTTCCATCTATCAAGACAAAAGCAGATTTCATGGAACTCTGCGACCTGTCAGGCAAGGCATCGGATAACTGCATGGAGGAACTCCGAATGCTGAAAAGCGGGCAAAAAATACCCTTTCCCATTAAGGCAGAGGATATTCTGCACCGTCAGTTCTTCCGGTTCATCAATGAATATAACGGTACAGAAGTACCCTCGCTGCAATACGATGACTTGGAGATTGATGAAGAATTCGATGACTACATCGAGTGCGACTATTGGGATTTCACTCTGATGGCAATCAGAAAGTGGAAACTTGAAAAAGAACTTTATGCTGCCCTTGAGGGCAGTCTGGCACTGTACGACTGTGAGGATATGGTCGTATTTGTGAAAGACGCAGGAAATGTGGACTTTATAGCGAAGAATGCAGGCATCATTCTTGAAACGCTGCAAAGATATTCCGATTCCTGCGTTAAGCGCATTTCGGCATATGCCGCCAAGATGCGAACGAAAGCCGAATAACGGCAAATAAAACGATAAGGGAGAATTTATCATGCCTAAATTAACAATATCGCAATTGGAAAGCCATCTGTTGAAAGCGGCAGATATTCTCCGTGGCAAAATGGACGCTTCTGAGTTTAAAGAATACATCTTCGGGATGCTCTTTCTGAAGAGGCTTTCCGATAACTTTGCACAGAAACGCAAGGAGCTGGAAGCGGAATATAAGGATGATTTGACGCCGGAAGAACTGGAGGATTTCCTTGAGGATAAGACTTCCTACGGCAGCACTTTCTTTGTGCCTCGTGAAGCGCGCTGGGAGTGCGAGGATAACGGCGACGGCTGGACAGGTCTGCTCCATGTAAAAGTGGATGTGGCTGCCAAGCTGAAACGCGCCCTTGTTGCCATAGAGAAGGAAAACAGCCAGCTTGATGGCGTTCTGAAGAACATTGACTTCGCAAGGAAGGTCAAGAACAAGCAGATTATCACAAACGAGCGTCTCGTGCAGCTTGTTTGGCATTTCAACAAGCATAAGCTGACAAACGACAACTTTGTATTCCCCGACCTGCTTGGAGCAGCCTACGAATATATGATTAAGAACTTTGCGGATTCTGCCGGAAAGAAAGGCGGAGAATTCTATACTCCGTCAACAGTCGTTCAGCTAATGGTTCGGATCATCAAGCCGCAGGAAAACATGGAAATATACGATCCTACGGTCGGCAGCGGCGGTATGCTCATTCACAGCAAGCAGTATGTTGAGGAACAAGGCGGCGATGGACGCAAGCTGGCTCTGTTCGGGCAGGACGATGCCGCAACGGTATGGTCAATCTGTAAGATGAACATGATCATGCATGACATCAAAGATGCGGATATTCAGCATGGTGACACGCTGATGGAACCCTACTGGCAGAAAAACGGCTCGGTTCGCCAATTTGACCGGGTAATCGCCAATCCGCCCTTCTCGCAGAACTATACCAAGAGCGACAAGATGAAGTGCCAGAATCGCTTTGTCTACGGCTGGGCTCCGCAGACCGGCAAAAAAGGTGATTTGATGTTCGTGCAGCACATGATTGCCAGCACAAAGCCAGATGGAATGATGATAACGGTCATGCCGCATGGTGTACTGTTCCGTGGTGGGCAGGAGAAAGTCATCCGCAAAGGCATTCTTACTGATAAGCAGGATATTGTACAAGCAATTATCAGTCTGCCGCCGGATTTATTCTACGGAACTACTATCCCCACCTGTCTTCTTGTCATCAACAAGAAGAAACCGAAGAAACTCGCAGGCAAAGTGCTGATTATCAATGCCGACGCGGAATACGGCGAGGGAAAGAATCAGAACTTTCTGCGCCCGGAGGATACCGAGAAAATTGTCTGGGTATTCGACAACATGGTCGAGGTTCCCGGTTATTCTCAAATTGTCAGCATTGACGATATCCTCGATGAGAAAACGAACGATACCAATCTGAACATCAGCCGCTATGTGGACAACTCTCCGGCACAGGAACCGCACGATGTCCGTGCGCATATGCTTGGCGGTGTGCCTAATGTGGAGATTGAGGCACTGAACGGACTGATTGCGAAATACGATATTGCTCCCGCTGATATCTTCTCCGACAGAGGGGACGGTTATTCCGACTTCCTGGAGAGGTGTTCTACCAAGGGACTGATTAAGGCATATATTTCCGACCACGCTGGTGTTGTCGGAGCGAAGAACAGAATGCACGGTGCGTTCGAGAACTTCTGGAAAGAAGCCGCTCCCGCCGTCAACAGCGTCCACACCGACATGGGCATTGCGGAATTTGCCATGAAATATACCGCTCTCCTCACAGAAATGCTTGAACCGCTCGGTATTCTGGATCAGTTCCAATGCCAGGGCGTATTCGCCAACTGGTGGGAACACAGCTATACCGTTCGTGAATATACGGAGATCGAGCAGTCGGTCGAGGGCAAGGAAACAAAGGTTGACGTCAAGGAAGTCATCCGCATCAAGAATGTTTTCAAAACCATCAGTTCTGAGGGCTTCGTTGCCTCGCTTGTCAGCGATGACAAGATTGCCTCGGAGCATTTCGCTGACGAACTGGAAGAACTGCATAGGCTCCGTGACGATGCGGAAAACGCACAGGCAGATTTGATGGCTTATGTGGCTTCTATCGAAATGGAGACCGATGACGATGATTCCGATGATGGTGATGAGGAGAAAGAGCCGAAGGAACCGTCCGTCAAGGAAGTGGAAACCTACCTCAAGAGCCTTGGAACGGATGAGGCAAAGGCATCGCTGAAGCAGATTGCCGCACTCAAGAAGGAAAAGAACCACCTGAACAGAGAGGTCAAGAAGAAGGAATCAGAACTTCAGGAAAAAATCGACGCTATCCGCGAAGAACTGACCGAGGAGCAATGCGAAGACCTCGTTATGCGGCTTCTCCATGACGGTTTCGTGGAGGAACTGGACGCTTACCTTTCTGCCGAAGTACAGAAAACCATCCGTGCGGTCAATAAACTGTGGGAGAAGTACCATGTTTCCGTTACCACGCTGCTGGATGAGCGGAAAGCTGCCGAGGATAAGCTGAACGGATTCCTCGCACAATTGGGATATATCCCGAAAAAGGAGGTTGACGCATGACCTCCATGACAAAACATACGCTTGTCGACTGCTTCTCCCTGCGCGCCCGCATCGGTTGGCAGGGATTACGGTCGGATGAGTTTAAGACAGAAGGTGCTTATCTCGTAACGGGATGGGACTTCATCAATGGCAGAATCAATTGGGACGACTGCTACCATGTTTCCGTTGACCGTTATGAGCAAGACAAGGGCATCCAGCTCCGCGAAAACGACCTGCTTGTGACAAAGGATGGTACAGTTGGAAAGACCGCCTTTGTGGTCGATTGCCCGGAGCAGGCTACCCTCAATAGCCATATCTTCCTGGTTCGCTCCAAGGATGGCTCCGTAGAGCCGGAATACCTTTACTATGTTCTTAATTCGTACATCTTCACGGATTTCATGAAGAACATACTCACTGGAACGACCATCAAAGGATTGACACAGGGGAATTTTTATAAATTCGTGTTCGAGGTTCCTGATGTACCGACGCAGAAGAAAATCGTGGAGGTGCTGGAGTCTATTGATGCTGTTATTGATAAGACGCGGGACACGATTGGCAAGTACCAGAACCTGAAAAGAGGATTGTTACAAGACCTATTCAGCGAAGGGGAAGTCGTGTCTTTAGCGGATAAGAGATATTTTGTGCTTAATCCTTCAATTAGGAAGCTACCGGATATTTTTTATTACATTGATCTTGAAAGTGTGGTTGATGGGTTGCTGGTGATTCAAAAAACGGAAGAAAAGATATCGGCTCCATCACGCGCACAGCGTCTATTGCAGAGGGACGATATATTATTTCAAATGGTGCGACCATATCAACAAAACAATTTGTTTTTTGACTTGGATTCGGATTTGCCCTATGTTGCATCAACCGGATACGCTCAAATAAGAACAAATCAGAATCCTCTATATGTTTATTATGCAATGCACACATTTGACTTTTTATCAGAAGTCAATAGACGCTGCACAGGAAGTAGTTACCCTGCAATTAATTCTACGGAATTATCAAAGGTTACATTCAAACTTCCAGAGAGGAAAATTCAAGATGAAATAGCTGAACAGCTATTCTCTGTTGATAGTTTGATTCGGAAAGAGATGAATGATCTCAAAAAATATGAAAACATAAAATTTGGACTTGTTAAGGATTTGCTATCAGGCAAAATTGAGTTTGTAGAGATGTAAGGAGGCGGCGTTTATGGCAGGTAGACCATCCGAATTGATGTATGTGGAGACTCCACTGCTTGAGCAATTAAAGAAGCTGGGCTGGACGGTCGTCCAGTTGGATGACAGCGAAAAACACGATCCTCAGAAGAGCTTCCGGGAATCCTTCTCGGAGGTCGTTATCGTGTCGCACTTGAAGGCCGCACTGAAGCGTCTGAATCCGTGGCTGAACGATATGCAGATCGATGATCTCTGCGTTCAGGTGCAAAACTATCCGCATCCGCTCCGGCAGATTCTTGAAAACAACGAGGAGGTCTATGACCGCATCACGGAAGGACTGTCCGCCGATAATGAAGTGACCGACGAGGTGAACTGCCCTGTTCGGCTCATTGATTGGACGGATGTAGACGCCTACGACGGTCCCGATGCCACCGACAACGACTTTCTTGCCATCAGCCAGTACAAGGTGCGCATCCCCGGAAAAGAGGAACATATCATCCCCGATATCGTTCTGTTCGTGAACGGTCTTCCTCTCGTGGTTATCGAGTGCAAGGCACCGGATATTACGGAGCCGATGGCGGAAGGCATCGACCAGTTGATGCGCTACCAGAACTGCCGAGGCGCAGAAGAGCCGGAAGGCGTGCCGGAACTTTTCTACTTCAACCAGATCGTCATGTCCACCTGTTTCCATGACTGTCGCTATTCCAGCATCACAGGCGGCGTCAGCCACTTCATGGAGTGGAAGGAGGCCTACCCTTATAAGCTGCGTGACATCAATCCGAACGGCAAGCCGTCCGCACAGGAAATTGCTGTGGCGGGTATGCTTGAGCCTGCTCATCTTTTGGACATCGTTCAGAACTTCATTGCTTACAAGGACGAGGACAGCGGTATCCGTGTGAAACTCGTTCCTCGCTATATGCAGTATCGTGGCGCAAATAAAATCATCGAGCGTCTGCGCAATTCCGCCAAGGGAGAAAAAGGCGGTACGCTCTGGCATACCCAGGGTACGGGTAAAACGCTCACGATGATGTTTGTCATCCGCAAGATGTATAACTCCTTCGATTTGAACAACTATAAGGTCGTTTTAATCGTGGACAGAAAAGACCTGCAGACGCAGATGTTCAAGACCACAAAAACGGTGAAATATGCGGTCAACACGGCTGATAGTATTGAAGGGCTGAAGAAACTGATTGCAAACACGGCAAGCGATGTCACAGTTGCAATGGTTCACAAGTTCGGCGATGTGGAAAAGGATAAGGATAAAAAGAAATCTGGCACCCTTGAACAACGGACATCGGCTTCTACATTCCCCATCCTGAATACCAGTGATCGCATTCTTGTCATGATTGATGAAGCGCACCGTTCCGAGTATTCTGAATTGGCGGCAAATATGTGGAAAAGTATGCCGAACTCAGTCAAGGTGGCATTTACCGGAACTCCGATAACGAAAACAGTCGATAATTTTGGCGGATACATCGATACCTATACGATGAAGCAAGCTGAGGAAGACGGCATCGTTGTGGAAATCAAGTATGAAGGTCGTGCTACGGATAGTGAAATCACAGACCACGATGCCATGAATCATGCGTTTATTGATATCTTTGGTTATCTTGAAGATGATGAGCAGCTTGAAATTCTCGGCAAATACACGGTCAGAGGATACCTTGAGGCGCAGGAGGTCATAGCTGAAAAAGCCTCCGATATGCTTGACCATTATATCAATACCGTTTTTGCAAATGGGTTTAAGGCGCAGATTGTTGGTGTGAGCAAAGAGGCGGCATACCGTTACAAGAAGACTATTGATGAGCTCTTGCCTAAGAAGATCGCCGAGTTGGAAACCAGTAATCCGCACCATATTGATATTGAGCAGCTGAAAAAGCTCAAAACAGCTTGTATCATTTCTTCGGGTGGTGCAAACGAGGAACAGTATCTGAAGCAGTACACGAACGAGAGCGAGAACGAGATGATTATTGACGGCTTTAAGGCTCCGTTCGGAGAGACAGGTCTCAAAGGCGGCAACGGCAATTACGGCATCTTGATCGTTACCGCAATGCTGCTGACGGGGTTTGACGCTCCTGTTGAGCAGGTCATGTACTTGGATAAGAAACTGACGAACCACAATCTTCTGCAGGCTATCACAAGAGTGAACCGCACCTGCGGAGCAAATAAGAAGTGTGGGTATCTGGTAGATTATGTTGGAATCACGAACCACCTCAAGGATGCCCTTGCCGATTACGCCGATGCGGACAGGGATGAAATTATGGCATCCCTCCGTGACAAGTCAAAGGATATCGATGCACTGAATACGGCATACAACGAAATCATCCAGTTCCTTAACGAGAAGGTCGGATATGCACTTTCGCAGACCTCTGATATTATCGAGGAACTCTGTCTTGATGAGGAACTCCGCGAGGAATACAACGGTCGTTTTTCTGTGATGTCCCGTCTGTTTGACCGCGTTCTTCCGAATCCCGCTGCGTTGGAATACAGCGAGGATTACAAGACGCTGGCTTTTATTCGTGAGTCCATGGCAAAGATGACCAGGAATCCGAGGTTCTCCAACAAAGATGCCAGCAAGAAGGTGCGCGCCATCATCGAGGAATATCTCACCGTCAACGGCGTGGACATGGAAATCGCTCCGATTTCGCTCCTTTCGGATGATTTCCTGAAAGGCGGCGAAAAGAAAAAGAGTGACCGTGCGGTAAGCGAAGAAATCAAGTACGCCGTCCGTGAGTTTATCAATATCAATATGCCGAAGGACCCGGAACTGTATGCCAGACTGAGTGAAAGGCTTGAACAGATTCTGGATGAGTTCAAGAACAACTGGGCTGAACTTCGCAGGGCACTCGAACAGCTGCGCCGAGATATCAAAGCTGGTCGTGCAAAGGAAAACACCTATGGTTATGAGGCTACGCATGAGATGCCGTTCCTCGGTCTTTTGAAAACGGAGTTTTATGGCAAAAAGTCCTTTGACGAACTGTCTGAGGATCAGATGGACGTTCTGAAGAATCTGACAGATGATGTTTTGAGCCGCTTCAAACAGGAAACCGAAGCTGTTAACTTCTGGAATAATGTGGCCTTGCAGCAGGAACTCCGCACCTATATCATCAAGCAGCTCATTTCGCCGGAAATCAAAAAGCGGGTGCCGGATATTGTGAAACGCCGTAAGGACATAGCGCAGAAACTTATGGAACTCGGCTATCAGCATTTCGGGAGGAATGATTGATGCAGGAAATAGCATACCAGGTGGTGCGCTCCAACAGAAAGAGCGTGGCGCTTGTAATAGATAATGAGGCAAACCTTATCGTCCGCGCTCCGATTCTCATGCCGGAAACAACAATAGCTGAGTTTGTCCGAAAAAAAAGACGCTGGATTAATGAAAAACAGCAACAGGTGGCTGTCTTCGGAGAAAAGCATCCTCCCGTTGTTGTGGAAACAGGCGAAAGCATTATGTATCTCGGCAGCAGTTATGCCATTATCAAAGATGCGGTCGATGCGGTCGAGATTTCCGGGAATGAACTTGTTGTCCCGGAGGATTATGATGTTGAAGCCTTGACTGCCTGGTTGAAGGAACAGGCAATGCAGACTATTTCGGAGCGTGTTGCGCTGTATGCAAACATCATGGGAGTTACGCCCGGTACCGTCAAACTGTCGGAGGCAAAGGCACGATGGGGTTCTTGCAGCACGAAGAACAATCTGAATTTTGCATGGCGGCTTATCATGTGTCCGCTTTCGGTGATTGATTATGTCGTGGTGCATGAATTGAGCCACATCACCTACAAGAACCACAGCCCTGCTTTCTGGTCAAGAGTGAAAACAGTCCTCCCGACCTATGAGGATGGTCAAGAATGGCTGAAGTTTAATAGGAAATTGATGGAGATAATATAAAAATTTTGCTACACGCTGATTATTGATTATTCCATTTGGTAAATGGGTTAGGAGGAAGTACCATGCCAAGAAGTAAAACATTAAAACTATTTTTGATGGATGGAGAGCCATGCGGAAGGATTAAATGCTCCCTTGCCAATTGGACTGGAATAGCATATAAGATCCCTCGTACCGCTTTGGATAGATGCAAAGATTTGGATATTCTCAAACAGAGCGGCGTGTATTTCCTATTCGGCACTGATAAGACAGATAATGCAGTGGTGTACATAGGTCAAGCCGGAGTTCGCAAAAATGGCAAAGGTCTTCTTCTGCGTGTGCAGGAGGCGTATAACTCTATTGACTATTGGACGGAGGCGGTCATGTTCACTACGACAAATAACTCTTTCGGACCAACGGAGATAAGCTATCTTGAAAATCGTTTCTGTAACATGGCGATAGAAGCCGGTCGCTACGTTGTTAAAAACGGAAATGACCCCAATCCTGGGAATATAACCGAGGAGACAGAAAGTGAACTTGAAGAGTTTATCGACTATGCAAAAATTGTGATGGGCACTCTTGGACATAAGGTATTTGAGCCGTATATACCTTCTACAGAATCAGCCGACACAGAGCCAGTTCTATACATGGAATATGGAAAAGGGGCGGCATCCGGGAAAAGAACAAGCGAGGGGTTTGTTGTGCTGAAAGGTAGTACCATCAATCCTACCGTGACCAAAAGCTGCCCTGAAAGAACAATAAAGGATCGCAAGAAATATGAGGATAAGATTGATAGTAAAGGCGTTTTAACGGCTGATGTGCTTCTTTCAAGTCCTTCATCAGCAGCTGGCTTTGTTGGCGGAGCTTCATTAAGCGGAAATGCACTCTGGAAAGACGCTGATGGGAAAACCCTGAGAGAACTCCTTGAAACAGATTGAACCTTTTAATTTTGCAACACCTTTTAATTATTCCGAAATCCGTACACCACAAGGCTTGCCCCCCACGGTGCCGCCGGACTTTGGAACGGCAGAAATCAATAACTGAATAAAGCTAACAAGGGCTTTCGAAGTCAGTATTTGACCTCGAAAGCCCTTGTTTTATGCCTTTTCGGCGGTTTTGACCCCGGAGAAGGCTTTTTCTATTGTATCA
>OIZA01000783.1_pt1 | contig 13906 bp, 7 predicted proteins | sample 1588381 | NCBI WGS metagenome assembly OIZA01 (sample SAMN03283277) | human gut metagenome | biome: human-associated habitat; material: feces | host: Homo sapiens | place: Peru | collected 2012 | reverse complement strand
GTCATTCTTCTCTGCCAGTCACTCCCGAAGCTCAAATTACTCTCCTATCTGGGTGCCAACTCCCTGATTATCATGGTGACGCACCTCGACTGCAGGATCATGCTCATCAGCCATAAGTTTGCCGGACTGATCGAGAGCTATCTCCCCAACCGTTACCTTTTCCTGCTGAATGTTGCTCTCTCCCTGTTGCTGCTGGAGCTTGTCATCGTCTATGTTGTCAACCGCTGGTTCCCGTTCCTGATCGGGCGGAAGCGCAGCATATAATCAGCCCTTCACCGCCCCGGCAGTCATTCCGTTTACCATGAACTTCACAAGGCAGAAATAGAGAATGACGATCGGCACAGCGATAAACACCGCGCCTGCGGCGAATCTTGCAAATTCCGTATCTCCAAGGCTCATCAGCCCGACCGCCACCGTGTACAGGTTTTTCTCCTTGAGCAGAAGCTTCGGCAGGATGAAATCACTCCACGGGAAAGTAAAGCTGGTCAGCGCCGTGTAAACGATAATGGGCATCGAGATCGGCAGATTGATCTTTGTAAACACCTGAAAGTTTGTCGCGCCGTCGATTCTCGCCGCCTCATCGATAGAGGACGGTATTGTGTCAAAAAAGCCCTTCTGTGTCAGGTACCCCATCGGTGCATTCGCACTGTAGATCAGAATCAGACCCCACATTTTATTAATCAGACCGAACTGCGTCATGATGATGTAGACCGCAATCATTCCCATAAAAGAAGGGAACATGCCAAGGATCAGCGTTGTCTTCATCATCGCCTTTCTGGACTTGAACTGGAAGCGCGACATAGTGTAAGCTGTCAGCACTGTCAGAAACGTTCCGATCAGGCAGCTCATGGTGGCAATAAACAGCGTATTCCGGAACCACTGCGGGTAATTGTACATCGCCGTGTCCGTGAAGAGCATCTTAAAGGTGTCCAAGCTGTACGAGCTCGGGAAGAAGCCGTCAAAGGAATAAATCGAGCCCGACTTGCTGAAGGACGCAAGGATCAGCCAGAGGCAGGGGAAAAAGAAAATAAAGCACACGGCGATCAGTATGATGTATGTGACAGTAGTGTCAGCAATTCTGGAAGCCTTCATATTTCTCATCGGAATGTATCCTCCTCCTTGTATGATGAACTCCTCGTATAGATGAGCAGTGAGATCAGGGATGTAATCAGGAAGATTACCAGGCTGATTGTTGCGCCGATATTGTAATAGTTATTGTTGATCGACAGGTTATAGAGCCAGTTGATCAGAAGATCCGTATCGCTTGCGAGGAAATAGCCATCCAGATACAGTCCGCCGCGCAGGAAATAGAAGACACCGAAATTGTTGAAATTTCCGATGAATTGTCCCAGCAGAACCGGCGTTGTGGAGAACAGCACAAACGGAAACGTGATGCGCCTGAACTGCTGCCACCTTCCCGCGCCGTCAATCTTCGCTGCCTCCAGCAGCGTCATGTCCCTGTTGGACAGAATGCCCGTCGCCAGAAGCATAATGGACGGAACACTGACCCATGCGTTGACACCAAGACCGATGAATCTTGCAATCCACTTCGCATCAATATCAAGAAAGCCGATCGCCCGGTGCCCCGAGGCGGTGATCAGCTGGTTAATCGGACCCCCATACGAAAACATAAACTTAAAACCGATCATCGTGATAAAGCCGGGAACCGCGTAGGCGAGAATCGGAAATGCCCGCCAGAACACCTTTCCCTTCACGCATTCCTTGTTCAACAGCAGTGCCAGTCCCAGCCCGGCAAAGTAGTTCAGTGCCGTCGAGCAGACCGCCCAGACAAGGTTCCAGCTGAGGATCTTGCCGAAGGTGGGCGCAAACTGCGAGAGCGTCATGATCTGGACAAAATTGTCAAAGCCCACCCAGTCCACCAGCTTCGGCGGCACAATGCTTCCGCCGTAATTCGTAAACGCAATGGCGATCATGAAGATGATCGGAAGGATGTTGAACACACAGACACCGAGCACCGGCAGAAAGAGCACCGTTTTATAAAACTTTCTGTCGAGGAGCTGCTTTGCGTCCTCACGGAAGGTTGCGGGTCTGCCGCCCCGTCCGATGAGCTGCTGGGTCTCCCATGCGTCCCGGATATTCGACAGATGCACTGCCAATAAAAGCACCAGCGCGATCAACGCCAGGATTCCCATGAGGAGCATGACTACCGAGTTATCCCCTTCGATGCCGAGCCAGGTATCCGCCTCCTGTGTTCCCAGCGTGAACAGTCCGACCAGATCCCTGCCGCCGCGGTAGACAAAATATCCGATGCCGAGTGCCAGCACTGCTATATAAAGCAGTCCCTTTCCAATCTGTCCGTAGAGGAGCTGCCCCAGCCCCATCAGGCACATACTCGCCCTCACATTTTTATTTGCTTTCCGAATAGATACCTTAGATTGTTCTAATTGTTTCATATTCCCTCGCATTCTGCCACCCGGCTAGTTCGTTCCCGCCAACGTGTGAATCGCATCATAGATCTGCACATCTACAGCTTCGAGACCGTTCTGGATATCCTCCTGTGTCTTGTACTTCTTTTCATTGTCCGGGCGGAACGCATCCTTTGCCAGATCCTCAAAGAAGGTCTGTCCCGGCGTCCATACCTGTTCAATCGCGCGGATGGACGGCATGACAACAATATTTCCCGCATCCAGATTCCGGAAAATAATCTCGGAAAGCCCGCCTGCCTTCTCCGCCGCATCATTTCTCGCGGGCGCGATGCCAAGGTACTCATTCCTCTTCATGACCATCTCATAGCTTGTCGCAAATTCCACAAATGCCAGACAGGCATTCGGCGCCTTCGTGTACGCACTGATCGCATAGCCGTTGACACCGCCCATAGCCTTCAGCGGAATCAGCTCCGGATTCTCCTCCGTGAGGTCTCCGCTCGCAGGCAGCTTCGGCACATCCGCAACGACCAGATTTTCTTCCGCAAGCGCAGCCGCGGCGTCATGTTCCATGCCCTCTCCCTCATAAGTCAGTGTCAGTTCCTTAAGAAATTTCGTGTAGACATCTGGCGTCGTCATAGTAGCGAAGTAAGTACCATCTGCAAGCTTGCTGAAAGCATTCACCGTGATGGAATCATCAATACAGCCCTCGTTCATCAGACCAGCCTGCTGTAAGAGAACGTTTGCTCCGACTGCGGCATTTCCTGCTGCAAAGCCGATGTCTTCCGCATTCGTGTTGTTGTCCCCGAAGACATATCCGCCATAGGAGAACAGGAAGCCGGAGGAGAAATATACATCATACAGGGAACGCATGTAGCCGTAATGTCCATCGCCCTTCTCCACGATTTCCTTGGAATACCGGTACATATCATTCCAGTTCTCTACCATGTCCGGCACCTTGTTGCCGTCCTTATCCCACTCGCTCTCCCAGTTGTCCGGCAACATATCCTTGCGGTAATAGAGCAGTGAGGACTGCACATTGACCGGGACTCCCATATAGTACTCGGTGCCGTTTACCGTCGTCTTATAGGCATCCCATGCATTCTGTGAAATATGGGAATAGCAATCCAGACTCTCCACCGGAATCGGATAAATATGCTTGCCCTCCACATATTTCATCAGCACATCATTGGCCTGATACAGCACATCCGGGCCGTATCCATAAGGGCCGTCATCCGCCAGATTACTGTACTGATCCATATTTGCATCGACGGCAACAATTCCATACTCTGCATACTGTGCATTGAAGGCATCAATCAGCTCCTGGAAATATCCCTGCTCGATTGCGGTATCGTTCTCCAGAACCCGGATCGTGACATCACGCTCCAGCTCGCCGCTGTAGATATTGCTCAGCGCCTCCGCCGTAGTCGCCTTCGCGCCCGCCTGTGTCTGCCCTTCTCCGGCAGAGGTCTGCGACTCCCCATTTCCGCCGCAGCCGCCGAGAAGCCCCGTGCACATCATTCCTGCCATCACCAGTGCAATACTCTTCTTTTTCATTTTCTTCCTCCATATCTGCGCTGTTCTAAGACCACTCTTTCCTGATCTATCTCACAAAAACAACAAAGCCGTCCGGCTCCAGATGATTTCCGTCATAACCGTTCTGCACAAGAACTCTTCCCGCTGCTTCCGGCTTGCGTGCCGTATCTGTCTGATTACAGCAGAGCGTAAGCTCCTCCGTCCCGGCGTACCGCCGCAGGATGAACATTCCGTCGCAGCCGCTCAGCCTGATCTCCCCGGTCTGAACTGCCTTCTCTTTTCTGAGCGCCAGCAGGCATCTGACCTGATCCATGAACACTCGGTTCCACTGCTCCCTGTTCCAGTCAAAGCAGCGCCTGTTATCCGGGTCATAGCCGCCCTCGAGCGGAAGCTCTGTTCCATAGTAGAGGCAGGGCGCTCCGACAAACATCACCATCACCGCAATGGCACAAAGCAGCTTCGCCTTGCTCCTGCCCACCAGTGTATAGAACCGATCCGTATCGTGGGAATCCAGCAGATTCAGCATCATCCTGTTGACCTGTAAGGTGTTCCGCATCAGCAGTCCGTTCAGCTTCCATGCAAACTGCTCCGCATCAGCAGTCCCGAACGCATAATAGTCCATGCACGCCTTGGTGAAAGCATAGTTCATGATGCTGTCATACTGGTCTCCCTGCAAAAACGGGTTGGCATCGTGCCAGTTTTCACCGATAATGACACATTCCGGCTTGACCGCCTTGACCCGCTTTCGGAACAGCCGCCAGAAGTCATGCGATACCTCGTCCGAGACATCAAGTCTCCACCCATCAATATCATACTTCCGAACCCATGATACCGCAATATTCAGCAAAAACTCCTGTACCTCGGGATTTGAGGTGTTGAATTTCGGCATGTAGTCGCAGAATGCAAATACCTCATAATTCAGAGGCTCCTTCTCCGGCTTTTCCCCTCGAATGATGAACCAGTCGAAGTACGGTGATTTCTTTCCTCTCTTCACAACATCCTGAAACTGGGAAAGATGCTCGCTGCAATGGTTGAATACGGCGTCCAGCACTACGCGGATGCCGCGCTTATGCGCCTCCTTTATCAGCTTCTCCAGATCAGCGTTTGTTCCGAACCGCTCATCCACGACATGATAGTCGTAAATGTCATATTTATGGTTGGAATCCGACTGGAAAATAGGCGTCAGATAGAGGGCATTCACGCCGAGCTCCTGTATGTAGTCCAGATTCTTTGTGATTCCCGGGAGGTCTCCCCCCGCAAAGCTCTTCGGCGTCGGCTTTTCTCCCCATTTCAGATCGATGTAGGCGTCGTCCTTCTTCTCCAGTCCACGGCAGAAGCGTTCCACAAAGATCTCATAGAAAACCGCGCCCCGCATCCACTCGACCTCCCTGTGGATGTCGGCGGGATTAATGTAGGGAAGCTGAAAAAAGTTGAAATACGCGAGTGAGAAATCATAGCTGTCACGCAGTCCGTCCTCCGAGTAAAACTGTATCTTCCCCTGATCCTCAAATCGGAAAATGTATGTGAACCGGACATCCGTGAGTGTCAGCCGGAGTTCATACCACGCAAACAGTCCGTCCTCGTACTTCCGCTCCATCCTCTCGCTGCGCTGCCTTGTCTGTATGACGTATTTGTTCTCATAGACTACAAAAATACCGTCCGGCATATCTCTCTTGTCAATCCGGAGCCGGAGAATCACCTCATTTTCCGATACTGGAAAGCAGTATCTGGAATCGGGAATGTGTAAAATCGCATATTCGTTCATGTTAATTTCCTTTTCTACTTCTCTGGGTTTATCATGCTTTGATTGACAAAACCGACCCGACAGTATATAAATAAGCTATGAGCAAAAAATATACTATCCGGGACATCGCCAAGCAGGCGGGTGTCTCCGTGGCAACCGTATCCTATGTAATCAACAACCGAAACGACCAGCGCATCAGCGAGGCAACAAAGAAGAAGGTATGGCAGATCATCAATCTGCTAGACTATCACCCCAACTCCTCGGCAAAGTCTCTTGCCACAAGCAAGACCTGCAACATTGCGCTCTACCTGAAGCATGAAGAATGTCCTTATAAGCGCTGTGAGCAGCTCGCCGTTGCGGAAGCTCTGACAGACGTGCTCAACGCACATGGCTATCATCTTCTGTTGCAGCACCCCGGCGACATTGTCAGGGTTGACTACGCAGATGCTATTTTGTGCTATGACACAGACCTGAACTTTTTCAACGAGGTCGGAGACAACAACTTCATCCCCCTGCTCGGGATCGACATCCTCATCTCCACCCAGCTGCAGATTTTCTTCCAGATCTGTACGGATTATGATGCCATAAAAGCCGCAGCGGAGGAGCGTTTCGGGAAGGATAACTATACTTACCTGTGCCTTCGCCCCAACAATCAGGAGATCTGCGATCTGATCCTGCGGACATTTCCTTCCGTATCCTTCGTATCGGAGGTCGCCGTTCCCCTGCCGGACGGAAATATCGTGTACAGTCAGCAGTCTCTTGCCGTCTGTGCCGGAGAGGATGCCTGTTATGTTCCCTGCGACCTTTACGAAAAGATGGAACAGGTCTTCTCCTGCTTTGAGCTCGCCTCAAACCGTGTTGATGGCTGCACTCATCAGGTCTTTGTCTGAACCGTTTTGTCAAACTGCCGGATATCCTTTTACGGATACCCGGCTTTTCTTATTCCTGTCTTTTGACTCTTACTTTGCCTCAAAGCCTACTGTCAGCTGTGAAGTTGCAGGATCGTAGGTAAAGGTATAGGTTCCTGCTGCCTTTGCAATGATATTTGCACTGTCTGTTCCATCGACATACTTCTTGGAATCATCATCCGTGATGTTTGTGAAACGGACATATTCGTTGCCGACAGAAGAATTTCCATCCTCTGTCGTAACCAGAGTTGTCATCAGGAATTCGTCTCCCTCGTCCAGATCAATTACCAGCGTGTGAATGCCGTTCTCCTCTGTGAAGGCATACTTTTCATCATAATCATCCTGCCAGCCGGTCACAATGGCGCCCTTGATGTAATAGGTGGTTGTAACGTCTGCCACTGCCTCCTTCATCTCTCCGTTGTAAGTGAAGCTAATGGTGTCATACGGATTAGAATTGTAGTTCTCCTTGCTCTCCTCGGAGTAATTGCTGTTCGCGGTATCATAAACATCTGCACCGGGATGGGTTGTCAGAGTGAAGGTATAGTTACCGTCAACCAGACACTTGATGTTTGACTTCTTGGTGTCATCGGAAAGTCCGCCGGAAACGCTGAAATAGGAAACGCCATCCGCATCCGTGGTTTCCAGATATCCGCCGCCGCGCTGGTCATGCCAGGAGGTGTTAATTGCGAACTGGAATTCGTCTCCCTCGCAGAGGTCAAGTGTGATCGTGTATACATTCTCTCCGTCATTCTTTGTCATATAGTGCTCGTCGTTGATGACTCCGCCCCAGCTGGATGCAGCGAGCAGAGGGCTCTTTCCGCTTCCCACGATAGCGAAGGTTCTGCTGTCCTCCACATTCTCCATGAATCCCGCAAACACCTTGGTATCTGCTGTGATTGCCTGTGAGAAATCAAATTCGTGTCCGAGGGACGGGGTTGCGAACCAGCCCATGAATATCTGTCCGTCCTTCTCCGGTGTGTATTCCGTCGCCGTTGCGCCGCTTGCCACTTCTTCCTCGGACAGCACGGTCGTTCCGTCCACATCATAGAACGTTACCTTATAGGAATCTGTCGCTGCGCTGCTTTCCGTCGCACTGCTCTCTACGCTGCTCTCCTCCGAAGCCACGCTGCTGTTGCCGCTCGTCTCTGCACCGGAGCAGGCCGCAAGTGAAAATGTGCAGACCGCTGCCAGCATAATGCTTAATACTTTTTTCTTCATCCTTTTTCCTCCCTTTTCCGGTCTCCGTCTCTGCGGAGCCAACGATGAATGTGTTTGCTGATTTGCTTGCTTAACCAGTTAAGCTCAAGGCTATAAAAAATTGGCTTTGCTCTCTTGCTTAACCAGTTAAGCAAATTATAATAATGATACCCGCTGTTGTCAATTTCTGAAATTAACAAAAGCGGGTAACCAATTTTAGCTATATTAGACAAAGAACCAAAGCCAGCATTACTTACAATCACTCTTTTTTCTTCTTACAAGAATTTCCGCAAATCCGGAAAGTCCTGCGACCGATGCCACAGCAAGCAATACCACCCAGAGCGCATCATTCGACGTGTCTCCCGTCTTCGGTGCCTTGATTGTCGTATCTGTTGCATCCGCATTGCTGCCTGCAATATTGCTGCTATCGTTATTGCTGTTGTTATTATTGTTATTGCTGTTATTGTTGCCGCCATTATTGCCGGACGTGTTTCTTGCAACCGTAAAGCTCGTGCTTGCGGTACCATCCGTCCAGACAAGCTCAAAGGTATGGCTGCCTTCCGGTAACGTCTTGAGGAACTCCGGCTTAAAGGTGATGATCGTCGAGCCCTCTGTCACGGTATAATTACTGGGATCAACCACTGTTCCGTCCACCAGTACTCTCAGGAACTTGCTGATTGCACCGCTTCCCCGGATGGCAAGGCTTCCGTCCGTATTCTCTGTCCAGGAGCTGCCTGCCCCGTCAAGAATCTCGTACTCCACAGTAACCGTCAGTGTTACCGTATCCGTTGTGACAGTCCCGGCTGCATTGCTGACGACACAATAGTATTGGAATCCGTTGCAGTCTGTATCCGTGACCCCGGACGTATAGCTTGCGCTGTTCGCATTTTTGATGTCGACGAATCCCTTTCCGTCATTCCTGTTAATCTTCCACTGATAGTTCAGGTTCATGCCTGTTGCGGTCACTTCAAAGACTGCCTTTTCCCCTGCCTTCACAGATGCATTTACAGGCTGTGCACTGATTGCAGGAGCATCCACATGATACAGCTCGACGTCACCGGTCAGATGGTCATAATTGGTATCCGTGGGCGTAAAGCACCACACATAGATTGTGTTGGCCTCAACCACGGTGTCATCGGGCATTGTCTCGCCCTCATAATCTATCCACTCCAGCACGCCTTCCGCAGGGTTCAGGGTACTACCCTCCAGCGTCAGCTTCGCATCCGCCAGCGTCTTACCGTCTATGGTAATCTTCGTGTACTTAGGCTCACCGGTCGTAGCAGCCTGAGTAATTAAAATTTCAAAGCAGTCACTGGTAATCTCATTGTACTCGGCATCGCCTGCCTTGGTTGCTCTGATCACAATGAAGCCTGCCTTGAGCGGAGTCAGGACACCGTCTGCGCTGATGATCGCGTCGCCGTCGCCTGCTTCAATGCTGTAGGTCACTGCGCCTGTACCGGAACCGCCGGTAGTGCCCAGCTTCAACTTCTGGTCGTAGGCCACGACGTCGCCACCGATAATAGTCAACGGCTCCTGATTATCCTTTTCCGTCAGGGTAATAACCACCATGACGGTAGCGTCTTTATAATTCTTGGACTGGATCGTCACCGGCAGGGTCACTTTATCGCCTATCGCGCCTTTACCGGTCAGCGTATACTTTACAACACCGTCAGCATTCACGGAAAGATCTTCAATGATGCCCGTAGCTCCGGTAGGCGTACCGGGCATATAGTTACTTGCACCTGCCACAAGCTCCGCTACACTGACTGTCTTCTCTCCGGTCAGCGTGAACCTGTAGCTTACTTCAATATCCTTCAGCTCAGGAGCGTCAGCCGGATTGATCGTCAGCGTGCCGATTGCAAAAGACTCGGCATTATAGTTAGTGCCACGAGTCACATCAGCGGTCACTGTATAGCTTCCTGCATCAATGGGAGCCGTCTCGCTGCCGCTGTACTTCACAGTGATGTTGCCCATGCCCTTGATGCCGTCCGCGACTTCGACAGTTACGACCTTGGCAGTGCCGTCATAGGTCTGCTGTCCTGCAAAGTTACAGGTAAAGTTGCTCCATATGGGTCTAATCCTGTCAATCGTCCATGTCGTGGTTGCCGTTCCGGTGTAGTTGCCCGTGCCATTGATCGTCAGGATAATGTAACCGGCATCGGTAGCCTTGTTGCTGCCTTCCTCGACGACATAATCCGTATCCGCCGCCAACTGTATTCCAGAAAGTGTCACGGAATCAATGCTCACCGTCTTCACCGAGCCGTCATAATCAAAGCGGTCTTGCACCAGTGTGATGGTCGCACCGTCGATGGACTTCGGCGCGATGGTGAAGGTCTTGGAAGCCGTTCCCATGTAGTTGCCCATGCCCTCGATCGTCAGGGTAGCGTTACCACCGACATTTTGGTTGCCGGAATAGCTGAACGTAAAGTCCGTACCGGGGTGCAATGTGCTCAAGCCGTCCGTGACATCGGGAGTGGGTTTAATTTCACTGCCGGTGTACGTCTGATCGGAGATTTCACCAATCATATCTTTGGTGACCTCCTTCGGTGCCACGGTAATGGTCGCTGTAGCGGTATCATAGTGGGTGGTGCTGTCATAGGTCGCCGTCAGCGTCGCGCCGGTAGTATCCGCCTTCATCGCCTTGATAGTCGGAGTTGCGGTAGTTCCACCGGAAACAATCTTCAAAATAGTCTCATCGGAACTGCTCCAGTGCCATGTGCCGCCATCGGGGGTGTTCTCGTTCTTAGTGGCGGTCAAGGTAAATTCTTCGCCATAGGTCACGCTGGCAGGCGCATCCGTGATCTTAACGTCTGCGTCATACTTATTCACCACAGTCACGGTGATGGTCTCAGCAGCCGGTGCCACGAAGTTTTCAGTGGCATCGGCAGTCACCTCGATCGTAAAAATGCTTCCAGCGGGTACAACGCTTGTAGCCGCCAGCTTGTTACCCGTAAGCGTAATGCCATTGGGCGCATTAGCACCCAGCGCATAGGTCAGCTTTGCACCACTGTCATCGTTGTCGTCGAAAGATGCCCATTCTGAGATGTCCACTTCCGAGCCATTGTTTAAAATCACCTGCGATTTATTAGGAACATCGATAACAGGTATAGCCTTTTCAATGGTAAATTTCCATTCATCCAGCGTCAAGTCGTTTTCGCTGGCCTTATAGTTCTGGCTCTCCGCTACCTTGATCTGAACGGTGTAGGTGCCCGCATTTATGGGATCAGTCCTAACGTCACCCTTCCAGTACGATACAGTGATTTTGCTCTGGTCGATCTTCTCGGACGTAACGGTTGCTTCTTTGGCAGTGCCGTCGTAAGTCAGGTTTTTCGGTGCGGTAAAGGTAAAGATATCCATATTCTTCCCAGGCTCTGCCTGGTAGATGGTATAGCTCACACTGGCGGTAGCTTTTTCGCCGTTCACACCTTTGAGGGTAATGCTGGCGGTATATTTACCAGCATTGGTAGGCTCGCTGCCTGCAGGGAGACTATTATTCGCCCCGTCTCCCATCGTGTAGCTGATCTCAGGAGCTTTTACACCATCGGGAAGATGATCATTAAGCGTTGCTGCTTTTGCTTTGCCGTCGTAGATCACGTTACCCGCATATTCCACGATCGTCACGTAGCCACCATTCTTGATATCGCCTGCTGCACAGACAGCCTTGATGGTCTGCTTGTTATCCAGCTCAAAGTTCCAGCTGTGCTCATGCAGCCTAAGATAAAGGTTCCCGCCATTCTCGTACACATCATACGGCGTACCCGTTGTATCCGATTTAAATATCTTGGTATAATTCAAATCGCTGCTCGCACCCGTAGCAAACTGAACCGGGATGCCATCGCTCGGCTTGTCTTTTGTCGTCACGCCGATGGACGCATCCTCTGTCAGACCTTCATTGATATTAATATAACTAAAATACTCCGCGGTCACCGGACAGATATAGACATTACCTGCAATACCGGCATCGCCCTCATCATACACACCCGTCTCGTTGTTCTCCTTACCATTAATCCAGTTGTCATGAATCTTCGCCTTGCCGGACACATGGAAGGCAGCCGTGTATACATACACGTTACCGTTTGTTTTTGAATTATCTGCAGTATTATTGCCGGTGATCTCACCGCCTGACATAGTAAAAGTACCGTAAGAGCCAACATATACACCGCCGCCCGTGTCGGCTTCGTTGCCGCTGATCTCACCGCCTGACATGTTGAATTTACTTTCCACATTAATACATACGCCTTGCTGCGTGTTGGCTGTGATCTTACCGTCATACATATTGAAGGTGCCTCCAAAGCTGTTTCCCCCCACAACCACGCCCGTAGCGTTTTTGGTGATCGTACCGCCATACATGTTAAAAGTGCCATACCCATTCACACCAGCCAGACTGCAATTTTTGATAATGCCACCATACATATTAAAGGATGAAGTCCCAAAGGAAACACCACTACTTGTCTTTGAGGTGATATAACCATTCTCAGTATTAGCACTAGCGCAGTCACACAGAGATAAAATTCTGTTGGAACCATTCGGAATCCTAATAGCGCACACTCCATTGTTTTGCGTAATGTTGTGCCCATTCAGACAGAGACTCACATAACCGGAGATTTTAATGGAAGGTAAATTCTGGTTGTTCTCAGGAGGGGTATAACTAACAATCTCAATATCAGTTTCAAGATAATAGTTGCCCGTCTCTAGTTCATAGGAATGATCACCATCTTTCATCTTCCACTCAACGCCGTTTTTCATTAGTATACCATCTTTATATGACAGCGGTATCCAGTCGGTCACAACTTCGTGAGAGTCTTCATGACCGTTGCAGGTTGCACCGCAGATGGGATGGTTAGTATGCCCGCCGTTCTGCGCCGCTACAAATGTAGTCAGAGCTGTACATGTACAGATAGCATAATAGCGCGCCATATCCAGCTTGGCAAGCTGCGCCTCGTCCAGTGCCTCCATCGCCTTGTCAATGGCGATCAGCTGTGCCTGAAGCTCGTCCGCGTTCTCCGCCGTTATGCTCTCCGGCAAAGCGTCAATAAGCGCCTGCGCCGCCTGTACAGCCGCATCCTGTCCTGCGTCACCGCCGCTGACATCTCCACCGCTTACGTCGCCGGTGATGTTCCCAGCCGTGGTGTCGTCACCGGAATCGTTACCGATAGCGTCCTCACCGCTGCTGTAGACATCGGCAGTACTTTCGCCGCTCTGCGCCTCCTGTTCTGCCGCTGCTCCTGCTTCCTCCGCAAACGCCACCGTGGGCGTCATGGAGAGGCTGAGCGCAAGTGCCATGAATAAACTTAATACCCGTTTCTTCATATAGAACCTCCTTTGGTTATGTGAACCTGTTCACATCTTATTCACATTTGTACCTTATAAATCCTTTTCCGCTATATTATACAACGTCCCTTCGGGGACAAGTCAAGCCTTTTGAAAAAATAATTGTAAAATTTAGCGGAGAGACGCTGCTTTTGTCACGATACCATAAAGCATATAAAATCCCCTTTTAATTTACCTGCCAAGCGATGGACATGCAAAAGCAGTGTACACATATGATGTACACTGTCGATGAAAAAATATGAAATATAAATTTGGAGGATGTTTATAGGATACTATCTCCGATTGAGAGATCTACGGGAAGATAAGGATTTAACCATAAGAGAACTTGCAGGCTAAAAAAGCCTGTCCCCTTGAGTTGCAGAGAATGGGCTTTTGCCCCCAACATCTTGTCACTAAGAGTAAGACCTTGCCACGCTATGTACCGACCCTGCCAATAAAAACATCTCGCCGGCATTATTCCTCCGTTTTCTCCGCGATCCACTCCTGCACGATCGCTTCATCGACCCCCGCCGCCTCTGCGATCTGCTGTAAGGGGATATTCTGCTTCGCCAGATTCCTCACCATAGTGCGGAGTGCGGCGGTGCGTCCCTCACGGATTCCGACAGCATGTCCAGTCTCCATTCCCTCACGCACTCCAGCGGCATGCCCTTCCTGCATTCCAGCCGCGCGTCCAGTCTCCATTCCCTCGCGGATTCCAGCGGCATGTCCCTCACGGACTCCAGCATCATATCCATCCTGTCTCCCATGCTCATACTCTGCCTCACGGTATTTCTTCTCTTCCAGCTCCTGATCGTACTCAAAAATGC
>OIZA01000779.1_pt1 | contig 13992 bp, 13 predicted proteins | sample 1588381 | NCBI WGS metagenome assembly OIZA01 (sample SAMN03283277) | human gut metagenome | biome: human-associated habitat; material: feces | host: Homo sapiens | place: Peru | collected 2012 | reverse complement strand
ATCGTAGTAGCAGCACTTAAGCAGCTTTTCCATTTCTTCCTGGCTCGGCTGTCTCGGGTTCGAGCCCGTGCAAGCGTCGCCGATGGCGTTCTTGGCTATCTCGGGAAGTCTCTCGAGGAATACTTCTTCGGGAACGAAGCCGTTCTCGGTCGGGTAGCTGTCGGCACCGTAATTCTTGATGCAGTGCGGGATATTCAGCTCGTCGTTCATGTGACGCAGCTCTGCTATGAGGTTTGCGATCTTCTCCTCGGTGGTGTTTCCGCCGAGCTCCATGTAATCTGCGATCTTTGCGTATCTCTCAGCCGCAGTCTTATCCTTGGCGTTGAACGCGATTACCTTCGGCAGGTACATAGCGTTTGCAGCACCGTGGATTATGTGTGCACCGTAGTCTGCGAAAGCAGCGCCGGTCTTGTGAGCCATGGAGTGAACGATTCCGAGCAGAGCGTTCGAGAACGCCATTCCTGCGAGACACTGAGCGTTGTGCATACTGTCGCGCTTAGCCATATCGCCGTTGTACGAATCGATAAGGTCGTGCTGGATCATCTTGATAGCGTACAGTGCGAGCGGATCGGTGTAATCGCAGTTTGCGGTGGAAACGTAAGCCTCGATCGAGTGAGTCATTGCGTCCATACCGGTGTGAGCTACGAGCTTCTTCGGCATAGTCTCCGCGAGATCTGGGTCAACAATCGCAACATCGGGCGTGATCTCGAAGTCTGCGATCGGGTACTTGATTCCCTTGGAGTAATCGGTGATGATGGAGAATGCGGTGACCTCGGTAGCGGTACCGGAGGTGGAGGAAATAGCGCAGAAATGAGCCTTACGGCGAAGCTTCGGCAGACCGAATACCTTGCACATATCCTCGAACGTGCAGTCCGGATACTCGTACTTGATCCACATAGCCTTTGCAGCGTCGATCGGTGAACCGCCGCCCATTGCGATGATCCAATCCGGCTCGAACTTCAGCATTGCGTCAGCGCCGCGCATAACGGTTTCGACAGAGGGATCAGACTCGATGCCTTCAAAAAGCTCGACTTCCATGCCGGCTTCCTTCAGGTAGGCAACAGCCTTATCAAGGAATCCGAAACGCTTCATAGAGCCGCCGCCCACGCAGACCATAGCTCTCTTTCCTTCGAATGTTTTAAGTGCCTCAAGAGCACCCTTGCCGTGATACAGGTCACGGGGTAAAGTAAAACGTGCCATAGTAGATGATACCTCCTCGTATTTGGTACCTACATAATAGCACAGATTTCGCGGTTTGGGAATTGCCGTTTTTTCATATGTGTTATGCATTTATCGATATACATCGGATCGAATGTGACGGCTTTGTGAAAAAGCCTTGTGCGACAGGTGTTTTCAGCCGTTTTTAATATTCGCCAAAACCTTGTTTTGGAAGAAGTCGGGGAAACTTTCCGGCGTGACGTCGGTGTATACATCGTCGTCCACCATTACGGTGACTCCGACCCTGTTGCACCTGCCCGTGCAGAAGCTTCCGCAGAGAGTCACATCGCAGTCGAGTCCGTGCTCCTCGATCGCGGAACGGAAAAGCTCAACAAGCTTTGCGGATCCTTTGAGGTGGCACGAGGATCCGACGCAGATCTGAATAATCATTAATCTTACTCCTTCAAACTCAGTTGTTGTTTAATTGTTTCAATGAGGCGGCGGCGTTTTTCCTTGTTGCTCCGTCCGAGCATTGAAGCGGCAGCAACAGGAGAGAGATACTCTACGAATGCGCGCAGTTTTTCGTTTGATTGGCAGAAAAGATTCAGGTATTCCTCGGCATAGCCGTCGTAATTGAGAGACAGCTTGTGATAAGTTACGGCACAGTCAAATTCCGGAGCGCCGGATACGGCGAGCGGACAGTCGGTGATGTACATTTCACCGGACTCGGTTACGATTATGTTCGACGGATCGAAATCGCCGTGGCATATGTGAGTTGAGTCCGGCATTGCGTCGATCCGGAGACGAAGCTCGTTCCGCAGGACAAGCTCCAGGGGGAGGGCATCGACGCACTCGGAGAGGGATTTTTTGAGATTGTGAAGCGAGGTCGAAGTTTCGGCGTGGATAGAGTGATGGATCCGCACGAATTCCGAAAGATATTCCGAGCGTCGCTCCGGCTGCTCCGCCATGAGCATGGCAAGCGTTTTACCGCGCACAAACTCGGACACGATCGCCCATTTGCCGTCGATGCACGTTACCTCGAGCGCCATCGGCGTGCGAAATCCCTTCTCGCAGAAGATCGACTGATTCATCGCCTCGCGGTATATTTCGGATGCGGGACGTCCGCCTACGAATACCTTCAGACATTTGTCGCCGTCGCGGTATATCGTCTTGTCCGTCCGCACCGCAATGATCCTGTCAAGATTCATACAAAGAGCCCTCCACTTCGATCAGCCGAGAATTTCGCGCTTTGTCGCGATGAGCTGCTCGATGAACGCGCAGTCAAGCTTTGTAAGCGTGTAGTCGCGGCGGCGGATAAGCATATCCTTGTAGATCCTGCGGTTTTCGCTGCATTTACGCTGAACGAGACCGTACCTCCGGAGAAGCTCCTCCGGTATCGGTGCGACCCACATGAACGTGCGCGGGTTGTGCTCAAGAATGTCGAACTGGCTTCCGCGCTCGAAAACGTATATCCTGCGGCGGACATTGTCGGGAAGCTCGGTCTTTCTTACCTCCGACACCGGCAGGGTCGGCACGAACGGGTCGGCGTGCGCGATCTCGAAGTGATCGGTGAGATCGGCGTAGGTTATGTCGTCGAGTGATGCGAGCGGGGAATTCTCGTTCATGACGAGTACGTATGAGAACTCCGTTATCATCTCGTATGACAGACCTTTTTCCTCAAGCATCAGCTTGTAGTATTTGTCGTAGTCCTCGGCGTATCGGATGATCCCGAGACGGTAGTCCTCCTGCAGGATATTGCTTATTGCGCGCGAGGCGTTGGTCTCGTTGTAGAAGATCTCCATCTCCGAGGCGCTGTCAAGCTCGGTCGTAAATCTAGCAAATGCCTCGGCAATATAGCTTGCGCGCGGCACCGAGATCGAGAAACGCTTCTTTACGGAGTGCCCCTTTTTGAATTTTTCCTCGACCGCGTCCACCTGCTTCAGTATGTTTTTGGCGTAGCTCATGAATATCTCGCCTTCGGGCGTGAGTGTCATTCCTTTGGCGCTGCGCTCGAATATTTTTACGTCAAGCGATGCTTCAAGCTCTTTTATCGCGCGGCTGAGGTTTGGCTGACCGATGATAAGGCGCTCTGCTGCTTTGTTGATCGAGCCGGTCTCGGCAACCTCGACTGCGTATTTCATATGGAGAAGATTCATGCGGATCGCTCCCTTTCAGACATATTCAAAATTTGCATAGCCTACTTGCAGATAATAGTATAACACAAAATAACAATAAAATCTACGGTACTATAATAATATAGATGAAAAATAGATAAAAAAGATCGAAAAAAGCTGAAAAAAATAAAAAGCAGATCGACATATTAGACATGTGCCGATCTGCGATGATATTAGACAAACGTAGATTATGCTTCGCCCAAGACCTCGTCGATCGCGCGGATCACCTCGTTCTGCATTCGCTCGAGACCTTCGTCCCCCGATATCGTGCGTGCGCCGTAGAGCTGTGCGATCTTGTCATACAGTGGCTCACGTATCTCGAGATACAGCGGGTCCGGAACATCATCCTTGCGCGACAGGCATACGTCGATCGGGGTCTTTATGTATATTATGAGGTCTGGTTTCGGCGCCCGCCGCCACTTTTTCTCGATTGTTCGGCGCATATATTCTTCGCCGAGGCCGAGATTTGCGGCGTATGTCACCGCGTTGTCGTATATGTATCGGTCAATGAGCAGAGTCGTGCCGAGCGCGTGCTTCAGGGTCACGTTCCAGAATATCTGCGCTCTGAATTCGAGCGTCGTCATTGCGGAGAATATTCTGTATCCGATACCTCGATCGGCGTTTTTTCTCATTTTTTCAAGATATGTGCGATAGTCCGCCTTGTAGGGATCGCTGTCCTTTTTCATGAATAGGCGTTTGCCTATTTTGATCGGGATATGCATAAGCTTGATAACATAAGCAGCGCGAACGGTGCGGACCTTGACCCCGCGTGATCGGAGAAGGCTTTCCGCGTGGGCGACAGCGGTGGATTTTCCCGAACCGTCAAGCCCGATAAAGCATATTATGGGGGCGCGTTTCACCGTTTTCGCACCTCCTTTGTTATAACACCGAGCATCTCGTCGGCGCTGGCTTCCCACGATGCGGGGGATGTTAAATGTGATGCGTATGATTTTGCCGACGCGGCAAGATTGACGGCGGATTCAAGATCGGCGCTGCCGTCGATCAGGGTGAGCGATCCCGTAGCGGCGCCAATCGATGATAACCCCTCTATTCCGTGGAAGCATACGGCAGGCGTGCCGCAGGAAAGCGATTCCATCACTGAAAGCGGTACGCTTATTACGAAATTCTGATCGACGGTCGGGAACAGGTACACGTCCGCCATGCGGTACACGTCCTCGATGTGCTCAAGGTAGCCGGTGATGATCTTTACGCCGCCTGCCTCAATGGAAGAGCGCACGTCTTCACTCGGGAACATACCGCTTGCAACTATAAGTCGCTCAAAGCGATCGGCGGGGAGGCGCAGAAATGCCTCAAGTCCGCGCCCCGATGAGATGTGACCGACATGGATCACGAGCGGCAGCTCGGACGAAACGGAATATTTTTCGCGAAGGCGCAGGATCTCGCCGCGGTCGGCGGGCGGTGAGAACTTGTCGGTATCGATCCCGACAGACAGGGGGTATACCTTGCCGCCGAGTGCGGCTATCTCATCGCCGTCGGCGGGAGTTATCGCGAAATAACGGATACGGCGGACGGCATCGCCGAGAACCTCGGCGAATCTTTTCTCCGGCGGCTGAACGAGGACGAAATACACGTTGCGGCATATCATGCGCACGTATTTTGCAAGAACGGCGGTCTTGTCTGTCCCGCGTGCGAAGATCACCGCAGCGTCGGCGCCGATGGAGTTTTTCAGGCACACAAGTGGCGATGACAGCGGCGACAGCCTTATTCGATTTGCGCCGTCGGCGGCAATGCACGAGGTTATGTGCGTCGCGATATTGCGCATTCCCTCGTTGTGCGTGCCGTTTTGGGTGCTGATGATGTTCAGCGTCATATGTTCCCCCGATCAGTTTTTGGAAAACAGTGATTTTTTGAGTCTGCCGAACGCTTTCAGCGAGCGTCGCATATCCTCGGGATCGCGCAGACCCATCGCGAGCCTGTGCATAATGTACCACGGTCTGAGGTAGTATTTCTTCCGCGCGGCGGCACAGAACGAGACAAGCTCCTCGGACGTCAGCTCGGGTGTCGAGATAACGCAGTTCAGCGTGCCGTCCTCCTTGCAGTAATCGTCATATGTGCCGGTGATGTATCCGTTTTCCTTCGCCCATGCGTAAGCCTCGGTTCCGGGATAGGGGATCAGCGGGAAGAACTGCGCCGTGTCCGTCTTGAATCTCAGCGCGGCGGCGAGCGTCTCGCACATTGTCTCGTGGGTCTCGCCCCGGTTTCCGACCATGTAGCACGCGTGCACCATAAGCCCGGCGCGGCGTGCGTTCTTTATGTAGTTCTCGATCTGGGCTACGGTAGTGCCTTTTTTTATGTTGTTCAATATCTCCTGACTTACGCTCTCGATACCCGGGATTATCAGGTGACAGCCTGCCTTGCGCATCAGAACCATCGTGTCATAGTCGAGATTCACGCGCGCATTGCACAGCCACCGTATCTTTTTCGATATACCGCGCTCGATCAGCATCCGGCATATTTCTTCGGTGCGGAGCTTGTTTGCGGTGAAAGTGTCATCCTCGATCACGATCTCCTTCACGTTTTTCATGTTTTCAACGATGTATTCAAACTCCGCAACGACATTTTCCGGCGAGCGCAGACGGTACTTGTGCCCGTGCATCGTCTGCGGATAGACGCAGAAATTGCAGTGCGCGGGGCATCCGCGTCCCGTGAAGATCTGAATTGACGGGTACGCCGCTGCAGTGAATACGTAATCGGTAACGTTCAAGCGACGGTTTATAAAATCCGCTGCGAACGGGATATCATCAAGGTCTTCGATCGGCTCGGCGTCGGGATTGTTTACGATCTCGCCGTCACGGCGGAACGAAAGCCCACGCACATCGGACAGCGGAGCATCGTCGCGAAGCGCCTTCGCGAGGTCGCGCACGATGTAGTCGTACTCGCGCCGCGCGATGCCGTCTATCTTTTCCGACATTGCCAGCGTCTCATCCACCGTTGCCGACGGATGCGTTCCGACGAGAAGTACGAACGCGTCTGGGTATTCCTCTTTCAGCGCCGCGCCGAAGCGGACGTCGCTTGTGATCGACGGCGTGCTTGTATCAAGCACGAACAGCCGCGCATCGGCGGACTTTTCGCGGACCCGCGCCATCGTGCGCACAAGATCAAGCTCCCACGCGCAAGCGTCGATGAAGTCAACGTCAAATCCCTCGCGCTCGCAGACGGCGGCGGCATAGATGAGCCACAGCGGGTAGTAGAGGATCCTGCTGTGGCCGATGCAGGGACTGCGCGATTCACGCGAGAAGCGTCCGTATTCGGTTTTGAACGGAGGATTTATAAAACAGATCTTCATTTTGAAATCTCCATGTTATCCGCGCGGGAATCTTTGATCCCCTTGTATTTTTTCATGCCGTTGAGCGTGTATATCGGCATATAGAAAAGCGAGCGCAGGACGCCGAGACCGATGTGACGGTACACGCGGTACTGCATTACGGCGGAGTGAAACTTGTTTGACGATTTTGAGCCGTCGGACAGCCTGTATATGAGAAGCGCTTCGTCGATACCGCGTGCAGGCGTGCCAGAGCGCAGGATCTCGAGCCACACGGCGTAATCCTCGTGCATTCCGTCGTACATGAACGGGTGAGCGAGAAGAAGCTCGCGCCGCGCCATGACGGAGGAGCAGGAGATGATGTTCTGCCGCAGGAGTCGCTTGAAATCCACCGTTTCCGGGACGTGAAGCGTGTATGAGTACGGCGCTCCGTCGGACGAGATGAACGACGATGCCGTGAAGAATATCGGGCATTCGGGATACTTGTTTGCGAGCGCGAGCTGAAGCGCCAGCTTGTCCGGCTTCCACATATCATCGCTGTCGAGAAATGCCACATATTCGCCCGCTGCCGCCGCCACGCCGGAATTGCGCGTGGCTGAGACGCCGGAGTTTCTCTCGTTCTGCATGAACCGTATGCGCCCGTCGGACTCCGCCATAGCGCGGCAGATGTTCGCTGTGCCGTCTCTCGAGCAGTCGTCGATCACTATTATCTCTATATCCCGTTCGGACTGATTCGCGGCGGATGCGACCGCATCACGGACGAACCGTTCGGCGTTGTATGCCGGGATGATCACGCTTACCTTCGGCAATTGAGACCTCCTCAGGCGCGACCGGACATTATATCCGACGATTTTATGATTTTGCGCGGACATTTGTCGCTGCACTTGCCGCATCCGGTGCATTTTGAGTAGTCGATGTGGGCGACAAAATCGTCAACACTGATCGCGTCGGCGTCACACGCCTTTTCGCACAGGCGGCAGCTTATGCATCCGACATCGCAGTTGCGGCGGGTGGTCTTTCCGTCGTCAACCGAGCGGCAGCCGACAAAGTAGCGGCTCTCAAACGGAACAAGCTCGATCAACCCCTTCGGACAGGCGGAAACACACATTCCGCACGCGCGGCAGAGATCGTAGTCCACAACGGCGACGCCGTCGCGAACGCTTATTGCGCCGAATTTGCAGCTTCGGGTGCAGGTGCCGAGCCCGATACATCCGTTAGGACACAGCTTGTCCCCGCCGCCGAGCGTCACAGCCGACAGGCAGTCGGATATGCCGCTGTATATGTACTTTTTCTTTGATGCTTCGGACGTTCCGGAGCACATTACCTGCGCTCTCATCCGCACGGAATGTCCGGCTTCGACGCCGAGGATGCGGCAGATCTCGTCCACCGCTGCGCTGTCCGCCGCCGCGCAGCCTGACGGCGCTGCACGACCTTCGACGAGCGCTTCCGCGAACGCGGAGCAGCCCGCGAACCCGCACCCACCGCAGTTTGCACCCGGCAGGTTTGAGCGAACGGCATCAATTCTCGGATCGGTCTTGACCGCGAACGCACGCGACGCTGCGGCGAGCATTGCACCCATGAGCGCTCCGAGCCCGACAAAAACCCCCGCCGTGACGGCGATCTCGCGAATTATTTCCACAGATAATCACGCCTTTCTTGTAAGGTGCCGCACAAGCGGATCAGTTGAAGCTGATTCCGGAGAAACCGGAGAATGCCATTGCAACAAGGCACGCCGCAATGAGCAGTATGCCCATCCCGCGGAATGCTTCCGGCGGCTCGGCGAATTTGAGCTTTTCGCGCACGCCGGCGAAGATCACGATGGCGAGTGTGAATCCGACGGCGGCGGAGAATCCGAGCAGCACGCCGGACACAAAGTTGTAGTTTCGCTCAACCATGAGCAGCGCTGCGCCGAGCACGGCACAGTTCGTCGTGATCAGGGGCAGATATATTCCGAGGGCGCTGTACAGCGTCGGGACAAACCTGCGCATAAACATCTCGATGAACTGGACAAGCGAGGCGATCACAAGAATGAATGCGACGGTTCTGAGATAGTCAAGCCCGAGAGGGGCGAGAACAAAATGATACACGAGGTACGTGACGGCGTTCGATACGGTCATGACGAACGTGACCGCCATACCCATGCCGAGTGCGGTCGAGGGATCGTCGGAAACGCCGAGAAACGGGCATATGCCGTAGAATTTCGAGAAGATGAAGTTCTCCGTGAGGATCGCTGCGAGCATTATTAGAAGTACGTTAGTCATCGGCTACCTCCTTTTCGGATGTGCTGCCCGAAGCCTTCTTCGACGCGCGCCGTCTCAGGTAGTTGAAAAGCGCCACGAGAAAGCCGAGCGTCAGAAATGCGCCGGGCGGAAGTATGAACAGATTTGCGGGGCGGTACCAGTCGCCGAGAATGCGGATCCCGCCGCTTCCGTCGGCGGATGCGAACAGGACGCCCGTTCCGAGAAGCTCGCGCACGAGCGCTATCGCGATCAGCGCAAGCGTGTAGCCGATACCCATAGCGATGCCGTCAACGACGGAGCGCAGGGGAGGATTCTTCGACGCAAACGCCTCGGCGCGTGCAAGAATTATGCAGTTCACCACGATCAGCGGGATGAACAGACCGAGCGACGAGTTGATCGCAGGGAAGTATGCCTTTATCAGAAGCTCGACTGCCGTGACGAACGCCGATATTATTACAATGTATGCCGCAATGCGCACCTGCTCCGGTATAAGGCGGCGCAGAAGCGAGATGAACAGATTCGAGAAAACGAGCACGACCGTGAATGCGATGCCCATGCCGACGGCATTTGTCACGGATGTTGTAACCGCGAGCGCGGAGCACATTCCGAGAAACTGCACGAATATCGGGTTCTGATCAATTATGCCTTCTTTAAGCTGGCGTATGTAGCCGCTCATATGTGCCTCCGTACTCGTCCGCAGCAGCGGATTCTGTTTCAAGGGTTGATTCGGGTTCGGTCGTCAGAGTCTCAAACTCCGACGTGTCCTCCTCGTAATCAGCGTTGATGTTGAAGTTTTCGGGATTCGGGTTTTCGACGATGTTTTCGGGCGGATAATCCACCTTGTCAACACGCGGCGACAGCTCGGTAACAATGTCCTCCGGCGGCGCCGTTTCGGGTGCCGTGGGAACTACCGGAGCTTCTGTCTCGGGCACTGTCGTGACGACGACCTCACCGCGGACGTAAGGCTCGACCGCAAGACCGCGCGCTGCGGCGATTGACTCAAGGTCGAGCAGTGATGACGTGACGGATGAGACGCCGGAGATCACTGCCTTCGAGCTGATGCTCGCACCGGAGATCACTTCGATCTCCTCGCCTGCCGTGAGAGTGCCGCTCTTTCCGGTAAAGCGGGAGAGGAACGAATCTGCGCCGACCTTTGAGCCGAGACCGGGGGTCTCGGACATCGAGATCACACGGACGCCGACGACCTCACCGGACGAGCTTACGCCGACCATGAGATCAATTGCACCGCCGAAACCCGACGGCGAAACGGAGGCGGCGTATCCGCGAAGTGCGCCGTCCTTGGTTACAAGATAAACGTCGGACAGAGCCTCGTTTGCAAATTCGGTGTGATCGAGCTTTTCCACGGCGACACTGCTGTCGAATATCGACGTGACGGAACTCAGCGCTGCTGCCTCTGCGGCAGACGCGATCTTGTCAGACGTGAAATAATTGACTGCGGCAAGCAGGATCGCCGCTGCGGCGCATATCGCCGTAAGTGTTACGATAAGCCTTGCGGGCGACGCAGTTACGGTGGTGCCGTCCTTCGGCTTTTTATCTGCTTTTTCCTGCTTTTTCTTGACTTTCTCGGTTTTCGCCGGTTTTTCGGCTTTTTCCTTTTTGACCTTGGCTTCCGCTTTCTTTTCGGTTTTTTCGACTTTTGCGGTTTTTTCTTTCTTCGGTTTTTCAGCTTTGGGAGTGTTTATCTTCTCTTTTTTGTTTTTATCTTTATATTTGTTTTCTTTATTCTTCTCTTTTTTGCTCTGCTTTTCGGGCTTCTTATCAGTAACCGTCTTTACAGGCTCGGACTCCGGCTCGGGTGCAGCCGTCTCCGGGGTCGGCGGAGGAACAATTGCTGCATTCTCAGCATTTTCGGCAGATGCCGTGTTTTCGACTTCCGCCTTCTTCTTTTTGCTTTTCTTGCCCTTTTTCGACTTTGTGGGTGTGCTTTTTTCGTCAGGCGAGCTTTGCGCTACCTCCGCAGAGACAGCTTCTTCCGGGGCATCCTCGGCGATTCCGAAGTCCGGCAGCGTTTCTTCGGTGTCGGCTGTGTCGGCAGTATTATCATCCGCTGCATCTTCTGCGTTTTGGCTTGATTTCGGAAAATCACGCCATTGTTCGGCGTTTGTCGAAATATTTTCCGCAACTGCCGAAGCGTTTGAACTCTTCACTTCGGGTATCACGATCGGGGCGTCGTCCTCGTCGGGAACGTCTCTTGAGTCGTTTCCCTCGGATGATGCCGAAAAATCGTTGTCCGCGAACGGCGAAAGGAAGCCGTCGCCTGTGGTGTCGGAGATTTCGGTGCTGCCTGCGGTGCCGTCCGCATCTTCGGCAGGATCGTCGATGTCTTCCTTCACTCCCCCGAAATTCATCATAAGCTGTTCGAGAGAGTCGTTTTCGTCTTTTCTTTTTTTATCATCCATTTGACTTACCTCCGAAGCGTCTTGGAGCAAAAGCCTTGTCGATATAGTGCGAGAGCAGGTTCATAATAAGTATCGCGAACGAAACGCCCTCGGGGTATCCGCCGAAATATCGGATGAACACCGTGATAAGTCCGCATCCGACACCGTAGACGATCTGCCCTGCGGGGGAAACGGGGGATGTGACGTAATCGGTCGCCATGAAGATCGCACCGAGCAGGAGCCCGCCGGAGAATATGCTGTACAGCATATAGCTCATGCGGTCGGCGCCGCCCATCGGGAACAGCGCAAACATTACTGCCGCAGTGCCGATGAACGATACGGGAATGTGCCAGGTGATGACCTTTGTGCAGAGGAGATAGATCCCGCCGAGGATGAGCAGTACCGCCGATACCTCGCCGATGCATCCGCCGACGCGCCCGAGCACAAGATCAAAGATCGTAACCCCGTCGGGAGATATGCCGGAATCGATCGATGCGAGCGGGGTTGCCCCGGCGATGGCGTCGGTATTTGCGAGATTTATCGCAAGATCGTTTATTTTCACGCCGCTTTGCGCGAACGTGCCCATCTCGCCCGGCCACGCAAACATGAATACACGCGCGGCGAGCGCCGGGTTTACGATGTTCCTGCCAAGCCCGCCGAACAGAGCCTTTACTACGATTATCGCGAAAAACGAGCCGGCAACACCGAGCCAGAGCGGCGCCGTTGACGGGAGGTTCATTCCGATGAGAAGCCCCGTGACGGCTGCGGAGAGGTCGCCGATGCACACGCGTTTCCGCATGAGCTTCTGATACAGAAACTCAAAAAGGACAGCCGATCCTGTGGTGAGTAAAAGGATCACTGCGGCGCGAAGCCCGAAACGGTATACGCCCCACACAGCGGCGGGGATCAGCGCGATCATCACGCGGAGCATTATCGCGGACGTTGAGTCCGGCGATTTGATGTGAGGTGATGGCGATACGTTCAGAAGCTCCGGATAAGAGACGGCTTCGGTGCCGTTTATTGTTTTGTCATCCATAATATGCTCCATTCCGCCGAATGCGGCGGGAGATAGTGTCAGATTTGTTTTGCTTTCGCGTCCATGGCGCGAATTTCAGCCTTGGCTTTGCGGATCGACTGGACGATCTCAATCTTTTCGGGACATATGTATGAGCAGGAGCCGCACTCGACGCACGACATCGCTCCCGCAGCCTTCGCCGCAGCAAAATCGTTTGCGCGTGAGTAGCGTGCGATGTAGCACGGCATAAGATGCATCGGACAGTGCCGCACGCATTTGCCGCAGCTGATGCACACAGGTTCCTGTGCCGCAGGTGATATCTCATCGGACGAGAGGAACAGAACCGCAGACGTTCCCTTTGTTACGGGGGAGTCCTTGTCCCATACGGCCTGTCCCATCATCGGACCGCCGAATATTATGCGCGCGGGGGATTTTACAAGACCGCCGCAGCATTCTGCGAGATATGATGCCCTTGTGCCGACGGGCACGAGGAAGTTCATCGGTCTGCGAACGCAGTCTCCGTCAACGGTGACGATCCTGCGGATGAGCGGCATACCCGTGGCAAGCGCATTGTATATCGCCGCGCACGTCTCGGCGTTGAATATCACGACGCCTGCGTCGGCGGGCAGCTTGCCGGGAGCTAGCTCCTTTCCCGTCAGCGCGTATACGAGCTGGCGTTCGTCACCCTGCGGGTACTTTGTTCGCATCAGCTTCACCTCGAAAAGCTCGCTTTTTGCGGCGAATTCTTCGAGAACGTTTGCGGCGTCGAGCTTGTTGTCCTCGATCGCAAAGTACGTCTTGCGTATGCCGAGCGCTTTCATAAGAATTTTGGCACCGTTCACGACCGATGCGGGATTTTCAAGTATAAGACGGTGATTCGCCGTTATGTACGGCTCGCATTCCGCGCAGTTGACTATGATAAGCTCCGCGCGGCCGACAGCCGAGGATATTTTTGCGTATGTCGGGAACGCGGCGCCGCCCATGCCGGAGATCCCGGCTTCGCGTATGCGATCGACGATCTCCTCGGTGGAGCATTCCGACAGCTTTTTCGCAAGCGGAGCAATGTCAGGCGAGAGAGTGCCGCAGCCGTCGTTTTCGATCACTATGTTTTGGATCTTCCGCCCGGCGGGAGTGTATACCTCGCATAGCTCCTTGACCGTGCCTGATACGCTTGAGTGTACGGGACATCCGAGACCCTCTGCCTCGCCGATCTTCTGCCCGACGAGAACGTGATCGCCGACACCTACGATCGGGCGGCACGGCGCGCCGATGTGCTGTGACATCGGGATCGACACCTCGGGCGGGGGAGGGAGCAGCTCTGTCTGTATATTTGCGGTGTTTTTGCGATCATTTAAGTGAACGCCGCCTCTGAATGTGTATCTCATACCATACTCCGGTGTGCCGGACAGCCGGCAAAGTGATAATGTGCGTCACGGGAGCAAAGACGGCAAATTTGTACGAATGCCGCGCCGCCGCTGCACATACAGTTGAATACATTATACAGTATTTCTGACGAAATTACAATACCACCGGTGTAATTACCTGCGATTTACATACTGTTTTTCGACCGCCTACAGCGCACCTGAAATTAAACGGGATGCCGCGTAAAAACAGCATCCCGTGATCTCAGTAATCAAAGCCGAATGTCTCCGAGAGAAGCTCGAGAACCTTGAACCTTACGCGGTATTTGGTCGGCGATTCCTTCTTTATAATGCGGTATTCC
>OIZA01000775.1_pt1 | contig 14019 bp, 10 predicted proteins | sample 1588381 | NCBI WGS metagenome assembly OIZA01 (sample SAMN03283277) | human gut metagenome | biome: human-associated habitat; material: feces | host: Homo sapiens | place: Peru | collected 2012 | reverse complement strand
AGCTTTTGTGTCTGCTCTCTCATAATGTCGGAAAGGTGCTGACGCACACCTATATCACGCAGCAGATTTGGGGCAGCAGCTGGGAAAACGATATTGCTTCTCTGCGGGTGTTTATGGCGACCCTCCGTAAAAAGCTGGAGCTGCAAAAGGACAGTCCACAATACATTCAGACGCATATCGGCGTCGGTTACCGTATGCTGCGGGTAGACTGAGAAAAGCGAGGACTTTGTTTCTCGCCTTTCTTAAAATCGGCGCCTTTACCTTCGGTGGCGGATACAGAATGGTTTCCCTTGTAAGAGAAACAGTCTTAAAAAACTTATATTGCGTCTGTTGGGATGCTTACTGATACAAAGACAATTTTTTCATCGCCAGTGATGAATAATGCAATGTATTGATTTCAGAGAGAATTGCATGAATGTTTGTATGATTTTGATACAGAAGGATGGGAATGGTATTGCCCGGATAGTTGGTTGCCATATTGTACATTAACACTCACCAAAGAAGATGACGAAGATATCTTTTTTAAAGCAAGCGATTTGATTTTGCGTGAGTTTGAAAAAATAAGTGGAAAGTTTGTATCTATTGGGTTAGTAAAAATAACTTTTCCTGTGGACGAAATTTTTACAGTTGAATTAAGCGCAACCAAAAAGAAATAGTCAATTTTGCAATTTTGGAGCACAGCGGAACAATGAGGGGCTTTCAAGCGACGGAACAGTCTTGCACTAGTAAGATAGAGGTGCCTTGTCCCTGCAACTAAGGTTCAATCAAAATTACAGTCCTTTGCCAAGGAAAAGCATATTAATATATAAATTTACTAATGAAAATCAAAACTATATAGTATAATTTTAAATAAATTGTGTTTGACAGTAGATTGCACATAGAATATAATGATAGTAGAATTTCTACTATTGTAGATCGGTTATTATGTTGTAGTCCATGAAACCGTAGTATGTTTTATGGAGTTTGAGAGTGATAGTTTTTCAACTATCACTCTTTTTTTATAGGTAAGTCCCAAAAATGGGACACATAATATGATATAATCTATTAAAGAAAAATTAGTGTGCTTAACTTGTGAAAATATTGCACAAATTAAATCATTAAAATTTGGATGGTTTGTGTATTGAATTATTATAGATACTGATATATAATCAGGATATAAGGTTAATTTTTATAAATAATAACCGTAAAACTATATATGAGAGGATTGATGCTTATGCCAATCAACATTAACAAATTTTCAGATGAATGTAGAAAAATTGATTTTTTCACAGATCTATACAACATTCAAAAAACTTTAAGATTCAGACTTATTCCAATAGGTGCAACTGCAGACAACTTTGTTTTTAAAGACAGATTATCAAAAGAAAAAGACTTGCTTGATTCTGCAAAGCGTATCAAGGAGTATATTTCAAAGTACCTTGCAGATGAAAGTGACAAATGCCTTTCCCAACCCATAAAGTTAAAGCATCTTGATGAGTACTATGAACTTTATATCACTAAAGACAGGGATGAACAGAAGTTTAAGTCTGCTGAAGAAAAGTTAAGGAAAGAATTAGCCGATTTTTTAAAAGAAATTTTGAAACGATTAAATAAGAAAATTCTTAATGATTATCTACCTGAGTATCTTGAAGATGATGAAAAGGCCCTTGAAGATATAGCAAATCTTTCTTCTTTCTCAACTTATTTTAACAGTTATTACGATAATTGTAAAAATATGTATACAGATAAGGAACAATCAACAGCTATTCCTTATAGGTGTATCAATGATAATTTGCCAAAATTCATTGATAATATGAAGGCGTATGAAAAGGCTTTAGAAGAACTAAAGCCAAGTGATCTTGAAGAACTTAGAAATAACTTTAAAGGTGTATATGATACAACAGTTGATGATATGTTTACCTTAGATTATTTCAATTGTGTTCTTTCACAGTCGGGCATTGATACCTATAATGCCATTATAGGTAATGACAAGGTTAAGGGGATTAATGAGTACATTAATCTCCATAACCAAACTGCACAACAAGGACATAAAGTCCCAAACTTAAAACGATTATATAAGCAGATTGGTAATCAAAAAAAGACTATTTCTTTTCTTCCTAGTAAGTTTGAAAATGACAATGAACTTCTAAAAGCAGTTTATGATTTCTATAATACCGGTAATGCTGAAAAGAATTTCACTGCATTAAAAGATACTATAACTGAACTTGAGAAGATTTTTGATAATCTAGCAGATTATAACCTTGATGGTGTGTTTGTAAGGAACGACATTTCACTTACTAATTTATCGCAAAATATGTTCAATGATTGGTCAGTATTCCGTAATTTATGGAATGACCGGTATGATAAAGCTAATAATCCTGAAAAAGCAAAAGATATTGATAAGTATAATGACAAAAGACGTAATGTATATAAAAAGTCAGAAAGCTTTTCAATTAATCAGTTACAAGACCTAATTGCAACATCACTTGAAGAAGATATTGGCAGTAAGAAAATTACAGATTATTTTAGTTGTGATTTCCATAGAGTTACAATAGAAGTTGAAAACAAATATCAGTCAGTAAAAGATTTGCTATCTACTGATTATCCGGAAAATAAGAGCCTAAAAACAAGTGAAAAAGATATAGCGCTTATTAAGGACTTTTTAGATAGTATTAAAGCATTAGAAAGTTTTGTGAAAATACTAACCGGTACCGGTAAAGAAAGTGGCAAGGATGAACTTTTCTATGGTAGCTTTACAAAATGGTTTGATCAGTTGAGATACATTGATAAGCTATATGACAAAGTAAGAAACTACATTACTGAGAAGCCTTATTCACTTGACAAAATCAAATTGTCATTTGATAATCCACAGTTCCTAGGTGGATGGCAACATAGCAAAGAAACGGACTATTCAGCACAACTGTTTATGAAAGATGGATTGTATTATCTTGGGGTAATGGACAAAGAAACCAAGAGAGAGTTCAAAACTCAGTATAATGCTCCTGAAAATGATAGTGATACAATGGTTAAGATTGAGTACAATCAAATTCCAAATCCGGGTAGAGTTATTCAAAATCTTATGCTTGTTGATGGCAAGATTGTTAAGAAAAACGGTAGAAAGAATGCTGATGGTGTTAATGTTGTTCTTGAAGAACTAAAGAATCAGTATCTACCTGAAAATATCAATAGAATTAGAAAAAATGAAAGTTACAAAACTACAAGTGATAACTTTAACAAAGACAATCTAAAGGAATATTTAGAGTATTATATTGCAAGAACAAAGGAGTATTATTGTAAGTACAATTTTGTTTTTAAGTCAGCTGATGAGTATGGAAGTTTTAATGAATTTGTTGATGATGTTAATAATCAAGCTTATCAAATTTCCAAAGTAAAAATATCTGAAAAACAATTACTTTCATTAGTAGAACAGGGCAAACTTTACCTTTTCCAAATTTACAACAAGGACTTTTCTGAGTACAGTAAGGGTAAGAAAAATCTACATACTATGTATTTCCAAATGCTATTTGATGATAGGAATTTAGAGAACTTAGTATACAAATTGCAGGGTGGAGCAGAAATGTTCTATCGTCCTGCAAGTATCAAGAAAGATTCAAAATTTCAACATGATGCAAATGTTGAAATTATTAAGCGTACATGTGAAGATAAAGTAAAGGATAAAGACAATCCTACAGATGATGAAAAAGCTAAGTATTATAGCAAATTTAACTACGATATAGTAAAGAACAAACGCTTTACTGAAGATCAATTTTCTCTACATTTAACTTTAGCAATGAATTGTAATCAGCCTGATCATTATTGGTTAAATAATAGTGTTAGAGAACTTCTTAAGAAGTCAAATAAGAACAATATTATCGGTATTGATAGAGGTGAAAGAAATCTTATCTATGTAACTATAATTAATAGTGATGGAGTAATAGTTGACCAAATTAACTTCAATATTATTGAAAACAGTTACAATGGTAAGAAATACAAAACTGATTATCAGAAAAAGCTTAACATTAGAGAAAAAGAAAGACAAGAGGCAAGAAAAACTTGGAAAACTATTGAAACAATTAAGGAACTGAAAGACGGTTACATTAGTCAGGTTGTACACCAAATTTGTAAACTTATTGTTCAATATGATGCAATTGTTGTGATGGAAAACCTAAATGGTAGTTTCAAGAGAGGTAGAACAAAAGTTGAAAAACAAGTCTATCAAAAGTTTGAAACTATGCTTATTAATAAGCTGAATTATTATGTTGATAAAGGTACTGACTATAAAGAATGTGGTGGACTATTAAAGGCATATCAGCTTACAAATAAGTTTGAAACATTCGAAAGAATCGGTAAACAAAGTGGTATTATCTTTTATGTTGACCCATATCTAACTAGTAAGATTGATCCGGTAACCGGTTTTGCAAATCTACTTTATCCTAAGTATGAGACAATACCAAAGACTCACAACTTCATTAGTAATATTGATGATATTCGATATAATCGAAGTGAAGACTACTTTGAGTTTGATGTTGATTACGATAAGTTCCCACAAGGTAGTTATAATTATCGTAAGAAGTGGACAATCTGTTCCTATGGTAACAGAATACAGTATTACAAAGATTCAAGAAATAAACCGGCAAGTAGAGTGGTTAATATTACCGAAAAGTTCAAAGAAACTTTTAATAATGCAGGCATTGATTTTGTCAATGATAATATTAAGGATAAACTACTATTAGTTAATAGTAAGGAACTCCTAAAGTCATTTATGGATACTCTCAAACTGACTGTTCAGTTGAGAAATTCTGAAATTAATAGTGATGTTGATTACATCATCTCACCTGTAAAGGATGGAAACGGTAACTTCTATTATAGTGAAAACTACAAAAAGTCCAATGAAGAAGTACCGACACAACCACAAGACGGTGATGCAAATGGTGCATATAACATTGCACGAAAAGGCTTGATGATTATTAACAAACTGAAAAATACTGATGATGTAACCAATAATGAGTTGTTGAAAATCAGCAAAAAGGAATGGCTGGAATTTGCCCAAAAAGGTGATTTAGGTGAGTGAAAACCCTATTGCTATTTCTAATCTTAATGATTTTATCTTTTGCCCTGTGTCAATTTATTTTCATTCACTTGATTATGATACTGAAAAAATGACATATCAGAATTCAGACCAACTAAATGGTACTGCTGTCCACACAACAGTGGACAGTGGTACATATTCAAGCAAAAAGTCAATTAATCTTAAACAAATTAAAGAAGATGATTTTCTGTTAATAAAAGGACAGTATAGACTTAAGTGGAATTGCTCAGCAAAGTATGTTCAATTTCTTATGAAGCCTATTATGGAAGAAAAAGAATCAATTTTTCTCTATATTCAGTCCTACTACAGAGCATTTATGAAGAAATCGGAAGTGGATAAATCCCCTGTATTTGACATAGGAGAATAATATGATTATAATTAGTTATGATATATTTGATGACAGAAAACGCAGTAAATTTTCAAAGTACATTAAGCGTTTTGGTCATATGTTGCAGTATTTTGTATATGAGATTGATAATAGTGAAAGAATACTGAACAATATTATTGCAGATATTAATAATAAATTTTTGAAAATGTTTGACCAATCTGATAGTGTGTATATCTTTCAGTTAAGTAGTTCATGCAAAGTTCAAAAATTTTGTTATGCTAAAAATGAAGATGAGCCTTTGCTTGTTGTTACATAATTTGCAAACCTCAGTCTTTATTTTAGATATTCTTTGAAAAGGGTTGTTAAACAATGAAGTTTATATGCATAATGAACAATTGCATAAATTACCGAGATGTAATTTATGTAGGGTTAAACAAAGTTAGGGTTTAATCAACCCCTTAGAATTTCTACTATTGTAGATGGGCATCCAGTACCGGTACCGTTGATAGCTTAATCAACCCTTAGAATTTCTACTATTGTAGATCATTAGCGTACAACTTAGCATTGTGAAGTTTAATCAACCTTTAGAATTTCTACTATTGTAGATAACCTATCCGAACTAAGTCAGGCGTCAAGGTTTAATCAACCCTTAGAATTTCTACTATTGTAGATCAGTAGTATGATTTTATCACTTTAAGTGTTTAATCAACCTTTAGTCTTTTTAGATTACAAAAGCAAATACCAAATATATTTACCAAAAAACATCACCACGATTGTTTCTAATTTTTATTAATGCAATCTTGGTGTTTTTCTTTTATATATTAAAAGAAACCGGTTGTAATTAATTTTTCAAAAAAATATTGTAATCCAAAGAGATAAGTTCCATTTTGGGGACAGCTAATGTGGTATTATATAAATGGTGAATGTTATGCATTAAATTTATATTAAAGATATTAATTACAAAAAAATATAGAAAGTGTGCTAATATGATTTTACAAGAAATGTTCTGGAAAATTATATATACCTGTCTTGAACGATATTCAAAAGATTTAACAAGGAAACTTGCAGGTGGAATACTTACATCAGAAGAAAGAATAAGAGAAGTGATGAATTTAGTAGAACAAAATTTAGATGAAGAAACTATGCTGAAAAAATTAAGGGAAATAAGAGTTAGAGATAACTTGCCAATGAGGTAACAGTTTTTTTGCAATAATAAAAACATATTACTTAAATTTTATATTTAAATTTATAAGCAAAGGAGAAAATAATTTATGACACCAGAAGGAAAATTTTTCACAATTATATTTGCCTGTGAAGAAAGGTATTCTCATGACCTAATAAACGAATTAGTTGGTGGTGTTCTAACTACAGAAAATCGAGTAGATGAAGTACTAGATTTAGTTAATCAAAATTTACCTGAAGAACAAATGATGATTGCACTAAAAGAAATAAGAAAAAGAGATAACATCCCATATGAAGATGAATATGATGACGAATATGAAGAATATTAAATCTATTTCCAAATCTTTTGCATATTAAATGTAATCATTATATTGTATTTACCTATCAAAAGTAGTAAAATATCATTGAAATTCAGTGAAATGATAGGTGACTTATGAAGTACAAATTTTGTCCACAATGTGGCAGTGAATTAAAGCCTAAAATGGCCGGTGATGATGGTGAAGTGCCATTTTGTTATGAGTGTAACAGATATTGGTTTGATAGTTTTGAGAGCTGTGTAATTGTTCTGGTGTACAATGAATTTGATGAAATTGTAGTTTGTATGCAAGATTATATTTCCAAAGTATATGGCACAATAACTGCCGGATATATTTTACCGGGAGAAAATGCAGAGGAAACTGCATATAGAGAAGTAGAAGAAGAACTTGGCATAAAGCTTGATAATCTTCACTATGGTGGTACATATTGGTTTGAAGATGGTGACAAACTTATGCATGCTTTTATGGCATATTCACCGAAATGTGAACTGAAACTTTCACAAGAAGTGAATTCAGCACAATGGGTGAAAGCTACGAAAGCCCATAAAGTCCTGTTTCCTGATTCACCCGGAAATGCAGCAATGGGACTTTTAAAGCAATATGTAAAAATGAAAAATCTTCAGTTTGAAGACTAATTGAGTATAAGCATTTGCTCATGCTCTTTTTTAATAAAAAAATAGGCATAACAAAAAGGGTGTACTCAGTGAGTACACCCTAAATTTATGAATTATAAAGTTAGTTAAGACTAAAATTATTCTACTGTAGGACCTGCAGATACTAGAGCCTTACCTGCTTCATTACCTTCATACTTAGCAAAGTTCTTAACAAATCTTGAAGCAAGATCCTTAGCCTTTGTTTCCCATTCGTTAACATCAGCATATGTGTCTCTAGGATCTAGGATAGCTGGGTCAACACCTGGTAGTTCTGTAGGAACTTCAAAGTTGAAGTGAGGGATAGTCTTTGTAGGAGCCTTTGTAATAGAACCGTCAAGGATAGCATCGATGATACCTCTTGTATCCTTAATAGAAATTCTCTTACCTGTGCCGTTCCAACCTGTGTTAACTAGGTAAGCCTTAGCACCACTCTTTTCCATCTTCTTAACTAGTTCTTCAGCATACTTTGTTGGGTGAAGTTCTAGGAAAGCTTGACCGAAACAAGCAGAGAATGTTGGAGTTGGTTCTGTGATACCTCTTTCAGTACCTGCTAGCTTTGCAGTAAAGCCTGATAGGAAGTAGTACTTTGTCTGTTCTGGAGTTAGAATAGAAACTGGAGGTAGTACACCAAATGCATCAGCTGATAGGAAGATTACATTCTTTGCAGCAGGAGCAGAAGATACAGGACGAACAATGTTTTTAATGTGATCGATTGGGTAAGAAACACGAGTGTTTTCTGTAACTGACTTATCAGCAAAGTCAATCTTACCGTTTTCGTCAACAGTAACATTTTCTAGTAGAGCATCTCTTCTGATAGCATTGTAGATGTCTGGTTCAGATTCCTTGTCAAGGTCAATAACCTTAGCATAGCAACCACCTTCAAAGTTAAATACACCATTGTCATCCCAACCGTGTTCGTCATCACCGATTAGAAGTCTCTTAGGGTCTGTTGAAAGTGTTGTCTTACCTGTACCTGATAGACCGAAGAAGATAGCTGTGTTTTCACCGTTCATATCAGCATTAGCTGAGCAGTGCATTGAAGCAATACCCTTTAGAGGTAGGTAGTAGTTCATCATTGAGAACATACCCTTCTTCATTTCACCACCGTACCATGTGTTAACGATAACCTGTTCACGGCTTGTGATGTTAAATAGAACAGCTGTTTCTGAGTTTAGACCAAGTTCCTTATAGTTTTCAACTTTAGCCTTTGATGCGTTGTAAACGATAAAGTCAGGTTCAAAGTTTTCTAGTTCTTCAGCAGTTGGCTTAATGAACATATTTGTTACAAAGTGAGCCTGCCATGCAACTTCAACGATGAAACGAACTGCCATTCTAGTGTCGTGGTTAGCACCACAGAATGCGTCAACAACATAAAGCTTCTTGTCAGAAAGTTCTTTCTTAGCAATTTCCTTTACTGCTTCCCATGCTTCCTGTGTAGCTGGGTGGTTGTCGTTCTTGTATTCATCAGAAGTCCACCATACAGTGTCCTTAGAATTTTCGTCCATAACGATAAACTTGTCTTTAGGTGAACGACCTGTGTAAATACCGGTCATTACATTAACTGCACCTAGTTCAGTTTCCTGACCAACTTCATAGCCTTCTAGTTCAGGCTTTGTTTCTTCGTTGAATAGTTCTTCGTAGGAAGGATTGTGGATAATTTCAGTAGTACCGGTAATACCATACTTAGTTAAATCAATCTTTGCCATTTCAGTATCAACCTTTCTTTTTCTTGAATTTTTACATAGAAATTGTATTTTTCAGTCCAATGCTATAGTTATTCAACATAAACTGTAATTCTATGTTCCTAAATATTCTAGCATAATTAAGCATTATCGTCAAGCAAATAACTAGTAAAATACTATAAATTTCTGACCTTTAATTTTATTTGTATAATAACTAACATATCTTTAACATTTTGTCTATTACTCTTGACAATTATTCACTACAGTAATCTATTATAAGTAGTATTACTTTGGTTATTCATGAAATTTTCATCATATGTGCAGATATTGTAGATTTATGTAGTTAAATGTATTATAATAATCTTGGAGTATAAAAGTATGCAAAATTTTTATAATTTTAGGAGAAAAGGGAAGGATAATTTAATTTATGACCTTAAAAGAATTGAATATAGGCGAAAGTGCCATCATAACATCAGTTGGTGGTGAGGGTGCATTGCGACAACATTTTCTTGATATGGGTATGATTCCTAATGCAGAAGTAACTGTTGTGAAATTTGCACCAATGGGTGACCCTATGGAGTTTCAAATCCATGGGTATGAACTGACTTTAAGATTAGCAGATGCCGATAAAATTCAGGTTGAACCTATCAAATCTCGTACAAGAAGTCACGATAGAGTGGATAGGTTTAAGGATACAGAGCATCCCGGTCTTGGTGAAGAAGGTAAATTCCATGCAAAGGGAGATGGCAACCCTTTGCCGGAAGGAACAACCCTTACATATGCTTTGGTTGGCAACCAAAACTGTGGCAAGACAACTTTGTTCAACCAAATCACCGGTTCAAATCAGCATGTCGGTAACTTTCCCGGTGTAACTGTTGACAGAAAGGATGGCTCAATCAAAGGCTATCCCAACACAAATGTAACTGACCTACCGGGCATTTACTCAATGTCACCGTATAGTAGTGAAGAAATTGTTTCAAGAAATTTTGTCCTTGACGAAAAGCCAAAGGCTATTATCAATATTGTAGATGCTACTAATATTGAGAGAAACCTTTACCTTACAATGCAACTTCTTGAAATGGATATTCCAATGGTAATAGCCCTTAATATGATGGATGAAGTTACAGGTAACCAAGGTTCTATTGATGTAAATACAATGGAAAAAATGCTGGGTGTACCGGTTATTCCAATTTCAGCAGCAAAAAATGAAGGTGTTGATGAACTTATCAAACACGCACTTCATATTGCTCAGTATCAGGAAAAGCCATTGCGTCAGGATTTTTGTGACAAAAATGACCATAATGGAGCAGTCCATCGTTGTATTCACGCAGTAATTCACTTAATAGAGGACCATGCAGAACAAGCAGATATTCCTGTAAGGTTTGCAGCTACTAAGGCAATAGAGGGTGACCACCTAATTCTAGATAAGTTGAACCTTGATGAAAATGAAATGGAAATGCTTGAGCATATTGTTCAGCAACTTGAAACAGAAAGACAACTTGACAGAAATGCCTCAATAGCTGATATGCGTTTTGAATTTATCGAAAAACTTTGTGAAGATACAGTTATCAAGCCTAAACAAAGTAAAGAGAGAGTCAGAAGTGAAAAGATAGATAAAATTCTAACAGGTAAATATACTGCAATTCCTTGTTTTATTGCAATAATGGTTTTAGTCTTTTACCTAACATTTAATGTAATAGGTGCAGGACTTCAAACTTTATTGGAAATGGGCATTGACTCATTAACCACAATAACAGATAATGCCCTAACCTCAGCCCATGTAAATGATACAATACATAGCCTTGTAATAGACGGTATATTTAATGGTGTAGGTAGTGTGTTAAGTTTCCTACCGATAATCGTAACACTGTTTTTCTTCTTATCATTAATGGAAGACAGTGGCTACATAGCAAGAGTAGCATTTGTAATGGATAAATTGCTGAGAAAAATCGGTCTGTCCGGTAGAAGTATTGTTCCAATGCTAATAGGTTTTGGTTGTACAGTACCGGCAGTTATGGCAACAAGAACTTTAACATCCGAAAGAGATAGAAAGATGACAATTCTGCTAACTCCATTTATGAGTTGTACTGCAAAGTTACCTATCTATTCATTTTTTGTCAGTTCATTTTTCCCTAAACAGGGTGGACTGATAATGGCAGGATTGTATGTGCTGGGTATAGTAATCGGTATCCTAATCGCCTTTCTATAAGGTACATTGTTCAAAGGTGAGATAGCAGTACCATTTGTTATGGAATTACCAAACTACCGACTACCCGGTGCAAAGAATGTTGTTCAGCTATTGTGGGAAAAAGCAAAAGACTTTTTACAAAGAGCATTTTCAATTATTCTAATAGCAACAATAGTTGTTTGGTTCTTACAGAGCTTTGATATTCACTTTAATATGGTGACAAATTCAGCAGATAGTATGTTAGCTTCCATCTCGGGCTTTATCTCACCAATATTTGCACCATTAGGACTTGGAGATTGGAGAATTTGTACTTCATTAATCTCAGGTATTATGGCTAAGGAAAGTGTAGTATCAACATTACAAGTCCTATTTAGTGGCAACATTGCCTCAGTATTAACACCACTTGCAGCATCATCACTACTTGTATTTAGTTTGCTATATTCTCCTTGTGTTGCAGCTATTGCATCAGTTAAGAGAGAGCTGGGTGGTAAGTGGGCAATAGGTGTTGCTTTATGGCAGTGTGTTATTGCTTGGGTAGTAGCTTTCATAGTCCACTTAATCGGTTCAGCAGTAGGAATGGTGTAGTATGGATTTTCTAAGCAGTTTAAATTTTTGGGATTATTTAATTTTAGCTTTAGTCATTGTTGCAGTAGCTATTGCAATTTTCTCAATGAGAAGTAGAAAGAAAAAGGGCAAAGGCTGTTGCAATTGTGGTTGCCAAAATTGTAATAAAAAGTGTAAATAGTTTTATTGCATCTTATGAATAATTTAAACAAAAATCCTAAGTTTATAATTACAGTTGAATAAGAATAAAGAACAAAGGCAAGGTAAATAATACCCTGCCTTTTCTATATCAATTTATAATTTATTTTTTCTATAATAAAAATATCCCACAACATCAGCAAGTACCCAACCGATAGGAATAGATAGCCAAATTACAATTACTCCAAGTGGTGTAGTTGGTGCTAATGCATAAGAAAGCACTACCCTTGTACCAAGAGAAATAATTGTGAGAATTAGTGAAATATGTGGTTTGTTAATTCCTCTAAAGTACCCATACCATAAGAATAATATACCGATACCAACATACATAGCACCCTCAATTCTCAGGTACTTTGCACCCTCAATAATAATCTCTTTTTCAAATGACTCAACGAAAATTCCCATAAGACTTTCAGCAAATATAAATATAATAGCAGAAATAACTAGGCAAAATATAGCCGATACAATAAAAGAAATTTTTGTGCCACTTTTGATATGGTCTGATTTTTTCGCACCGTAGTTTTGTGAAATAAATAGGGAATAAGCATTGCCAAATTCTTGGGAAGGCATATATGCCAATGTGTCAATCTTTACTGCTGCTGCAAATGATGCCATAATAACTTCACCAAAGCTATTTACCAACCCTTGAATCATCAGAATACCAAAGTTCATTACAGATTGTTGTACAGAAGTTGCAAGGTCATTTATAATAATTTCCCTAAATCTTTTGAAACTTAAATCAACTTTATCTTTCCATATTCTCACAATTGGTACTTTTATTATTGAGTAAATCAGTAACCCAATTCCTGATATACCTTGGGAAATTACAGTAGCAAATCCTGCACCGAATACTCCCATATTTAGTGAAACAACAAACCAAATATCAAGAATAATATTCAGTACCGATGATATTCCCAAGAATACTAAAGGTATATATGGTTTGCCTATTGACCGTAATAAATATGCAAAGAAATTGTATAAAAATATAAATATTATCCCACTAAATATTACAGTTACATATTCTTTGGTAAGTGCCATTAATGTACTAGGTGTCTGTAAAATTGAAAGTATCAACCCCATACAAGGGTAAATTATAATGCTGATTATAGCTGATACCGACAGTATAAATATAAATGACAGTACAATATCTTCCTTTAATCTTTTGTGATTTTTAGCACCATAATCTAATGAGAAAAATGCACCACTACCCATACATAACCCAATAATAATTGATGTGATAAATGTCATTAAAGTATATACCGAACCAACCGATGCTAAAGCATTTGCTCCTATGTATTTTCCAACAATCAATGTGTCTGCAAGGTTGTATATTTGTTGAAGAAAATTCCCCACAATCATAGGTAAAGAAAATTTTATCAACTTTTTGAATATAGAACCATTAGTTAAATCTATCTCTTTCATTTTTTCCTCAATGTCTTTTAGTTTTTATTGTTGACTATCATTATAACATAAATAAGTAAAAATATATTATTCTCAAGAAAAATTAATTATCTTATCCATAATACCTTATAGGCATTGTAATAAATTAATCGAAATAAAATAAAACGGTGTAAACTCATAAGAGTTTACACCGTTATTTTTGTATAAAAAATTCCCTTTGAAATACAGTCTGGCAACTGTAATAAATCAAAGGGAATTTCACAAATAAATGACTATAAAAAGTCTATCACATAAATGTATTTTACTATAATTAAACATATTTTACAATGCTAATTTTTTAACTTTGTCTGTGGCTAAGATTAATCACTTCTTCAAATTTGGGCTTGTGGAGTTATTTATTTAATATAGGTTGATTAGATAGTAACCAATTAATACATC
>OIZA01000772.1_pt1 | contig 14084 bp, 14 predicted proteins | sample 1588381 | NCBI WGS metagenome assembly OIZA01 (sample SAMN03283277) | human gut metagenome | biome: human-associated habitat; material: feces | host: Homo sapiens | place: Peru | collected 2012 | reverse complement strand
TCGCGCTGACCGGCGAGGACAAGGCCGCCTTTCTGGAGAATCTCGCCGCGCGCCGGCTGACCTACGGCGACATTGAAGGCGCGCCCGCGTTCCGGCAGGGCATCTGCTCGCTTTATAAAACGGTCAAGCCCGAAAACATCGTCACAACGCACGGCGCGGCGGGCGCGAACCACCATGTGTTCTGCTCGCTCGTATCGCCGGGTGACCTCGTCATCAGCGTTCTGCCGACGTACCAGCAGCTCTACTCCATCCCCGAATCGCTCGGCGCAAAGGTAAAGATTCTCCCCCTGAGCCGCGAAAGCGGGTATCTCCCCGATCTTGACGCGCTGCGCGCGCTCGCCGTGCCGGGGACAAAAATGATCTGCATCAACAACCCCAACAATCCGACCGGCGCGCTCATGAGCCGCGATATGCTCGAAGAGATCGTGCAGATCGCGCGCGAGGCGGGCGCGTACATTCTCTGCGACGAGGTATACCGCCATCTCTCCCAGACCGACGAGTGGAGCGAGTCCATCGCGGATCTTTACGAAAAGGGTATCTCCGTGAGCAGCATGTCAAAGGTCTTCTCTCTTGCCGGGCTGCGGCTCGGCTGGATCGCCACGCGCGACAAGGACGCGCTCCGCGCGCTCGTCTCTCACCGTGACTACGATCTCATCAGCGGCGGCATGATCGACGAGGCCATTGCCGCGCTCGCGCTCAAGCACAGCGATAAAATGCTCGCGCGCAGCCGCGCCATCGTGCGGGAAAATCTCGCCATTCTGGACAATTGGGTCGCCGGAGAAAAGCACGCGAGCTACGTCAAGCCCCTCGGCGGCACGACGGCGCTCGTCTATTACGATTTCGACATTCCCTCCTATGAGCTGTGCGAGGAGATGTACCATAAGACCGGTGCGTTCGTCACGCCGGGCGACTGCTTTGAGCAGCCGAAGAGCATGCGCATCGGCTACGCCTACGGCAAGGAAGCGCTCGTGAACGGGCTGAAGGCCGTGAGCGAGTACTTTGCGTGGAAGGAAAAGGAGCTGGAAAAATGAGCACCATCCGCGTCATCGGACGGGAGGATATCCAGAAGGTGTTCACCGTGACCGCGGCGCTCCGCGCCGTAGAGAGCGCCTACGCCGGGAAATCCGCCGGAACGGGCCGCGTGTGGCCGATGGTATTCCATGAGTTCGACCCCGGCCACGCCGATCTCGACATCAAATCCGGCGATCTCGAAAGCGCGGGCGTATACGGTCTGAAGGTCGTTTCATGGTATGGCTCGAACGCGGAAAAGGCGCTCCCGGCGCTTTTCGGCACGTCGCTCCTCTTTGATCTTGCCACCGGCGAGCCGAAGGCGCTTTTGAACGCCGGGCCGATCACAGCGCTGCGCACCGGCGCCGCGGCCGCCGTCGGCGCAAAATACCTTGCGCGCAAGGACGCGAAAACGCTCACGATCGTCGGCTGCGGCGAGCTCTGCCCGTATCTTGCCGCGGCCGCGCTCGCGGCGATCCCGTCCCTCAATACCGTGTATCTCACAAACCCGCACCGCCCCGAAAAGGCCGCCGATCGGCTCGCCGCTGTGACAGCGGCAACGGACGCGCTGCTCAAGGCGTGCGGTCATGCCCGTACCGCCGTGATCAACGCCGCGGCAGATGCAGCATCCGCGGTCGGCGAAAGCGACATCGTTTTCACCGCCACCTGCGCCAAGACGCCGGTCGTGAAAAGCGCCTGGGTCAAGCCCGGTACGCATGTAAGCTGCATCGGCGCCGACCTGCCCGGCAAGCAGGAGGTCGAATCGGCGGTGCTCGCCGGAGCCGTCGTGTACGGCGACGATACGGCGCAGTGCTTCGCCGTCGGCGAATGCGAGCTGCCGCACAAAGAGGGCGTCCTCCCCGCTCTCGCCGGGGAGCTCGGCGAGGTCATTCTCGGCGAAAAGGCCGGACGGACGAGCGATGCCGAGATCACCGTTTTCGACTCCACCGGCATCGCCCTGCAGGACATCGCCTCCGCCGCAGTCATTCTCAAGGCATGCGAAAAGCAGGGACTCGGCACGGTCTGCGATATCTGACGAGAGAACGATCCGTAGCCTCATCGCAGGCACGCCCCCTTGCTTTTGCCCGCTATAAACTGTATAATGAAAAAAAGACACGATCCCCCTGTCGGAATGTTCGCTTTCCATCCCTCGGGCATCGTGTCTTTTTGAAACTTTTGACCGGCACCGCACCGTTTCGGTTCCGGCACAGAATTTGCAGCTGGGTGCTATGAACAATGATACACTTTGATAAAACCAATATTGAGGTGACCTCAAACCATACTGTCACGCTCTCCTGTGACACATGGGTGGTGTTTGAACATGATGATTCCGAGACCGTCGCTTTCGGCACGCCGGAATACTGGGATGAGGCAGTTCAAACGGTTTTTGGTTCCGGCTACACCGTATGGGAGATTGTTGAAAAAGCGCTGCCGCGCAGCGCGTGCAACCGGATCACGGATCACAAAAAGGTATGGGAGCTTCTCGGGCTGCCGGAGGGCAAATTCGCCGCGCGCGTGGATTGTGAAGAAAAAAGCGTTTATCTTGGTGCCTCATACGGCCTCAAAACGCTGAAAGACAGCAAGGCATACTCTTATTTCCTGCTCTCCAACGCAGATGAGGCAAGTGCCGCGCGAGTATGGGATGACTTCTGCGGAGAATACGCAGCGCGGCAATGCAATGATTTTATTGGCAGCGCCCTCGCTGTCGCGGCAAAAGAGCGGGACTTTATCGCGCTTTACTACTCCTATACAGATAAAGCCGCGCTGACCATCGTGTGCACTGCGCCCGAGCGTATAGCCGGTGAGCTCCGCTCCATACCCGTTCCCGATGGGATCGTGCCGCATTACCGCTGCTTTTGGCGGTAACGCCGGTTCGCTAAAAGCGAGGCGGCAGGAATGTCGAATCGTATTTCTTTGCAATACTTTTTGGAGAGGGGATCGCAAACAATGAGGACAAGAACCTGTTACCGTCTCCGGGATGTGAGCTGGCTCGTGCTTTTGCGGAGCGGCACGCAGTCCTCTCCCGTGTCCGCGAAGCGCTGCGGTCTGGAGCTTCCGACGCGCTTTTACGGCAGGGTGCGGGATGATTCGTTTCGCATTCGTCCGGTCGGTATGCGCACCATGGCGTGTATCTGCGGGAAAGTGACGGAACGGGACGAAGAGAAGGTTCTGGAGGTATGTCTCCGCCCGCGCAGTCTGATTTGGGTGTTTCTGACAGTGTTTTGCCTTCTTACCGCTCTTTTTGCTTTTTCCCTGTTCGCCGGGCTGATCGCGCGCTCCTGGGGCGTAGTTCTGGCATCGGCGGCCACTCTCGCGGCCATGGTTTTGCTGTACCGTTTTTTCGCCCAGTCGGAAGTTCGCTCCCTAGCCGCGTACTATAAGCCGATATTCAAAAGCTACGGTCTGGAGGAAATCACGCCATGAGCATCAAGGATATCAAAAAGGATGAGGTTCGGGGCTTCAAAATATCCGGTGACGCCATATCGGAGCTTCTCTGGGAGCTGCTGAACAAATCCGGCGACATGCTTTTGGACCTTCCCGACAACTCGGATACGATTTTCCACATGCACTGGGACCGCGAAAAAGACGAGCTGACATTTTACGCGCTGGAGTTCCGTGACCCGCATCCGGTCGATTTCAAAGCTATCGACCGGTATATCGATGAAACCCTCGGTATCACAACGGATTCCGTTTTTCTGCCCAAAGGAAAGCCTTACCGAAACTTTTCTGTCAGAGAAACGCGCAAATAACCATGAGCAAAATCCAGCGTATTACAAAACCCTCGCCCCGGACGATGCGTCCGGGGCGAGGGTTTTCTGCAATTGCAATTATTCGACGCGGCCTTCCATACCCGAGACCTGAGGAAAAATGTCAAAATGAATAGGAAAACGGCAGGTAACGCTTGCGGAACCATGCCAGATGTTATATAATTTGACATAGTTCCGCAAGGCACGTAAAAAGGAGGATGAGAAATTGATGAAAAAAGCACTTCACAAGCTGACTCTCGCAGTACTTATCGCCGCGTTTATTCTGACTTTGGCCGGGTGCGGTTCCGATGATACCCTGAAAAAGAACATCACAGGAAGCTGGGCCTGCCGCGGGATCGACGTGACCGATATGATTCTGGAGGGAATGCTCGAGGGCGTCAGCGGCGATGCCGAAGCAGAGGAGTTCATCAGCAATATGAATGTCGGCGTGCTGACGGTGGACTATCTTCTCGATATCCGCGAGGACGGTACATTCGTTCTTTCGATCGATCCGAGTTCCGCCGGCAAGCTGGCCGATCAGCTTTCCGCCGCAATGGTTGACGTAATGTATACCTATTTAGAAACCGAGCTGGAAAAGCTCGCAAACGAGAACGGCATGACGCTGGATGAGGTGATAAGTGTACTCGGCTGCAGCAACATAGATGAAGCGATTGAAAGCTCGCTGGGCGGACAGTCCCTGGCGGAGTATTGTGACGGGGTCTTCGCTGAATCGGACATACAGGACATTTTAGCAGAGGGCACGGAAAGCGGTACTTACAGCGTGAAAAGCGGCAAGATCCTTCTCTCCGCCGATGATGCGGCCATCAGCCTCATCGAGTATGATGAAAAATCCGACACCGTCTCTCTGACCGAGTCCGGCTTTGACGAGCCGTTCATTTTTACCCGCCGGTAACGGAATAAAGCGTTTATAACATTCTGCCCCGAACGGATGTTCCGTTCGGGGCAGCGTTCCTATACAAAGGAAAAATTATTCAACGCGGCCTTCGAGGACCTTGAGATCGTAGGGCTCGAATTTCACGTGGCGGTAGGCTTCCACATCCAGCGGCACGCCGGTCCAGTCGGAGTGCGGCTCGCCGGTCTGCTTGACGAGAACGTCGTAGAGAATGTCATACGTCGTGCCGTCGATCGTCTCGGTCATCGTGCTGTAGGGCAGCGTGCGGTGATAGGCGATGTGCTGGCCGTGGTTGTTGAAGTGGTAGCCGCAGCGGATGCGGCAACCGTCCAGACCCAGATACTCAAAGTTCTTCATAAGATCGGCGAGGATCTGGTCGCCCTCTCGCTCGTAGAGGTTTTCGGGTGTGGTGATGGTGTAGTCCGCGCGGAACTGGATGGGCAGGCCGTACTTTGCGAAGCGGTTGGCAAAGGCGATCATGCCGTCGTGCGGATAGTTCTTGAAGAGCACGCAGTTGATGCGCACCGGCACCTTGAGCGAGCCGAGAAGCTCGTCGTTGCACTCCTCCACATAGTGCACCATGTGGCGGGAGATGTTGATGCAGGTGATCTTATCCTTGTTGCGCTCCGTGAACGCAATGATACGCTCGGCGGGGAAAAGATCGGATACCGGGAGCGTCGTGTTGATGAACACACGGTGGCCCTCCGGGATGCAGTCCATCATCACCTGCAGCGCTTCCGGCTCGGAAAACGGCTCGCCGCCGGTGAACACGAAATCGCACTTTGGCGTGATCTCATGGAACATGCGGATGCTCTCGCACACCTTTTCCACGCTGAAGCCTTCGGGATTCTGATATTCCTGCTTATTGATGCAAAACGGGCAGTGGTTTTTGCAGTCGTACGGGACGAACACCGTGACGGTCGCGCCGCCCTCGCGGGTCATATACGGGTTGTGGTTTGTCATATTCTTCACCTACATAGGGTAATTTCAAAAAGGCATTATAACACAGCCTTAACAGAAAAGCCAGAAAAAAACAACATAAAGTTGAAAAAAACGAAAATTTTCCGGTTTTACTCGCTTAGTACGTCACGTCCCAGAGGAAAAGCCCCTGCGCCGGGGCGGTAAAACCGGCACTCGCACGGCTGTGCGAGGCAAGGATCGCCTCCATATCGTCCGGACGGCGCTCTCCGAGGCCGACCTCGAGCAGCGTGCCGGTCAGGATGCGCACCATATTGTATAAGAACCCGTCGCCGGTATACGTAAACCGCACTTCTTCCCCGCAGCGTTCGATCCCGATAGCCTCTATCGTGCGCGTGGCGGCACGGCCCGTTTTCTTTCCGGTGGAAAAGGCAGAGAATTCGTGCCGCCCGCAAAGCTGTGCCGCGGCGCGGCGCATGGCGTCAAGATCCAGCGGGCGCGGCTCCGCATGCACATACTTTCTTTCAAACACGCAGGGCGCATCGCTGTTCCAGACACGGTAAATATACGTTTTCCGCACCGCCGAAAGGCGAGCGTGGAACCGTTCCGGCGCTTTCTCGAGCGCGAGCGCGCCGATATCCTCCGGCAGATATTCCCGGAGCAGAGCCAAAAGCTCCGCGCAGGACTTGTCCGTATTCGCCCGGAAGGAGCACACCTGCATTCTCGCGTGGACGCCGGCATCCGTGCGGCCGCTGCCCGCGATCTCGACAGGCTGATCCAGCGCGCGGGAGAGCAGCGTCTCAAGCTTGCCCTGCACCGTCTGGGCGGTGTTTCCCTGCTTCTGCCAGCCGCGGTAGCGCGTGCCGTCGTAGCAAAGCGTCAGTTTGTAATTTTGCATCGGGCAACTCCCTTCTTTTTCTCGCAGAGCTTAGTATAGCACATTTGAATACATCGTCCATATACTTTTCGATATTTTCTGTTTTTCTGTTGAATCTGCCGATCCGTTCAAATTTGTTTACATTTTGCCCGGAATTTGTTCATGAAATGTTCACTCTTTGATTTTTACGCCGGTTATAATAGTATCATACAGAGCATCCGGTGTGCAGCCGCCGAATGATCTGAATGCCTCCATCTTAATTTAAAAAAATCCGCCGCTTCTTGCGGCGGATTTTTTTTGCTTTTTCCGGACAGCACGGAGCGAATCTGACAAATACTTGTTGCATTGTTACACAGCGCTTGGTATATTTAAATAAACACCATGCGGATCCCCTTCCTGTGCAGCGTCCCTCTCGCCGCCCGCCCCGGAAGCGCCCGACCCGCTCAAATCCGAAATGCTCTCAAAAATCTGCGAGCGATCCGCCGCAGCCAACCCGGAGGGAAAAACCATGAACATTCTCCTTGTCATCGATATGCAGAAGGACTTCGTCGATCAGGCGCTCGGCACCCCCGAGGCGCAGGCCATCGTCCCGAACGTTGTGGCCAAGATCAACGAATACAAGGCCCGCGGCGACGTGATCATCGCCACGAAGGACACGCACGAGGAAACCTATCTTGAAACGCAGGAGGGCGTCAACCTCCCGTTTATCCACTGCGTGCAGAACACCGAGGGCTGGCAGCTGGATGATGCGGTGCAGGCCGCTATGCCGGAAAACGCCACGATCGTCAATAAACCCACCTTCGGCTCGACCGAACTTGTAAAGATCATCGGCGAATATGTCGCGCAGTACGGCGAGCCGAACGTCCATATGGAGATCGTCGGTCTCTGCACCGACATCTGCGTCGTATCGAACGCGCTGATAGAAAAGGCGTTCTACCCCGAAATGCCCATCACGCTGGACGCGAAGTGCTGCGCGGGCGTCACACCCGCAACGCACGACGCCGCCATCGCCACGATGCGCATGTGCCAGATCAACGTCATCAACGCTGACTGATCTCTTTTCTGACATACACATCGCCCCGCCGAACGGCGGGACAACAGACTAAATCACCCGTTGGGAGTTTTCCCAACGGGTGATTTTGACGGAAACTTAGTTTTTGGAGAACTCCGCGAGCTCCAGGCCGGGGTTCTGCTTGAGCGTGTAGGCGATGTTCCACTCGCCGCCGAAGAGCAGGAGGTTGTTGCCCTTGAAGTCCTGCACCCACTTGGTGTCGCGCGTGAGCGTGAGAGTTGCGGGGTCGGTGTCGCTCACGATCCAGCGGATGTTTTCATACGGCAGCGCGCGGCGGCGCACGGCGGTGGAATATTCGCTCTGCAAACGGTATTCGAGCACGTCGAACTGCAGCACGCCGACGACGCCGACGATGACCTCCTCCAAGCCGGTGTTCGGCTCGTGGAAGATCTGGATGGCGCCCTCCTGCGCGATCTGGCGGATACCGGTCTCGAACTGCTTGCGCTTCATCGTGTCCTTGCGCTCAAAGGCAGCAAAGTGCTCGGGTGCGAACGTCGGGATGCCCTCAAAGCGGACCTTTTTATCCTTGGAGCAGATCGTGTCGCCGATGGAGTAGATGCCGGGGTCGAACACGCCGATGATGTCTCCGGCGTAGGCCTCGTCGATGATCTGGCGCTCCTCGGCCATCATCTGCTGCGGCTGCGCGAGCTTGATGGGCTTATTGCCCTGCACATGGAAATATTCCTCGTTGCGCTCAAACTTGCCCGAGCAGATGCGCATGAACGCGATGCGGTCGCGGTGCGCCTTGTTCATGTTCGCCTGGATCTTGAATACGAAGGCGGAGAAATGGTCGTCCGTCGGCTCGACCGGCACGCCATCGGAAAGGCGCGCGAGCGGCGGCGTTGTGAGATCGAGAAAGCTTGCCAGAAACTGCTCCACGCCGAAGTTCATCAGCGCCGAGCCGAAGAACACGGGGCTCAGATCGCCGCTGCGGACAAGGTCGAGATCAAATTCGTACCCCGCGCCGTCGAGAAGCTCCACATCGTCGCAAAGCGTGCTGTACAGCCGCTCGCCGAGCGCTTCGCGCAGGCCTGCCTCGTTATCCATGGAAAGCTCCGCCGCGTGGATGGCGCGGCTGCCCGCGTGACGCTGCGTAAACGCGAGCACTTCCTTCTTCTCGCGGTCGTACACGCCCTTGAAGTCCACGCCGCAGCCGATCGGCCAGTTCATCGGGTACGTGCCGATGCCGAACTCCTTTTCGAGCTCTTCGAGCAGATCGTAGGGGCTGCGCGCCTCGCGGTCCATCTTGTTGATGAACGTGAAGATGGGGATGTGCCGCATGGCGCAGACCTTGAAGAGCTTGCGCGTCTGCGGCTCGATGCCCTTGGCCGCGTCGATGACCATGACGGCGCTGTCCGCCGCCATGAGCGTGCGGTAGGTGTCCTCGGAGAAGTCCTGGTGGCCGGGGGTGTCGAGAATGTTGATGCAGTAGCCGTTATATTCAAACTGGAGCACGGACGACGTGATGGAAATGCCGCGCTGCTTTTCCAGCTCCATCCAGTCGGAGACCGCATGGCGCGCCGCCGCCTTGCCCTTTACCGAGCCGGCGAGCTGGATCGCCCCTCCGTAGAGAAGGAGCTTTTCCGTCAATGTCGTTTTGCCCGCGTCCGGGTGGGAGATGATCGCAAACGTCCGCCGCCGCGAGATCTCCCGCTGTAAGTCACTCATGTTGTTTCATCCTTCCGGTAAATTTTAGAAATGAAAAATCTACCGTATTTTTTAATCCTTCATAACCCGTCTCTTCCTTCAAAAAAGTATTAACATTTACTTTTACCATAGAATCCCCGAAAAAGCAATGCACGTGTACCGTCTTTGCGGAGAAATTGGAAAAAGCTCTTGACTCTCCCACTGTGGGAGGCATTATGATGCATACGAGCTCAAGAGAAAAAGCCGGAGGTACCTTCCATGCTGAAGATCGGAGAATTTTCAAAACTGTCCAGAGTCAGCGTCCGCATGCTGCGCCACTATGACGAGATTGGGCTCTTAAAGCCCGCTGAGATCGACCGCTTCACCGATTACCGGTATTACCGGGAGGATCAGCTCCCGACCATGTGCCGGATCACGGCGCTCAAGGACATGGGGTTTTCCCTTGCCGATATCGTGAAGATCCTCGAGATCTACGACGACCGCGAGGCGCTGGAGGGCTATTTTTCGACCCGGCAGCGCGAGCTGGAGGAGCTCTCGCGCGACACAGCGCGTAAGCTGGCGCTTCTGGACGCAGCCAGAGAACGGCTGAGAAAGGAACAGACCATGAGCTATGATATCACATTGAAAACGATCCCCGAACGCTACGCCGCCACCGTGCAAATGACGATCCCCCGCTACGAGGACGAGGGGATGGTATGGAGCGCGCTGGTGGGCGAGACCTGCCGGATGCATCTCACGGAAGCCGACCCATGCCTCTGCGCCGTGACATTCCTCGACGGCGAATACAAGGAAACGGACGTCGAGGTCCTCGCCTGGAAGACCGTAAAGGGAAGCTACCCCGACACGGAGCATGTCAAATTCCGCACGCTGCCGGAGGTCACCGTTGCGAGCTGCACCTACCGCGGCAGCTACGCGCTGATCACCGACGTGTACGCCGCCATGATCCCGTGGATCGAGGCGAACGGCTATGAGACTGCCGGGCCGATGTTCAACATCTACCATGTGAGTCCTCACGATACGAAAAACCCCGACGAGTTCGTGACCGAGGTGTGCTACCCGGTAAAGAAGAAGTAACCCAGCGAAGAATCCCCCGCGCAGCCGATAAACGACTGCGCGGGGGATTCTTCTTTTCTTCTTATTATTGGAGCTCGGTATACGGCGTATAGTCGAGCGCCGTATAGCGTTCCGTGTGGGAATCGATGATCGCCTGACAGACCGCCTCGTCGGACGGCGTGTCGTTGGAAACGTCGTAGTCCGTGTCGTAGGTCATATACCACGCGCCGGATTCGCCCGTCACGCCCTGCATAAGGGCAAGCTCGCCGTTCCGGAGCCCATAGTAAAACCACACGCTGCTCGCCGCGCCGCCCGAACCCTCGTTCGCAATGAGCCAGGCGTTTTCGTCCGCGAGATATTCCACATAATACCTGTCTCTCGCGTGGCTCTGCGCGAGCATCACCGGCGCGCCGTCCTTGACCGTCCAGATCTCCAGAACGGCCGGATCGGTGTCTGCGCCCAAGATCGCGCCGATCACCATCTCCGGCGAGCCGTCGCCGTCAAGGTCAGGGAAAAATACGCCGACGTTCGCGCGGGCGTCACCCTCGTAGTAGTACCCCGCGAGCTCGCTCATGCCGTTTTCAAAATACCGGCTCTCCGGCCACTGCTCGGAAAGCGCCGCGGCGTAGCGGTCCAGTTGCGCGGCATAGAGCGTTTTCCCCTCTTCGGCCAAGTTCACGATGCCGGTCGATCTCTCCGCCGGCTGGGAGAAGGGCTCGGCGACAGGTTCTTCCGTCGGCTCCGTCGCAGCCGCCTCGGGCGTCGCGGTCGGTTCCGCGGTGGCGGTCGGCTCAGGCGTCGAAGTGGGTGCCGAGTCCGTGGGCTGCGCGCCGCAGGCCGTCAAAAGCAGACTTGCCGCCAGCGCGAAAATACCGAGCCATTTCATCTTATTATTCATTGCATAACCTCCTGCGGTCCGGTTTTCGGGGCCCGCAGGATATTGGACGTGCTTTGCGTCAGGATGGTTCACACGGAGTGGATAAATTTGGTTCCTGCCGCGCCTCCCACGCCCAGGCGCGCTCGTCCACGGCGGTTTTCCCTTCGCGCAGCGCCGCGATCTCCCGCCGGCAGAGCGGCACGGCGGCGGCCAGAAATTCCTCCGCAATGGCTTTGGTGAAATGTACGCACTCGCCCGGCGGGGGCGGCGTCGTGAAGTCCGCATGCAGCTCGGCGAAAAATTCCGGCAGTACAAAATCGGAAACGGCGCAGATCGGCTCGGCGGAAAAATCCTCCGGCGCGGTAAGATCCTCCCGCAGGGCGAATTTCTCAATGGCCCAGGTATTCAGAATGCGGTAATCGTCGTAAAGCCGTTCGACCTTCTGCGGCGAGTCCACCTTCCAGCCGTGGTCGAGATAGAATACCTTGCGGAACACGATGTCCTGCACAAGATGGAGATAGTACCCGAGATAGAGCGGATCGTCCATTTTGTCCGCGAAGCGCGCGCGGAAGCCGCTGAGCGCCATCATCGTCTTCGTTCCGCCGTCGATCCGCACGCGGAAATGCGCGCTCACGCGATCTCCGGCGTCCGGTATGATCGAGCCGAGACGAAAGCGCTTTTCGTCCGCCGCGGGATGCTCGTCCAGAATGAGCTTTGCCGCGGCGAGATGAAGGATACGGGATGCCATGGTCTTTCCTCCTGTTTACGAAAAAGACGGGACGCTGCCCGGAGGCGCATCCCGTCTTTTTCCCAAAAATTACTTGAGGCCGTACTTCTTGTTGAACTTGTCCACGCGGCCGCTGGTGTCGACCAGCTTCTGCTTGCCGGTGTAGAAGGGGTGGCACTTCGAGCAGATCTCGACGGTGATGTCCTTCTTGGTGGAAGCGGTCTCGATGACCTCGCCGCAGGCGCAGCGGATGGTCGTGCGCTGGTAATTGGGATGGATTCCTTCTTTCATGTCGTTCACCTCATGTTGGGCTGCCCTGAGGCCGAATACTCGGAGATACAAGGCGCAACGCAAATTATAGCAAATGGCACCGTGCAATGCAAGCATTTTTTGCATTACGGAAAAAAGTCGTTTCTTCCCGCGGAAATCATAGAAAAAGGCTAAGATTCCCTAGCGATGGATTTTGAAAAAAAATGTTCCATCAGGCGGATATTATGGTATAATCGCAATATGTGACAATATGGCGGAGATTTCCCCGTCTCCGTCGGCAGCAAGAAAAGCAAACCAAAGGAAGAAAGGAAAGAAGCTATGTTTCCTATCGTAAGCAAGCGGCCCCTGAATGAGGCCGGCACGGTCCTTGAGTATGTCATCAAGGCCCCGCTGGTCGCCAAGAAGTGCCTGCCCGGTCAGTTCATCGTTCTGCGTCTGGACGAGCACGGCGAGCGCGTTCCTTTGACGATCGCGGATTATGACCGCGAAGCGGGCACCGTCACCATCATGGTGCAGCCCGTCGGTCAGACGACCCGTATGCTCGAGCTCATGGAGCCGGGCGACTGCCTCGCCGACTTTGTCGGTCCCATGGGCAAGCCCACCCAGATCGGCGGGCAGAAGCGCGTCTGCGTTGTCGGCGGCGGCGTCGGCTGCGCCATCGGCTACCCCGTGTGCAAGGGCTTCTTTGAAGCCGGCATCGAGGTCGATATGGTCGCCGGTTTCCGTTCCAAGGACATCGTGATCCTTGAGGACGAGATGCGCGCCCACTCCACCAACCTCTACATCTGCACCGACGACGGCAGCTACGGCGAGAAGTGCTTCGGCAACGCCAAGCTGGAAGAGCTCATCAAGTCCGGCCGCGAGTATGACGAAGTGTTCATCATCGGGCCGCTGAAGATGATGAAGTTCACCGCTCTCACCACCAAGCCCTACGGCATCAAGACCATCTGCTCTCTCTGCCCGATCATGATCGACGCCTCCGGCATGTGCGGCGGCTGCCGTCTGACCGTCGGCGGCGAGACCAAGTTCGCCTGCGTGGACGGCCCTGAGTTTGACGGCCACCAGGTCGATTGGGACGAGCTGATCGCCCGCAACTCCTTCTACGCCGGTGAAGAGACCGCCGCGAAGGAACATATCTGCCGCATCACCGGAGGTGTAAGACATGGCTAATATGAGTATGACGAAAAACCCCATTCCGGAGCAGGAGCCTCTGGTACGCAACAAGAACTTTGACGAGGTCGCTCTCGGCTACACCGAGGAGATCGCCATCGACGAGGCCAAGCGCTGCCTCAACTGCCGTCAGCATCCCTGCGTCAGCGGCTGCCCGGTGAACGTCCGCATTCCGGAGTTCATCGCCAAGGTCGCCGAGGGCGAATTTGAAGAGGCCTACAAGATCATCACCTCCACCAACAGCCTGCCCGCCGTCTGCGGCCGCGTCTGCCCGCAGGAGCATCAGTGCGAGGGCAAGTGCGTCCGCGGCATCAAGGGCGAGAGCGTCGGCATCGGCCGTCTCGAGCGCTTCGTCGCCGACTGGCACGCCGCCCACGCCGACCCCAACGCGAAGGTCGAGAAGCCCGTTTCCAACGGCCACCGCGTCGCCGTCGTCGGCTCCGGCCCTGCCGGTCTGACCTGCGCCGGCGACCTTGCCCGCATGGGCTATGAAGTCACCGTGTACGAGCTGTTCCACAAGGCCGGCGGCGTTCTGGTGTACGGTATCCCCGAGTTCCGTCTGCCCAAGGCGATCGTGGCGCGCGAAGTCGCCGCGCTCGAAGAGATGGGCGTTAAGATCGTGACCGACGCCGTCATCGGCCGCGCGATCTCCATCGACGAGCTGCTCACCGAGGAAGGCTTCGAGGCCGTGTTCCTCGGCTCCGGCGCGGGTCTGCCCCGCTTCCTCGGCATCCCGGGCGAGAACCTGCTCGGCGTTTACTCCGCCAACGAGTTCCTGACCCGTATCAACCTCATGAAGGCTTAC
>OIZA01000770.1_pt1 | contig 14121 bp, 19 predicted proteins | sample 1588381 | NCBI WGS metagenome assembly OIZA01 (sample SAMN03283277) | human gut metagenome | biome: human-associated habitat; material: feces | host: Homo sapiens | place: Peru | collected 2012 | reverse complement strand
GGGGGGACTTGCTGAAAATTGACAGAGGTGGGATTGGATCACCCCCAACCCCTCAAGGGGAGTAAAGCTTCCTTGTGGCTGTCCGGGGTGATCTTTTTAATACTTTAGTTCATAATAGGTTATTTGTTGACTTGCTTGTGGTATGTCTACGGTTTTTACATATACAATGCGGTCTGCGTAGATTTTGCGAAAGTCCTCTTCATCAAGAAGAAAGTGCTCTTCCTCTGCGATATGACAGTTACGGCTGTAGTAGTAGCGGCGTTTTTCTTTCAAGTGTTCATCAACGCTTTTCGTGATGTACTTTGTGATATAACTGCTTACTCTGCCAGTGTCCAGAACTTTGGTGGCTGTAGTGAAGCCGTATGACCAGTCTGTTATATTGTAGATGATCTGCTTTTTCCTGTGGTCTACTTTCCACGCTTTAAAGGTAAGATTGTCCACGTTTGCCAGTAGTCCATGGAAATGATAGTGTTCCTTATCTGCGTGTAGTTCTGGGACTATAAGGTATTTCATATCTGGACACTTACGTTTCTGTATATTGTTAAGAAAAATTTTAAGCCGGTATATCACTGAATCATAGTCAGAAGCATCTGTTTTCGTGCGGTCGAAAGTCAGAGTAATAAACCAGTCCCATTTGTTTGACCGTGCAATTCTGTAAACATTGTTTTTGGCTCTGGATGCAGAAACCGCCATGGCGTGTTTTTCAGCTTCCGGGGTACGATCACTTGTGTCATGGGTCTTGTTTAACAAGCTGTCCTCTGGCTTTTCTTTCCCGGCGTTAATGGCATGATGGTAAAAAGTGATGTGTTCCCCAGTCTCATATTGGTAACGCCGACAATTATAGACTGTTTCCATGTTTCAACACTCCTTGTAAATTTTTTGCAAGGTGACTCTAAAGTGTTGCTATTGTCAAGTAGGTGACCCGGTGAACGGGTCACAGTCTGCCTTTGTCCATGTGCTTTCTTCTTTTTGCAATAGGAATAATCTGTCCATTTCTTTCTGAATGGGTTTAAATGATTCTCTGGAGAAGCCCAGATTTTGAAGTTGTTGAAATAGTTCGTCTGGAAATAGTTTATACTTTTTATAGAATCTGATCTCTGTTTCGTTAAACAGATAATGCATATATTGAAACATTGTTTTTCTCCTTATGTGTGGTGTGTGAAAGGTTCGAACGTTCGAACGGTGCGCCGTGCGCAACGCTTACCACGGCACACCGTTCCCCCTTACTTCTGCGCTTTCTTCTGCGCTCTGGTATACTTCTTTGACGGTGTAGTAACGGCTTCCATATCAGAGGGCGTATTGTTCTGTAACATGATAATTTCTGATTCCGGGATCATGTTCCCGGCTTTACAATCTTTTGCAAGGTTGTCCACGCAAGCCAGAGTATCATAAGCATGATAATCTTTATCTTTTACAAACCAACCGAACCGGCGTAAAGGGCGTACAAGCGTAGGGTCTGTGGCGTATTCTAATTGAGAAGCGTCATATTCCCTATGTACCAGAAAACGCCATTGTTTGTCACAAGATAATACCCGGCTTGTCACTTGTCGCAATAATGCGTCTACATGGTTAAAACGCTGTGAAGTGTAATATAAGCTGATGTGGTGGTGGCGGCACGTCAGCAGAGTATTGAGAAACAAGGGGTCTATGTTTGTCTTGAAAGTACGACTGTTAAGCTGTACTGAAAATTCATCACCCAAGACAAGGGTGCAAGTCAGTGTATCGTGTTGTTCATCATATGCTCGAACAGTTTCGGCAACGTCTACGATCTGACGCAATGAGACAAAAGGCGTGTAGGGAGTTCCGATCAAGTCCACGTTTGAAATAATATTGATTCTCTGTATAACCCATTTCCCCCGGAGATCATCATATACAACTTTATTGTTATACTTTTTATACAGACTTGTTACCTTATGCACAGCGGAGAGGGTTTTTCCTTTCCCGAATAATGCTACATAACAAATCAGTTTACCGGTTTTCAGATTACGCCATTTTTTGTGAATAATGTAATCCGGGAGGTCTTTTACAAAATTAAAAACCGTTGCAAACGGATGTAATACGACAATGCGAAAGCATACACTAAAATACATCATTGCTATAAATACTAACAGTACCAGATATACCAAGCTGATCACCTCCCATTTTTCAGAATGTTATAGGCAAGAGAACCGATGCATTCCAGAACCATACAAAAGACGATCAACCCGACCATGCAAGCCGGGGTAAATGTTGTTGCATCACCTATGATAAATTGAATAAGGCTATCCATGTTTGTTTCCTCCTATTTAAGACCTACGCCATTAAAAGACCGAACGGCGTTCTTGATACGTTCATAGCACCATGCGAACACGATAAAAAACAACAATGCCGTAATGTTATAATTCAGATCATCAATTTTTTCTTCAATGCTTCCCAGAGAAGCGGAGTAATCAATCTGATTTTCCACAGTGTCCGCTTGATAGGTTTCCAGATCTGCCAAACTGATATAAACGTGTTCAGTACCAACCACATCACCAGAAGAGACCGAAAGGGGGCTATCGCTTGTTGTAGTGTCAGATAGTTCTGTATCATCACCGGGTTGCAATGTGTCAACGTCTGCGTCAGTTCCTCCGGGGAAAAGATCGCCAGAAATGACAACAGTAGCATCATCATCAACGGTATAAATTCCGTTATCATCAGAGCCAGAGTTGATAGAATCGACTTGTAAATTTTTTTGCATATTGTCTTGAATTGTAATGTTTTCATCCATGTTTTGTCCTTTCTTGTGAAAAATGATCCCATGTGTTAGAATTGAGTAAAACACATAGGAGGGGTTACAAATGAATATGATAATTATTTTTGGGGTTGCTTTACTTATAATTATTTGCGGTTATGCTTATGCAAAATATCGTGATGAAAAAGAACATAATGCTATATATACCTATATGGAAGATACAGAGAAAGACAATTCCGAACCATTACAGAAAAACGACTACATAAACCTAACACGATATAATGACGATAAAGCCGACAGCAGAACAGATGCTATATTGTCCGTATTAGACAAGATTCATTTCTGGGTGATGATTATAGGAATATACATTCTTGTAAAAATCATTGTGGCAATAATTGTTTTTGTATGTAAAGGTGCGGTTATTATGGAAGTAATCAATAAATTATTCCCATAACCTACGAACAAGGTACAACAGCAAACCGCCGATAATACAGTATAAAAACAACGAATAAAGCGTAAATGCATAGCCGAATAATACAATTTGAATGTTCAAAATACCGAAACATAAATCTATAAAGGCTTTCAAAATATACATTGCTACCTCCCCAGAATACGACAAATAATAATGACGGCAAACGAAGCATAAAGCAGATTTATAATGGAACTGGGAAGAAAGCCAAAAATCGCAGTTAAAAGAGCCGGGAGTTGTTGCAATGACCCAATCAAACCATTGATAATAGAATAAAACTGATTACCTACATTTAATATAGAATCTGCATCGGATTTATTTTGATCGGTTTTATCTACTTGTTCAGCTTTTCCGCTATCTTTATCAACTACAATGTCGCTAACAGTACCCTTTAGACAATTTATAATAACCGGATCACCCACATAAAGCACACCGCCTTTTTTATAACAAGGCGTAAGCCACATTTCACCATTCCATGCAAGTTCACTATTCTTATAGTAATCTATAAGATAATCAACATTGACATTCATAGAACCTTTACCGATCGTGGTTGTGCTCCACGTCTCATATGATGTATTCAAATCAGCATCATAACGTGGATAAGTGGCGGTAACCAAAGTGTCAGAATCGGGAACAAAAAGAAGATCACTATTCGGTGTTGTACCAGTCCATGTAATAGTTCCGTTTTTAACAACTGGCTTATTCCAGACTACGCCGGTTAATTTGAAATCATCAAGATGTACCGTACCATCGTCACCAGTGTCAAAGGATGATGACGCATTACCGTTTTCGTCAAAATTCACTACGGTAGAATTGCCTTTATTCCAAGGGTTATTTACCCCGGTTTTAGTGTAGGGTGTAAAGTACAAACTTTTTATAGGTGAGCCATTATTTTCTTTGAAATCTGAAAATGATTTATTCCATGTTAAGTTCTTTCTATCCAACGAATAAAAATCAATATCAGATTTAGAACCGTCATAGTACACAGCCTTGACACCTAACGAAAGATATTGACTCCCAGAGAGATCAAAAGCAGATTTATTTGCACCATTCGACCAGACGTCTACCCATTCCGCATGAAATGAATTATCATACCTAAAACCAATAAGTGAAATATTGTTACCTATTGTTTCAGAATCAGTAGGGATTGAAGTTTGCTCTATTTTATCAATAGTTCCGCCAGCATTGTAATAGATCGTTACTGGTTGTCCTATGTAATATGCCAGATGTGGCACGCGGTAGCACGGAAAGATTTTTACTTGCCGGATAAACTGAAAGTCTGTTTTCCCCTTTTCCATTTCAGACCACGGAAGCGTTAATTGCTTGTCACTTGTTGCAAATTCACCCTCATAGGACTGTAACTCACCAAGGTTGTCCGGCTCTGTTGTGGTAGCCCACGCATAGGAGACTTTTACATATTCTTCTACATCTACCTCTTTTGCGTAGGAACGTTCCGTTGTGCCAGTCCACCGGGCAGTTTTGCCGTTCATGGTAAAGCCGATAAAACTGTATGATTCGTCAGTGTTGTTGGGTAAAACTGGTTCACTATATATGCCAGACTTATCACCAGTTAAACAGTATGAATACATAGCGTCTAAAGATTCAAATATAGGTAATTGCGTTTCGTATTCATATTCTGTATAAGCACCACCGCTATAATCTTCCTTAAAAAGCGTAAAAGCGGGAGTGTAAACTTCACTTGAAGAATTTTGTTGAAAATCATCTTTCGTAGTATGACTAATGTATCCATAGCAAATGGGTAATTTACCGTCTGGAAAACGATATTTATACGGCTTTAATGTATCGGCTAACCGATAAGCATATAGTGATGCAGTATACATTTGTAAAGAACTATCGTATGTATCAAGCACGAAAGCATAATATAAGCTATCGTCAGTAAGTGAAAAATTAGTTTCTTGCTTGAAATAATATTTACCATTTACCACATACTCAGTATGCATGCATGAATAATTGCCCATATTAGACAAAATTTTCCATGTGGGTGTATCTGCCGCATGAACCGGGGGCATACTGAACAGCACAGCAGAAACCAGAACGCCAAGCGTTAAGGCTATAATGCAGAGAAGTGTCTGCAATTTGTTTTGATTGAATGTTTTTTGTTCCAACTTTTTCCCTCCTTATGAAAAGTATTTTTGAATGATTTCAACCACAAAGATAACGGCGGCAATGTCACCTAAATAACAACCGATTTTTACGGCTTTCTGGCGGCTTGTGTCTTGTGGATAGAACAAGACGCAAGTTGATGCCATGAAGCCAATAATTATAACTAATATGGTAAGAAGCTCTTTCAAGGGTTCACCTCCTCACAAGTACATAAGCATAATATCTAAAACTAAAAGTAGGGGATACACTGTAAAAAAAACACCCTACAAACGTTAAAAAACCAGATAAGAGCGGACACTCATGCAGTGAATCTCCTAGTAAGAAAGTTAGAAAACCAAAAAAACCACATATTAAATATTTGAAAATTTGCTCCATTGCGTTCTCCTTTTCGTGAAAAAAAGAGGGGCGCAGATCGTTCTGCATCCCTCTTATGCTACCGTGATCCGGGTTATACGGAACGCTTTGCAACTCCGAACAGACCGAAGCATGCACAGGCTACGGACACAGCTAACAGAATGTTAAGCGGATACTCTCCGAACAGACCCATGATAGATTTACATACAGAAATCAGAGTAGTTACGATAGCAGTATCGAAAGTGGGAGCGGCTTCTGCCGCCGCAATGATTGTTAAACCGGGCATATGTTTCTCCTTTCTTATAGATAATGCCGAATACGCACGTCTGCGCTCTGGACTCAGTTATCTATAATGTTTTTTGTTTATAAAATCAGCTTGCTGAAATTACCGGGGGTAAAGTTCGAACGTTCGAACTTTAGGAGGAATACCGGGACTCGAACCCGGGTACGGCTCTCATTGTTGTTTCCTGTGCGCACGCCACTCTTGCCTATTAAGATATATTCCTCATGTTGTTTTGTTGTTGGGTTATATGTTGCTGTTGCATGGGTACGGGGGTGGTGCTTTGTGTACCATTCCGATTCCCTCCCATGAAAAACTTACAAAAAGTAAAATACACTTTTTGAGTTTTTCTATGGCGTCCCCTTGCCCCCTCCCAAGGGGACGAAAGGTCAAGGGCAAAAGCGCTTGATCTGGGAACTGGTAAAGATATAATTGCTCATGGGCGGGCTGAACCCTCCGGGCTTCACCCTTGCCACAGGGAACGCGAATGGCGTAGTTTTTAAGGGCAAGGGCATCACCAACAAAGAAAGGCGGGTGGCGGCAGACGGTAGTTGCTTGGTTATGGTCTGCGCTGTGGCTGTCCGGGGGCTTTGTAAGGGCTGTTAACATCTTTTTGCGCCGGGAGGTGGGATAGTGCACCCACATCCCGGCAAGATGCAAAAAGATCAAGGGCGATCTTGTTTATAGTCACTAACACCCATAAATATCATGGATAACGTGGTTAGCGATCTTAAAAACCGCAAATAAAAACGGTATATTAAGCAAAAACGCCACTATTAAAACCACGGGATCAACGGGGTACTGCTCAATTCATCCAAAGAAAGAGCCGTTTCAACAGCTATAGCCGGGATAGCATTCATAATGCTTTACACCTCCATATATAGAAAAAGCTGGGAATGCGTCTGGCGTTCGGTTCTTCTGGGGAATCCAAAAGACAGGGGGTAAAGGTAAAGTTCGAACGTTCGAACACTCCCGGCGTTTTTCACTTCACACTTGCCCGGTAGTCCGTAGGGAGACCACCGGGCATCACACCGGAGAACGTACCGGGGAGAAGATTTCAAGGCATAGTTCACAGTGGCGGCACACTGGCACGCCCAAGGGATACCGTTCTTGCTTCTCTTTACTCCCTAGACCCGGATGTTCTGGGCGGCTTACTTCTTGTCTTTATCCTTGCCGGGATCAGCGGCGGCAGTACCGGGGGCGGTAGCAGTTCCGGGAAGATCGTAGATACCAGTTACACGCAGAGACTTCTTTCCCTCATATTCACTGATCTGCATACCGAAAACGTACTCCTTGAAAAGTTCCTTGTTCTGCTTATAGACATCCTCTGTACAGGAAAGGCTTGTGGCTTCCGATCCCTGCAATACTGCAAGCTGATAATACTTATTATTGCTTCCGGTCATGCTCTTTTCTTCGATTGCTACTAATGTGGCTTTAAACTGGGTTGCTAATTTCATAGTTTTTTACCTCTTCTTTCTTTACGCATGGGGCGGTCTGCCCCATGGATGCAATGTTGTTTGTTTATGCTGAACGCCTACATACGGGAAAGGCGGTTCATGCTGTTAATACCAAGAACCAGAAGCGTGACATTGAGAGGGACATATTCATGCTCTGTCAGAATGCCGTCATTATGTAACTGGTTCATTTTCCGGGAAAGTGCAACCATGCGGTTAAGCACTGGGCGCAACGTTTCCGGGGTGTAGCCACTCCCCAGATCAGCGGCGCATGACATAATATCATCAAGCACCGCCAGACCAACCGGGGAAAGGCTAGGGGCTACCATTTGACCACGATCTCAATACGCTTGTGGTCGGCTTCAAAGTTCTTGCTTTTCAGAGCCTTTTCGATCAGATCGTTGAGACCGTCAAGATACTTGTTGTATTCCTCCATGTTGTGGAACGTGACAAGGGTTTGACTGTTTACCTCCTGTGCTGTGGTGTCGATAATCTCCTTACCATTGGAAGTGTCAGCTTCTGCGGTTTCGTCCTGTGCTTCGTCCTGTGCTTCACCGTGAAGTTCTTTTACTTTCTTCTTAATGTCACGAACAGACATATCTACGGAAAACTCCGTCAACTGGGCATCCGTCACACCTAACAGGGCGATCAGCTTACTGCTCTGATAGTCTTTCAGTTCCGGGCGAATCTCTTCCAGAACATTCCCGGCTTCGTCACGTTTTGCGAAACGTTCTACAATGTGGATAAAGTCACTACACGTTCCGCGTGCAATGCCGTGTTCTTTAGCGGCGCAATCGTAAATGTTTTTATAGCCCAACAGGCTGAAAGCGGACGTTGAATACATCCAGTAGAGGTCAAAAGCGATCCGGGTAAAAGAACTCTGAACATTGTTCAAAGACTTGCTGATAGATGCATTGCGCTTTCTGGCTTCTTTCAAGGTCTCAATGTCTTTCAGTTCCTGTGCCTTTTTGGTTTCTACCTCTGCTTTGTTGGTGTCCTCCACCGCCGGGGCGGTGGGAGGGTTCATAGGAGCGGCAACAGCTTTCTTTCTGGTGGTTTTTGCTTTTGCCGGGATCCGGGTTGTAGGTTTCTTCTCTATGGTTGCTGTACTCATTGTGCTTGTCCTCCTTACTGGTTGATAACGTATTCTCTAAGATCGTCAACGATCCGGCACGCTTCTGCGATAGTTAAATAGGGGGCGTAACCGTTGATAATGTAGAAAACTTCGGTTTCGAACGGGTCAAGTTTGTGGTTCGTGATCTGATACATACAAAAGGCTTTGCACTCTTCGATAGCTTTGTTTCTATCAGCTGTTTCGTTTGAATCTTCATTGATGGCAATAAACGCCACTTTGTCAATGGGACAAGACACCATATCATCGTTCGGTAAGTGAATGAGAACGCAAGGCGTTGCGGTGGGGTAATTGTCATGGTCGGTAAAGAATGTAAAACCCTCAACACCTGTGTAGTCGGTCACGTTCACTTCTTGAAGCTGAACACCGGGAAAAGAATTTACTTTTTTGATTACTGCTACTGAAATTGATTCCATTTTTTTGTCCTCCTTGTGTGTGGGGTTCGAACGTTCGAACCTATATGAAAAATAGCCTTGTGATCGGAATTTCGTGTCATTTCCTTATCACAAGACTATTATCTCATTTACAGTCGACAATCTTTGACAAAAAATGTCCCCTGCTTCCGCAGAGGACACTCTTATTGACACTTTTTCTCATCCTACTTTATATCCGATTCCCCATACCACTTTCAGGTATCTGGGCTCCTTGGGATTGCTCTCGATCTTCTCCCGGATGTGGCGGATATGCACCGCGATGGTGTTGTCCGCACCGATAGCCTGCATATGCCAGATGGATTCGTAGATCTGACTGATGGACAAAACCTTTCCCCTCTCCTGCACCAGAAGTCTTAAGATCTTGTACTCGATGGGAGTCAGTTTCACTTCCCGGCCGTCTGCGGTCACCGCACGGTTTCTATCGTTGATCTCCAGCCCGTCCACACGGTAGATTTTGTCAATGCTCTCGCATAAATTCACCAGCTGGGTATACCGGCGAAGCTGAGACTTCACTCTGGCTAACAGTTCCAGCGGATTATATCCCACCGTCACATAGTCATCCGCTCCGGCATTCAGGGCCATGATCTTGGCCGTCTCCGCGCTCTGGGCGGAAATGATGATAATGGGGATCGTAGTCATGCTGCGGATATCGTGGATCATCTCGATCCCTTCTCCCCAGCCCCTGCCATCCAATTCCACGTCCAGCATCAGAAGCTGGATCTCCTGGGCTCTCAGCAGCTCCTGCAGCTGTGCTCTGCCCGTAACTGCCACCATTTTTAAACCTTCTCCTGCCAGAAGGGAACTCATTGTCTCTATCACACCTGTATTATTGTTATATACCGCTACCTTTTTTTCCATGGTCCGCACCTTCCACCTTTCGTAATGGAAAAGGCCCCTCTGCCTTATCCTCTGTTATCGTATCCTGTCAATGCATATTTTCTGCAACATAATTATTAAAATTTTATAAACTCTTCGGGCCAAGTAAATTAAAATGCCCTACAATATACTAGACGTAATTGCAGGGCAAAAAGTTGCAGTATTTTTATTTTCAGGTGTAAAAAACTTCTTCCAGTACCAGTCCTTTGGACGGAACCAAGGGGCCGGCTTTCGCTCTGTTCCCGGATTTCAGTACTTCCGTCATACTCTCCGGGGTGCGGATCCCTTTTCCCACTTCGAGAAGGGTTCCCATGAGGATCCGGATCATATGATGTAAAAATCCGTTGCCGGTAAACACAAATTCGATCCGGTCCTCCACCTGTTCGATCCGGATCTCATCGATCCGGCGGATCGTGGATTTCTTACTCTTCTTCGCAGAGGTAAATGCCTTGAAATCATGTTCTCCCAGCAAAAGTTCCGCAGCCTTCCGCATGGCATCCAGATCCAGATTTCCCGGTTCCTCCAGCGCATACCGCCGCCAGAATACATTGGGGATCGCACTGTTGATGATACGGTAACGATAGCGCTTCCCGGTGGCATTCAGTCTGCTGTGGAACCTCGGTGCCGCCTCCGACACCTCCACCACCGCAATGTCCTCCGGCAGATAACGGTTGCAATATTCCAGGATCTCTTCCGTGCTCATGACTGTTTCCGTATGAAAATTCACCACCTGCCCCAGGGCATGCACTCCGGCATCCGTCCGGCCGCTGGCGGAGATCTCTATGGGTTCGCCGCACATTTTGGACAACAGGGCTTCCATTTTCCCCTGGATCGTGTTGTCGGTGGAAGTCTGCTTCTGCCACCCCTGATATCTGGTTCCTTCATACTGCAACCGCAGTCGGATATTTCTCATAACTGTCTGTGATCTCTTTCCCTATCTCAAATTTCAGAACTATTTGTTCTCTGTCTGTTCGTGTTCTGCCGCTTCTTCCGCCTGTGCCTGTCTGGTCAGTTCCTCACTTCGTCTGCGGTCTCTCTCCTGCATCTGCAGCACTTCATCCATATCCTCCGGTTTCAGCCTGCGGAAATGATTGATGCCCGCCACCAGGATCTTCACGCTGTCCTTGGTAGTCTGGAACGCACCTTCCTGATACATGGTGAGTGCGATCAGGCCGATCGGCACTGCCACGATCATTCCCACGACACTTCCCATCTTATAACCTATGTAAATCAGGAACAGCGTAGGTAACGGAGGCATTCCCACGGAATCGCCCACGATCTTCGGCTGGATCAGCTGACGGGCCAGCTGTCCGATGCCCCAGATGATGAGCAGGCCGATGGCCATCTTATAATCGGAGCTTAAGATCTTGATGATCGCCCAAGGTACCATGACCGTTCCCGTTCCAAAGAAGGGCAGGAAGTCTAAGAATGCGATTCCCAGTGCGATCAGCAGAGAATAATCTACCTGTAAAATTGCCAGACCGATGACCAGTAACAGATACATCCACACTTCGATCTTAAGCTGAGCCTTCAGATAACCGCCCACTGCCTTCACCAGTCCCCGTTTCAGCATATAATACCAGGACAATATTTCCGCCGGGGTGTGCTTACGGAACCATGCTGCCAGCTGGTCTCTCTCCGCTACAAAGAAATAAGAGGAAAGCAATGCCATGATCACGCCAATCAGAATGGAAGGCACCTGCTTGGCAAAATTGCCCACCGCATTGATCGTCGGTGTACCGATCTTGCCCAGCAGATCTCCCACATAGCTTCCGATCTGGTTCACCACATCCGTGATGCTCTGCTGTACATCTGCAGGGAAACGGTTATAGATAATGCTCAGGTTCTGGCCGATATCGGCAAAATCATGCTCCGCATTGTTCCAGATATCCGGCAGGGCACCGATCAGTCCCATGATCTCGTCCGCCAGCTTGGCGCCTACCAGATAGAAGATCAATACCACCAGTGCAATTACGGCCACAATGACAAAAGCGCTTCCCGCTTTTCTCTTGATCTTGACTTTTTCCTCGAAAAAACGCACTAAGGGACTGGCGATCAACGCTATGATCCAGCCTGTCACAAAGGGTGCAAAGAAGACCAGCAGCTTTGGCACCAGAAAAATGACCAGCAGCAATATAATAAATGCCACACCAAGATTCACCAATGCTTTACAATATTTTTTCATACACTCCCACGCTTTCTGCTTTTTAAGCATGTCTGATCCCCGCCGCGGTCTACTCCTGCGTCGGATTCTCCGCTGCCAGGACGCTGTCCAGGATCTCATAGATTTCCTCTCTGCCCTGCTTCGTCTGTGCAGAGTAGGGAACGATCTGTGTATCCGCTCCGGCCTGCAGGGTGGTGCGGATCAGCTTCACCTGCTTCTGTATCTGGCTGCGGTTGATCTTATCCAGCTTGGTGGCAATGATGATGGGATCGTAGCCGTTGCGTCGGATCCAGTCATACATGATCCGGTCATTCTCCGACGGTGCATGCCGGATATCGATCAGCAAAAATACCAGTTTCAGCTGTTTGGATCTATGCAGATAATCTTCGATCATCTTACCCCACTGGGCCTTCACATGCTCATTGGCCTGTGCATAGCCATAGCCGGGCAGATCCACGAAGTAGATTTCGTCATTAATGTTGTAATAATTGATGGTCTGTGTCTTACCCGGCTGGGAACTGGTCCTGGCCAGAGACTTCCGGTTCATCAGACCGTTGATCAGGGAAGATTTGCCGACGTTACTTTTCCCGGCAAATGCCACCTCGGGATGTATATTCTCCGGAAGCTTACTGGTAATACCGCAGACTGTTTCCAGATTCACATTCTTTATGATCATATAAATACCTTTGTCTTTCCGTAACCTGTTTTCGGCAGGTACTTTTTTGCACAAAACGCTGCCTTGTGTGAACACAAGGCAGCGCCCGGATTATTTTGCCTTCTTCAGAGAATCTTCGTGCAGGGTGAGGGGTTCGCTCTCTCCCTCCACAGCAGCCTTGGTGACAACGCATTCTTCGATGGTGTCATCCGAAGGGATCTCATACATGGTATCCATCATTACGGATTCCATAATGGAGCGTAAGCCTCTGGCTCCGGTCTTGCGTTCCAATGCCTTGTCAGCGATGGCCTCAATGGCATCCTGCTCAAAGCTTAATTCCACATTGTCCATCTGGAACAGTTTCTGGTACTGCTTTACCAGAGCGTTCTTAGGCTCCTGAAGGATACGGATCAGAGCTTCTCTGTCCAGTCCTCTTAAGGAGACGCAGATAGGAACACGTCCTACGAACTCGGGGATCAGACCGAACTTCACCAGATCGTGAGGAGTTACCTCCTGCAGCAGTTCGCTGATATCCTTGTCCTCTCTTCTGCCCAGCTCGGTATTGAAACCGATGGTCTTGCGGTCCAGTCTGGATTCCACGATCTTCTCCAGTCCGTCGAATGCACCACCGCAGATAAACAGAATGTTGGTGGTGTCGATCTGGATCAGTTCCTGATGGGGATGCTTTCTGCCTCCCTGAGGAGGTACGCTTGCCACAGTACCCTCGATGATCTTCAACAGTGCCTGCTGTACGCCTTCGCCGGAGACATCACGGGTAATGGAGACATTCTCGCTCTTCTTCGTGATCTTATCGATCTCATCAATATATACGATACCGTACTGTGCACGTTCCACATCATAATCCGCTGCCTGGATCAGCTTTAACAGGATGTTCTCCACATCCTCGCCCACATAACCGGCCTCGGTCAGTGTGGTGGCATCCGCTATGGCAAACGGTACGTTGATGATCTTGGCCAGTGTCTGGGCCAGATAAGTCTTACCGGAACCGGTAGGACCTACCATGATAATATTACTCTTCTGCAGCTCCACATCGTTCAGATCCTTGGGAGCCGTTACTCTCTTGTAATGATTGTACACCGCAACGGAGAGGACTTTTTTCGCCTCCTCCTGTCCGATGACGTATTCATCCAGGAAATTCTTGATCTCCTTGGGTTTCAGAAGGTTGATATCCGGAGTTGCGGTCTCTTCCACTTCTTCGTCTTCCAGCTCTTCCTCCAGGATGTCAGCGCAGATGTCTACGCATTCATCACAGATATATACCCCGGCCGGTCCCGCGATCAGCTTGCGGACCTGGCTCTGGGTCTTATTACAAAATGAACATCTAATGTCATTTCCGGAATTTTTTCCTGCCATCACTATACTCCTGTTGTTTTATGCCTCGTGGAAGGTGATCACCTTATCGATGAGGCCGTATTCGCAGGCCTCCTCCGCACTCTTCCAGTTAT
>OIZA01000769.1_pt1 | contig 14134 bp, 17 predicted proteins | sample 1588381 | NCBI WGS metagenome assembly OIZA01 (sample SAMN03283277) | human gut metagenome | biome: human-associated habitat; material: feces | host: Homo sapiens | place: Peru | collected 2012 | reverse complement strand
ATTATATCCATGAGTAAAAGGACGTGTGAAAAAACTTTCATTTTTTCACACGCCCTTTTTTGGATTACTGCTGTTCGATAGCTCCGGTAGGACATGCACCAGCGCATGTTCCGCACTCTACACAAGCAGTAGCGTCGATTTCGTATTTTCCGTCGCCTGCAGAGATTGCTCCAACTGGACATTCTCCTTCGCAAGTACCGCAAGATACACATGAATCTGTAATAACGTATGCCATTTTATTTTCCTCCTTTTATAATGAAAAATCAATATAGTAAGCTATGTTTATGTAGCTTTGAGAATATTCTAATACAAAAAACCCATGAACACAAGTACAAAATCAAGTACCAGATTTGTATAAAACGACAGGTTTTTGAAAAAATAAAAACAGGTTTGCATATTTTGCCGTTTGGGCTTATAATAACCACATTGACAGTGAACGGGGACAAAGCATTGTTTCGTTCGCTGCGTTTTATTACAAAAGGAGGATATATTTATGGCAGCACAGGTAACTGGAAAGACAATGATCGGCGAACTGCTTCAGATTGATGAGAACATCGCACCGATCCTGCTTGGCATCGGAATGCATTGCTTGGGATGCCCATCTTCTCAGATGGAGACGATAGAGGAAGCTGCAATGGTTCATGGCATTGAGCCGGAATCATTGGTAAAGGAGATCAACGATTTCCTTGCAAATTCTGACAAATAGATCAGATGAAAAAGGATGTCCAACTGCCGGCCGGCATGGACATCCTTTTCTTTTTAGCATTTTAATATTCATATTTCTATTTTCTGAAACTATAAGGTGGCGAGTGTCTGAAGTGCCTGGCCGCCTAAAAGAACCGGATAATGCTCTTTAAAATATGCTTCCGTTGCTGCGGTATAACGCGCCTGACGGGAATACTCGGTCAGAATGTTGCAGACCTTGTTAAATTCCTCCGGGGTGTGGGAACCCTTGGTCAGGATCAGATAGAACCGACTGGAATCCGGACTCTTGTAGAGTGTATTCTGCTCATCGTAAAAACCATCCAGAATATGGGCAAGCCTTATCACTTCCCTCAGACTGCCGAAAACAAACAGCTTTGTAAGATTCGGAAGAACAGATACCGCAGGTGTGTCAGATTTGTTTTTCTGCTGGTTCAATGCTTCTGGAAGCGGAATAAAATCAGCGTTCTTCTTCGTGGTGTTTTCTTTCCGCTCATCCTTCTTTTCCTGCATCTGCCGGAACATATCCAGGATGTCATCAGCGCTGGCGGATATCGGTGCCGCTGCGGAACCTTCTGCAAAATCATCCAGTCCGTCATCAGAGCCCGGATCGGAAAATTTGGAAAAGCGGGTATCAAGTTCTTCCGGATATTCCACCTTTGTGATAATAAGAATGATAGAATCGGCAGACATCGGAACGGCTTCGATCATAAGCGGAATATCATCCGCTTCAAATCCATATTCATAAGCAGCCTGCTGCATCATTTCGCGGAACAGCGCCTTGGCATTTTCTGTGCCATAGGCAAGCTCGCCGATCTGAAGCTTTCGGTCTGCAAGGTCTTCTTTTGTCAGAGTGCATCGAATTTGGTTATCGCTTATTTTTTCAATCTTCATATAATCACTTCCCAACAACCTGATTTTTGTAATGACAAGTATATATAATATAGTATGCGAAGTCAAGCGCCTGATTTCAAAATTTATAAAAAAATTATAAAATTTATTAAGAAATCTGAAAATTCTTGAAAAAGCCAAAACAATATGATATAAAAGAACCAGAGATGTTTTTCCGGTTCCCGAAAGGGAGGGAAAAAAATTCAAAATACAATCTGGTTCGGCAAGTACCGTATCTTAGAATGCATCGGTGTCGGTGGATTCGGCAGCGTGTATCTTGCAGAACATCAAAAACTTGGGGCATTGCGTGCGATCAAGCAGATTCCGCGGAAGGAAGCGGATGCAGCCTCGGTTCTCTCAGAAGCTCTGCTTCTGAAAAATCTGAAACATCCCGGTATTCCCATTGTATTTGATCTGGAAGAAGATGAAAAAAATATTTATGTCATTGAGGAATACATTGCGGGTGAATCACTGGAAGCATTTATGCTTCATCAATCCAAAATTTCTGAGAAAAAGATCATACAGATCGGCATTCAGCTGTGCGACATCTTGAGTTATCTGCACAGGCAGAAGCCGTTGCCGCTTCTTTATCTGGACATGAAGCCGGAGCATATCTTTCTGTGCGCGGGACAGGTAAAGCTGGTGGATTTCGGAATCTCTGCATATCTGGATGGACAAACAAATCCATATCTGTGTTATGGAACGAAGGATTTTTCTGCGCCGGAGCAGAGGACAGAAGATCAGCTTGGCGTATGGACTGATATCTTCGGAGCAGGGCGTATCCTTTCGTTTCTGTCAGAACGTGTCGGCTGTTCGGCATCAGGAGGACTTTTAAATGTGATCGGGCGGGCAACGCAGACAGATATGGGAAGCCGTTATGCGACTGCGGAAGAAATGAAGCAGGAGCTGGTGCTCCTGGAGCGGCGGCAGATCTTAAAAAGAAAATCACGGACGGGGAAACATCTCTTGAAAAAAATAGCAGTATGCGGAAGTGGAGTCCGGATCGGAACCACACATTTTTCCATTGCCTTAAACAGTTTTCTGAATGAGGAAGGCAGTCACAGCTTTTATATGGAGGAAAATGACAGCGGGGCATTGTGGAAAATCAGGAAAACAAGACGCGGCATTGTGGAAAAAGATGGCTTTGTGTATAGCGGGTATTTTTGCGGAAAGACCAGACTGGCAGAGGAAAGGCATATGGAGACTGCTTTTGATTTTGCGATTGCAGACTACGGCTGTCAGGTGGAGGATACTGCACAGATCGCGCATGCAGATGGCACGATCCTTTTGCTTGGCGCAAGAGACTGGGAGAAACAGGAAGCATGGAGCGCGATCGAGCGCTACCGTTATTGTGAGAGACTTGTGCTCGTATGCAATTACGGAGATGAAAAAACAGCCAGAGAATATGCGAAGAAAGCAGGCAGACGAGTATATTGTTTTCCGCTGGATGCGGATGCATTTTGTGTGGATGAAAAGAAGTGTTCCTTTTTCCGCGCGTTGCTGCAAAAAGAAAGGTGGTGAATGGTTGGGATTTTGCGGGGGAAAAGAGCCGATGAAAAAAACGGTCGGCGTGCTTGGCAGTGACCGTGGCGTCGGTGTAACGCAGCTTTGCATTGCGCTTGCCAATTTTATATCACTGGAATCCGGCAGAAAAGTACAGCTTCTGGATGTGAGTGGAACCGGGCAGCTTGCCCGTGTGCCGACAGCATCGAACGGAACGTTGTTTGGCGTCAAGTACATTCCGGATGTGGAAAGAAAACAGATACCGCTTCTTATGAACGGGTATTATGATTATATGATCCTGGATTTTGGAAGTGACAGGGCAAAAAATTACACAGAGTTTCTGCGCTGTACAAAAAAGATCGCAGTCGGCTCGTTTTGTCTGTGGAAGCGGCAGGCATATGATGATTTGATGCAGTTTATAAAGAACGAAACAGGTTACACAGATTGGGAATTCTGCGAGTTATTTGGAAAAAAAGAAGATAAAAAAGAATTTAGGAAAAAATACGGTGTGCCGCTTCGGACAATTCCCTTTTTGCCGGATCCCTATAAACAGGGGCAAGAAGATTTTTTATTCCTGAAGGAATTTATAAAGGGCTTATAGCCCGGTATCACGAAAAGCTTTTGGTCGGGAATGGAGAAAAGGAATGGCAAATTACAACGAAAGGGAGAACCTGTTTATGGAACTGCAGTCCATAGAAAACAGAGGGATCACAATATTTTTTGAAGGAGATCCCTGTGATCCGAAAACAGCTGCGGACCGCATGACCGTCAATGAAGACGAGATCTATATGCGCGATTATGTATTTGACAGGGGGGTGTTAAAGGAACTGAGATTTGACAAAGTAAAGAGTAACTAAAGTCCGAAGGAGTATCCTCAATGTCTGATTCGGATGAAAGCCGGTAGAATGCCTGCGACTGCGAAATCCGAAAATTTCCGGTCACAGGCGTTTTGCTTAAAATATAAAAGAATTCTTAAATTTAGGAATTACACGAAATTGGAAACAGGAAAATCTTTGCTTATGATTTTGGGTATGCTATAATAGGGACGTTTAGAAGAAGTACATAAGGAGGAAGGACGTTTGAAGAATAAAAAGATTGCTCCGGTGCTCGCCGTATTCCTGTTAATTGCAGTAGTTGTGATATTTATGGTATGCAGCAGCATCTTAAAAAAATATATGCCGACCAAGGAGGTCGAGGATCTGAATGAATACTATGCGCTTGGCAGTGAGGAACAGATGGCGGCCATCTGTGATAATTCGGTTTTGGATGCGAAGGGCATTTATGTGGATGGAAAGGCATATCTGGACTACAGTACAGTTCATGATAATCTGAATGAACGTTTTTACTGGGATGCAAATGAGAACGTCCTGCTTTATACAACACCGACGGACTTGATTACAGTCAATGCCGGTGAGAACCGTTATTTTGTGACAAAGGCGGAAAATGCGACAGATTATACGATCGCGCGGGTAGATGGCGATACGCTGTACGTGGCGCTTGATTTTGTGCAGCAGTTTACCAACATGGCGTATACTTATTTTGAGGCACCAAACCGTGTGGTCATCACGACTGCAGCCGGAGACAAGGAAGTGACGACAGTCAAAAAGAATACGGAGCTTCGGGTAAAGGGCGGCATCAAAAGCCCGATCTTAAAGCAGGTTGCAAAGGGTGACAGCCTTGCAGTGCTCGAAAAGGGCGACAACTGGAGCAAGGTGGCATCGGAGGACGGCGTTGTCGGTTATGTGAAAACAAAATTTATCGGAGATACGGAAACTGTTTCCGCAGCTTCTGTGACAAATGGCTATACGGAAGAATTTACACATATTAAAAAGGACACGGCGGTCAATCTCGGCTGGCATCAGGTGACCAATATGGATGCAAACGGAAAGATTGCCGGCGTGCTTTCAGGCACCAAGGGGATGAATGTTGTTTCACCTACGTGGTTTTATTTAAATGACAGTGACGGGGATGTCGCGTCACTTGCGAGTCTTGATTATGTAAACTATTGCCATCAGAATGGGGTGGAAGTATGGGGACTGGTCAGCAATCTGGAAAACCCAGATGCCAGCTCGACCGAAGTGCTGACCCATACCTCCAAGCGTCAGAATCTGGTCAATCAGATCATTGCGCTGGCGATCCAGTATGACCTTGATGGTGTCAATGTCGATTTTGAGGCGCTGGAGGGAGCGGTTGGAGACGGATTTATCCAGTTTATCCGCGAACTCTCTTTGAAATGCGCAAACAATGGACTGGTTCTGTCGGTGGACAATTATGTGCCGACAGAAAGCAGCAGCTTTTACAACCGGGCGGAACAGGCGAAGTTTGCGGATTATGTGGTCATCATGGGCTATGATGAGCATTATGCAGGCTCAGATGCCGGATCGGTTGCATCGATCGGTTTTGTGAAGAACGGAGTTTCAGACACAATTGCAGAGGGAGTTCCGGCGGATCAGATCGTCCTCGGAATGCCGTTTTATACCAGAGTGTGGGCGCTTACGCCGAAGGAAACAGCCGGAGACAGCGTAGAGGCAGCTTCAGATGATTATGTATCCTATGACACGACCAGTCAGGCGCTTGGCATGGATGATGTGCAGAAGCTGCTTGCTGCAAACGGAGCGGTTGCAAGCTGGTCGGATACGGACGGACAGAACTATGCTGAGTATGTCAATGGAGGTGTTACCTATAAGGTATGGATCGAGGATGCTTCTTCCCTGGAACTGAAGCTTCAGGTCATGAAGGAAAACGGACTTGCAGGTGCGGCGTTCTGGAAACTCGGACTGGAAAATGCAGGCGTGTGGGATACGATCATCAAATATGTAAATTAAGAGGGCAGCGGCATGGAGATACAGGATAAGGTAATGATGGAAATGATCCGGTATTACCGGGGAGATGCAAAGCGCATTCAGCATTTCACGAAGGTGTACAGCTATGCATCATTGATCGGCAGAATGGAAGGACTGGGCGAGAGAGAGCAGTATGTGCTTGAACTTGCGGCACTGGTACATGACATCGGGATTAAGATCTCTGAGGAAAAATACGGCTATAACAATGGAAAGCTTCAGGAGCAGGAGGGACCGGCAGAGGCGGAAAAAATGCTGACCGGCCTTGGCGTGGCTGCGGAGGATGTGGCGCGCATCTGCTATCTGGTAGGACATCATCATACTTACACGGGAATTGACGGTAAGGATTATCAGATCCTGGTAGAAGCTGACTTTTTAGTCAATTTATATGAGGACGGAGCCGGAAAGGAAGCGGCAGAAGCTGCGGGAGAACACATATTTCAGACCGCATCCGGCAGGGAGATATTAAGTCAGATGTATGGTCTTTCAGAGTAAAAAGTAAATTTCATAAAACGTCCAATGTATGAATAATTTATATTAAGTAAACATTCTGGAATTTTTATGAAAAAGAGGATTGAACTTATTATGGCAGTCATCCTTCTTGTATCTGCGTTCTTTCTTGCAAGAAAGGGAAGTGTCCTGGTTAATAGCAGTAAGGCAAAGGAAAAAGGGATCTGTATTGCGATTGATGCGGGACATGGCGGCGATGATCCGGGCAAGATCGGTATTAATGATGCAAAGGAAAAGGACATCAATCTTTCAATAGCATTGAAACTCAAAAAATTACTGGAAAAAGAGGATATCGAGATTGTTCTGACGAGAAAGGATAAGAACGGACTGTATTCTGCCGGAACCTCCAATAAGAAGGTTGAGGATATGCGCAAGCGCTGTGATATCATTACCGATGCAATGCCGGTGTTTACAGTGAGCATTCATCAGAACAGTTACACGGAAGAATATGTGAACGGAGCGCAGGTCTTTTATTTCGGCCAGTCTGCGGAAGGGAAAGAACTGGCGGAAACGCTGCAGGAGAGCCTCCGTGAACATCTGGACCCGGAAAATGACCGGATGGCAAAAGCAAATGAGAGTTATTACCTGCTTAAGAAGACACCGACGCCGACAGTCATTGTGGAATGTGGGTTTTTAAGTAATACAGAGGAAGCCAATCTTTTAATTACGGAGGAGTATCAGGATAAAGTGGCAGAAGCGATAAAAGACGGTATTCTTACCTACTTAGGTGGAGGTGAAGAAGGTACGGAAGCTGTGGGTGGTACGGAGGAGACAGGAAGCACAGAGACTGTTAAAAGATAGAAAAGAATACAGAAAAATGAATAAAAAAATCATTCGGTGGAAAAGGATCTTTGACCGGATGATCTTAAACGGGATGCGGAACGCATCCCGTCTCTGTTTACAGGGAATTCCTTGTTATGCTGCCTTGCAAATTGCCTTGATTTCGCTATAATCAAAAATAAGAGTATTGGATTGAAGATTTTTAATTTGAAGATTCAGGGGGAAGAAATGGAAAATTATATTCTCTTACTTTTGACCAGTGCAATTGATGCATATATCTGGCTTTTAGTTTCAAAGATATTTTTAAGAGAAAAGTATCGTTTCAAGGTCTATTTTGGCGGATGGCTGTTGTTTGCGGTTTTTTTATTTTTAAAAAGTATTGCTGCAAAAAATATGGAAAATGAGATGTTCAGCTTATTACTTTGGGCGGCTGGAGGAATGGTCATGGTGGTTTTGACGGTTCGGCTGTTTGAGGGAACAATTCTGCATAAGATATTGAGTATTGCAGTTTATCTGATTGGAACTGGAATCTTGGATTTACTCATTATTTTATGTCTCATGGCTTTATTTCCCGGAATCTCTATAGAGGATTTTACGAATGTTACGTATAATGGCGTAGTGTACAGTTTTATAGGAAAAGTTACGGTATTGTTTTTACTCCTTTTAGTTAAAAATAAATTACATCCGAATCTGGAACTGACCAGACAATATGGGAGCATTCTGATTAGCATGGTAGTGTTTGATGTTATCATGATTGCATTGCTTTACGTTACCTTTATGAGTAAAAAAATTGAATTTACAGAGAAAATGGGAGTTAGCTTTTGTGTTCTGAATCTTATCCTGATTACAGGTTTTAGCGCCTGTGTGCTGAGACAGATGAAAATATCTTCCAGACTGTTGCTGGAGGATCGTTTGAAGATGCAGAACATGGAAATGCGTCTGGAACAGAATGCGGATATGGGGATGATCGTAAAGAGTGTGCGCAGCCTTCGGCATGACATGAATAATCATTTGAATGTCATACAGGGGTTGGTTCATGCAAAGCGGTACGAAAGATTAAAGGAGTATGTTGCCGAGCTTTCCGGTTCTATGGAATATATTAACGAATATATTATTACGGAAAATGATGTCCTTTCCATGGTGCTCAACAACAAAAATGCAATCGCCCATGAAAAAAAGGTGGATTTTACGGCAAATGTCTGGGACAGTAAGATTGGGCTGGGGGATATGGAAATATGCTCCCTGTTTGGAAATATCCTCGATAATGCAGTTCGGGCAGCGGAGGAATGCGAGGAAGGATATGTGGAGCTGACGATTCAGAAAGTAGAACAGGGGCATAAGATTACCTGTATCAATAACTATAAAACTGAGCCAGTACAAAAAAACGGCAGACTGGTGACAACGAAAGAGGATGCAGAGAGCCATGGTATAGGAATCCGCAGTGTTTCCGATATTGTGTGGAACGCGGGAGGAATATTAAATTATGGAACGGAAAACGGAGAGTTTTATGTGGAGATTTATCTGCCGCTAAGGAAAGGGGGAAATATGTGATTCATATTGGGCTTTGTGATGATGATAAAGCATCACTTAAAATTATCAGTACATATCTTCAAAAATTTATGGATGAGTTTGAAAAAGAAGTCCGGATTACACTTTTTGCAAACGGGGAAGAAATAATCAGATATTTAGATGAAGAAAAACGTTTGGATATTGCATTTCTGGATATTGACATGGCAGGAAAAAATGGAATACAGACAGCTTATGAATTAAAGAAGCGTAACAGGCAGATTATTATTGCGTTTTTGACCGGTCATGCCGAGTATGCATTAGAAGCCTTTGAGGTGGAGGCGGCAGGGTACCTTGTGAAGCCGGTAAATGAGAGAAAATTGAAAAGGCTTTTGGTGAAGTCTTTAAAAGAGGCAGCAGCAGAACAGAACCGTATGAAGCTATCCTCGCTTACGGTCACAGACGAAAATATCAAGAAGAAAATTCAGCAGAACAAGATTCTTTACATTGAAAAAAATCGAAATCAGAGTCTGATTTATACTACAGAACATATTTATTGCGTCTATGAGTCGATGAAAAGTCTGGCGGAGAAGGTGGACGAGTTCTTGTGGCAGATTAATCAGGGACTTATCGTAAATTGCAGTTATATCATAAAAATAGAGAAGGGGAAAGTCTGGTTGAAAAACGGGTTGGATTACACCATTGGGAGGAGATATTTAAAAGAAGTGAAAGAAAAATATTTCGATATGTCTAAAACGCAGGACTAGACAATGGAGGAAATAAGAGCAAGCTTGCGAAGCACACTTTGTTCTTACAAGCTGATCTTCTTGCGCATATTTATCGAATAATTGGTAGAATTCCACAGATTTATAGGCAAGAAAAGAAGTTAGTCCTAAAATTAAAAATAGAGGAAATGATAAAGCAGCAGTTTGTTGCAAAAGAGGGAGGAACTCAGTGTGAAAAAGAAAATAACTGGATTTGTAATATTTATGATGTGTGCAGTGTGTATGGGATGTGGTCAGAAAACGGCAAAAGCAGAGCGTGATACAGGAAGTATCCTCGATATGCAAAAAAGTCAGGAAATAGTGATCTGTGATGCAGAGGGGAAACAGCTTGCAGACATTACGGATGCAAAGCAAATTGAAAACTTCGTAGATAAATTGGATGTAGATAAATGGAAAATCAGTGAGACCAGTGATGATGCGGTTCTTTTGTGCCAGGTTCAGATGTATTATGACAAAGCGCAGAATAAAAAGGCAGAGCTAAAACTCTATGAGAACCAGTATGCAGAATTCTCGATGGGGAAACAAAGCTTTGATTTCCGAATACCGCAAGAGGTGCAGGATGAAATTAAAAACCTGCAGCAGTAAGTCTTAAAAAAAGAAGCTTAAGGTTACAAAAAAGTAATCTTAAACTTCTTTTTTTATAAGTTCATTTTACATTACAGAAAAATGATACATAGTCTGTGATTTAAAGGTTTCACCTGCCTTCAGTACAACAGAAGGAAAGTGGTCAATGTTAATGCCGTTTGGAAAATGCTGTGTCTCCAGACATACGCTGGAAAATGGTGCGTAATCAATGCCGCCCTTTCCCTTCTGATGCAGGGTATAGCAGGCACTGTAAAGCTGAAGACCCGGCTGATCGGTAAAGCAGGTCATGCGGATACCGCTTTCTTTTGACTGTAAAACAGCCGCCTCACGCAGACCGGTTCCGTTTAATACAAAGTTGTGATCATAAGTTCCGCTGATCTTTAACTGCTCATTTTCCGCCTGGATATCTTTTCCGATTTCTTTTAATTTGCGGAAATCAAAAGGAGTTCCTTCGACCGGAATGTATTTTCCGGTAGGCACCTGATTTTCGTTGAGCTCGGTAATACTGTCAGCGTCAATGCGCAGCTCGTGATTTAATACCGTGCCGCTGCCATGTCCGTTCAGGTTAAAATAGGCATGGTTTGTCAGGTTTAAGATCGTGTCGGCATCGGTAGTAGCCTCGTAGGAAATGGACAGTTCGTTGTCTTCAGACCATCCATAGGTGATCGAAAGATTTAAGGTTCCCGGATAGCCCTCTTCGCCGGCAGGTGAAGTCCTAGTAAAGATCAGTTTGTTGTCGGAAAATTTACCGTTCCAGATGCGCTGCCCATAACCGGTCGGACCGCCGTGCAGGTGATTCGGGCCGTTGTTGACAGCAAGCTGATATTCTTTTCCATTTAAGGCAAAACGACCGTTTGCAATGCGGTTCGCAAAGCGTCCCACAATTGCACCGAGGCTTGCATCGTCATTCAGGTAGGTATCCAGATTTTCAAGTCCGAGTGCGACATCTGTCAGATTTCCTTTTTTATCCGGTACACAAATGCTCATGATACGGCAGCCGTAATCCAGAAACTCAACGTAGGCGCCGGAAGCATTTTCCAGGCGGAAAAGAGAGATGGTCTGATTCTCCGGTGTGGTACCAAATGCAGTTTTTGTTGTTTTCATGCTTTTTCCTCCAAATTGGATATGTCAACACAGACATAACACCATTAACGTGCCTATTATGACACAATTACAAAAACATAGCAAGTAGGTTGTCTTATTTTCAGAAAGTGTTATAATATAGAATAGTTTATTTTCCATATTTTAAGGCAAAATGATAAGGAAAACGAGGCAGACGCATGAAGACAGAAATTGTGAAAATTGACAGTGAACATATAGATGAAGACAAAATAAAACGGGCAGGCAGCATCATAAAAGAGGGCGGGCTGGTCGCTTTCCCGACGGAAACGGTATATGGACTTGGCGGAGATGCGCTGGATGCGGATTCTTCCCGAAAGATCTACGCGGCGAAAGGGCGTCCATCCGACAATCCTCTGATTGTGCATATTGCTGATTTCTCAGATCTGGAACAGATCGTCACGGAAATCCCGCGGGAGGCGATCCTGCTGGCGGATGCATTCTGGCCGGGACCGCTCACGATGATCTTAAATAAGAATGAAAAAGTGCCGTATGCGACGACGGGCGGCATGGATACGGTTGCAATCCGTATGCCGTCACATCCGGTAGCGCTGGCGTTTATCCGGGCGGGCGGCGGTTTTATTGCAGGGCCGAGCGCAAATACCTCCGGCAAGCCTAGTCCTACGCTGGCGGAGCATGTGGCGCTGGATCTGGATGGAAAAATACCAATGATCATAGATGGCGGAGAAGTCGGGATCGGAATTGAATCCACGATCGTGGATCTGACCGAGGAAGTACCGATGATCCTGCGACCGGGCTATATCACACCTGAAATGATAGAAAAAGTGATCGGTACTGTAAAAGTGGACCCGGGTATTATTGCGTCGGATTCTGCAAAAAAGCCGAAAGCACCGGGAATGAAATATAAGCATTATGCGCCCAAAGCGGATCTTGTACTGGTAGATGGGGAGCAGGGTTCTGTGATCGAAAAGATCAATGCGCTTGCAGGGGAAATGACGAAGCAGGGAAAAAAGGTTGGCATCATTGCAACTGATGAAACAGAAAAATGCTATAAGACAGGGGAGGTCTTAAGTATTGGAGCAAGGGATGATGAGGATGCGATCGCAAGACACCTGTATCGGATTCTTCGGGAATTCGATGATATGGATGTGGAGCAGATCTATTCGGAGAGCTTTCAGACACCGAGGATCGGGCAGGCGATCATGAACCGCCTGTTAAAGGCTGCCGGGCATCAGGTCATCCAGGTATAAAGGAGGTTTTTATGAAAACATACCGACGCATTGTTTTTGTGGCGGAGACCGGTACCTGTCGGGCACCGATGGCAGCAGCACTGCTCAAGGAGCATACATTGAAGCATCCCGTTGAGGTTCTTGCAAGAGGACTGGTGGTTCTGTTCCAGGAGCCGCTCAACCAGAAAGCGGAGGCGGTCATGATCAGCAACGGAGTTTCTGCGGATGGTTACGTATCAACCCAACTTTCGGAAGAGGACATTGATGATGATACACTGGTGCTCACAATGGAACGTGCCCAGTGTCAGAAGGTATTGGATATTTGCAGTAACGCAAAGGAAGAAAATGTCTGTGTGCTTACGGAACTTGTCGGGGATGAACTCGAGATCATGAATCCCTATGGCGGAACCCTGCAGTCCTATGGACTGTGTTTTGAGACACTGCGCCAGACAATCAAAAAACTGGTCAAATTATTAAATGAAAACGAAGGAGAATAAAAATGGCAAATACAGTGATTATGGATCATCCGCTGATCCAGCATAAGATCGGAGTAATCCGCAGAACAGAGACAGGAACCAAGGATTTTCGTATACTGGTCAGTGAGATCGCAATGCTCATGTGCTATGAGGCGACCAGAAATCTGGAGCTTTCCGATATCGAGATCGAAACACCGATCTGTAAGACACATGTGAAGGAATTAAAGGGAAAGAAGCTTGCGGTTGTACCGATCCTGCGTGCAGGTCTTGGTATGGTTGACGGAATGCTCACCATGATTCCTGCGGCAAAGGTCGGACATATCGGACTTTACCGCGACCCGGAAACATTAAAACCGGTGGAATATTACTGCAAACTTCCGGAGGACTGCGCAAGCCGTGAGGTATTTGTGGTAGATCCGATGCTTGCGACCGGGGGATCTTCGATCGCAGCGATTCAGATGTTAAAAGATAAAGGCGTAAAAAATATCCGTTTCATGTGCATTATTGCTGCACCGGAAGGATTAAAAGCAATGCAGGAAGCGCATCCGGATGTGGATATCTATGTCGGTGCGCTGGATGAAAAATTAAATGAACACGGCTATATTGTGCCGGGACTCGGAGATGCAGGAGACCGTATTTTCGGAACCAAATAGAGAGTGAGGCAGTGCCATGAGTGATAAAAGAAGTGACTATATCAGTTGGGATGAATATTTTATGGGCGTGGCTGTTCTTTCCGGCATGCGTTCCAAAGATCCGCATACACAGGTGGGCGCCTGCATTGTGAGTGAGGATAACAAAATTTTGTCCATGGGCTATAACGGTTTCCCCAAGGGCTGCTCGGATGACGAATTTCCGTGGACGAGAGAGGGAGAGCCATACGATAACAAGTATTTTTATACCACTCACAGCGAACTTAATGCGATCTTGAATTACCGGGGAGGAAGCTTAGAGGGTGCAAAGCTCTATGTCACGCTGTTTCCGTGCAATGAATGTGCGAAGGCGATCATTCAGGCAGGCATCAAGACCATTGTCTATGATGAGGACAAATATGAGATGACACCGTCAGTCATGGCATCCAAGCGTATGCTTGATGCGGCAGGTGTGCGTTACTACCGTTACAAACGCACCGGGCGGGAAATACAGATAAAGTTATAAAATCAGAAGCCGACATACAACAGAAATGTGTTTGCCGGCTTTTTTACGCTATAGGAAAGACCTCGTTACGTTAATGGGATAAAGAATGTAAT